>Ga0214917_10007840_pt1 | contig 10678 bp, 8 predicted proteins | sample LL_1208_BB_MetaG_FD_177983 | JGI IMG/M metagenome (GOLD analysis project Ga0214917, IMG submission 177983) | Freshwater microbial communities from Lake Lanier, Atlanta, Georgia, United States - LL_1208_BB | ecosystem: Environmental > Aquatic > Freshwater > Lake | place: USA: Georgia | collected...
AACAAGTTGCTCGGCCATCCAACGGCGACTTCCGCGCCCGCGGCCGAAGGCGGCCTGCGATCGGAGGCGGAGAATGACGAACTCGCCCTGCACAAAGAAGAACAAGGGAAGGAAGAGGAGCGAAAGAGGGCGGCCGCCGAAGCCGAGAGCAGGAAAAAGTCCGAGGAGGACCGTGCTGAGAAAGAGGCGCGGGAGCGAACCACTCGGCAAGAGCAGGCCAGCAAGGTAGAAAAAGATCGTAAGGCGAGGGAAGCGGAGGTTGCGGAAAAAAAACAAGCCAAGCAGAACGCCTTGGATCGCTTCCTAAAAAACGACGACCAGATGACGAAGCTGATTCGGCCGAAGTCAGAGGCATCCGCGCTGGTGGTCCCGGGCGACGACCTTCGGCCCGCCGAACACGAACTCTGTGCATTCGACGCCACGAATCTCGTCGATCCGGAGTGCAAGGTGTGGTCGTGTGTGGATTCGAATAAGATCAAGCTGTGGGTGGAACCTGACGACCACAAAAAACCCAAGGTGTGGACTGTCGAAGGGCGGCGATTCGACCCGCTGGCTGCGGACTGGGTCTCCCAATCGATTTGCCGGCTGGTCGTTCGCGACGGCCGGCTCTGGGTGGAGTGGCCCGAAAAGCAGATAACGTCAGAGCACGCTCTTTTCAAGGCGATCGAAAACACGTCGCTGCTCGAGATCTCGTGTCAGGACGATAGGGCCGGCGGCGATGGAAAGCGGATTCGTCGCTGGATCCGGTTCGCGGATTCGATCAAACGGTACTACTTGGGAGAGGACCAAAGCCGGCTCAAGGTCGACCCTCTCGTGGAACAAAATGTTACGCTCAAGCCGAAAGAACTCGTAAGGCGGATCGCCACCATCGACCCAGAGTCACTCCGCTGGAAGTTCAGGCTGAGTCGCAAGACCGGGCCCGACGTCATCATCGAGAAGCCAACGGCGGAACATGTGATACGACTGCCGGATGCACCCATAGTGGTCGGCTACGAGGACGTGGATTCCGATACAGACCCGCCCGCATTAATTGAAAAACAAGGCCGTCTTCAGGTGGCCGCACAAGTTGCGTTCGTGTTCGACAAGGAAAAGTCCCCTGCTGTAAGGGAAGACGCTCATTTCAAAGTGACCCCGATCATCGAGGGCCTGGAAAACGTGCCATTGCTGAGCGGGTTATTCGATTTCGATTTCTTGCGGGTTCAGCTTCGGAAAGGTGCCGCCGAGTATGAACGGAAAAAGAATGACCAGAAAAAAACGTTGTTTTTGAATGACTGGAAAACGGCCGTGTTTTCCACGCTCAGTGATCGACCAGGCACGCAAGCCGATTACGACCGCCTTGTCTTCTCGATGTTTCTGGACGGACTTAATAAAGGCCATCGCGGCGACATAGCAGACCTGCAAGACTTTGTTCAACAAGTCGAAGACAACGAGCGTGCGAAAAGGAAGGTGCGGCCACCCGGATATTACATCATCGAGAATACGGGGGTAACCATTTCCCAGGTCCAGTACGACGCCGCAATGGAGCCGTTGCTAAAAGCAAGTCTGAAGCTCGGAACGGTCTCGAAAAACTGGCTGGAGTTTCGTAGTCGTCGACTCAGTTCCGATGCCGAAAAGATTCGTGAAGCGGTTGCCCGCTGTCGGGATGACTTCAGCCCCATGGGTTTGGAGGTGCTCTCGATCTCGGCGGTCGTCACGCCGAGGGCCAAACCGACGGCGGACGATGACGACGAGAAGCCGTCGCCCCCCACCGATCCGCCGCTCCTCATCGATCTCATCGAGCCGCGATCGAACTGACCGGGCCATGGCCGAGCATGGTGCTATCTTTCGCTATGCGGCGGATGCAGCATCTCTGCCCGCGACCACAGGCCTTTGGGCAGCCCGGCGCCGGCCGGTCGGCGGCGGGCGTTTTTCCGCCCTTGGCCGCATTCGATCCGCCTGCCCGCGATCGCCGGGACAGGCTAGGAATGGCGGGCCGATCTGCCTACAGTGGGGGGGCTTTCAGGCCCGCGTCGTCCCGCACCCAAGGGCGGATTCGTGAGCACGGTAAACCAAGCCCCACTCACCCTCGAACGGCTCCGGAAGCTCGCCGACGAGATCGCCGCGGCCTACGCGGAGCTTCTACGGGGCGAGTCGATCGCCGCCCAGGCCCACCTGCGAGCCGTCGTCGCCGAGTGGTCGAACGAGGTGCTCCCCGTCATCAATGCGAGGATTTCGCTGTGTGACGATCTCGTCAAACGCGGCCTGCGGGACGAGGCCTTGGGCTACGCGGCCGAGCCCCCCGATCTGTTCGATGCGGCGAATCTGCTCAACCTGGAGCGATTCGGCCGGGAGAACTATGCGGCGTGGCAGGAGGCGAGCCGGCTCGTGGGCCTTGCGATGCCCGCGCAGCCCCTGCTCGACAAGCTCGCCAACCTCGAGGCCGCACAACAGCAGGCGCACGAACTGCGGCCACAGCTCGAACGCTGGCGCCGGATGAACATCCAGCGGGCGCCGCTGCCGAACCGCATTCGCATGCTGCGGGAGCTTCACGAACAGGACAAGTCTCCAAACGAGCCATGGAGACAGATGCTCACGGAGCACGAGACGCACCGGCTCATGGAGATCAAGGCGGCCCTCGGCCGTCTTCGGGATCGCTTTTCCCGGGAACAGGGCGGGGCTGCGGCGGGAACGGAGCGTGAGGCCGAGCAGCACCTCGAGGAACTGCGCGGCCCATGGACTGGGCTCGTGCCCCCGGACGCCTTGATCGAGCAGTTCGCGGTGCTGGCGGCGGAGTCGCGGCAGCGGAGGATCGACGCCACGCTCGACGGCCTCGTCGGCGAACTGCAGTCGGCCCATGCGCTCCTCGACACCGATCGGCGGGCGGCGCGGGAGCGGCTCGCCACCCTCCATCAGGCCTGGCACGCGGCGCTCGTGGACCGGGGCGTCATCGATCCGGCCGATCCCCGGCTCGCCCGCGTCGGGCCGATCTGCGAGTACACAGAACGCGTCAAGGAGCACGACGCCCTGCTGGTCGAGGTCGATCAGCGGGAGCGGGAGAGGCCTTTGAAGCTCGCCGGCCGCATCGCCTGGTCGGAGGAACTCGACCGGATGATGGACCGCATCGACGACACGGCGTCGCGGCTGCCGGCGGCGGACGTCGACGCCCGACGGATCGCGGATCTTTCGGATCGAGTGGCCCGCGTCGCCGAATCGGTGCGGCGCGAGGTCTTCTTCCGCCGCCTGGTGCGGGCGTTGTCCGCGGCGGCGGTGTGCCTGCTCATCGCCGCCGTGTCGTGGGCCGCCTACGCCGTGCGCAGGCACAGCCAGGCCGTGGCCGGGGCGGTTGCGGAGGCGAACGAGGCCGTCGAGGCACTGGCGGCCGGAGGCGATGCGGCCGCCGATCTGGGGGTCGCATGGAGCGAGGCGGTCCGGCGGAATCCCGAGGTCATGGCGGCGCTGGAGCGGGTGAAGGCGGCGGTGCAGTCCCGGCTCGGCCGCCGGGAAACCCTCGCCAAAAAGCTCGCCGACCTGCAGGCGGCGCTCGATGAACTCAAGACGGCCGATCGCCCCGATCCGCTCACGCCCTGGCCCGATTCCTTCACGCGGGCCGCGCAGCTGCTGGCCGCGGTGAAGCGGGAGAAGCTCGCCGTGGTCGACGCGGAGCGGGCCAGGCTCGAGCAGCCGGCCGCCGTGCTCCGGGCGAAGTCGAAGGAGTTCGCCGATGCCGGCGATACGGCCTTCGAGGATCGGACGCGGCGACTGGAGGCGGATCTGGTCGGCGTCGAAGCCGCGCTGCCCGACGATCTTGCCGGTGCGGACCGCGGCATCGAGCGGGTGGCCCGGGAATTGGAGGCCCTGCGAAAGCTCGCGGCGACCGCCGCGTGCCCGGCCGCGGGAGAGGAGCACGACCGCCGCAAACTGGTCTCCGTTACCGTGGCGGCCCTTGTGGAGGCCGAGTCGAAGGTCGCGAAGAAGCTCTCCCTCCTGCGGATGCGACGTGCCGTGATCGCCGGACTCGCCGGCCGGGAGGCGAATGCAGACCGGCTGCTCAAGGAAGGGAAGTATCCCGAGTACGCCGACGCGCTCCGCGAGATCGCCAAGGACGTCGGCGCCGGGCCTCTCTCCAGGGATTATGACGACGCGGCGAAGGACCACGCACGCTGGCAGGCGGTCGAAGACTGGTCGCGGTTCGCGGCCGACGTCGGGGCGGCGAAGATCACGCCGCAGTCGGCGAAAGACGTGCTCGAGAGGCTGCGGAAACTCCCGCCCGAGGTCCTGCAGATTCCCGATGCCCGCACGGCGAAGGCGTGGATGGAGCCATGGCTCGATCGGCTGACGACCTACACGCCGGACAAGCTCGATACACTGCGGACCCAATTCGATCGTTTGTTCGAATCCCAGTTCGGTAACAAGATCAACTGCGTCATCACCGAGAGGGACGGCACGGGCTACCCCCGGTACTACTGCCTGCTGGAGGACACGCCGAAAGCCACGGAGCCGAAGCGGGTCAAATACGTCACCGGCCTGCCCGACGCGTCCGGCGCGTGGCCGACAGTGCAGCTGCCGTTCGATCCCGAGAAGCATTTCGTGACCGATTCCCCCCAGAAGCTGCTGGCCGAGTCGGCGCATAAGCTGCTCGAGTCTCCGGCGGTTCAAGACGCGACGACGATCGATCGATTAGCGCTCGACGTCGTGCGACTGTGGGCCCGTTCCACCAAACCTGAACCGACCAAACCTGAACCGACCAAACCTGCGCCCACCAAACCTGCGCCCGAGCAGCTTGCGATCGATCCCTGCCTGCAGGCGATCATGCTGCAGTTTCTGCTCGACAGAGCCTGCGCCGCCAGCCCGGTTCTCGCCCAGGGCTTCGTCAAGTCGCAGGCCGCCATGAGCGCCGGGAACGACAGGAGCGGAGAGAAGATTAAGATCAAGGGCGTCGACAACTCCGCGTTCGGGAAGGCCCTCAACCCGAAGCTGCAGGATACGCCCGAACTCGAGAAGTATCGATCGACCTGCGCGGGCTTCGTGCGGCAGGTGGCGTCGGAGGCCGAGGCCGTGGCCGAGGGCATGAAGCGGGACGCCAAGCAGCTGGCCGCGAACCGGGAGTCGCTCCGGACGATGCGGTGCGTCGGGCGGCTGAGGAGGATCGCCGCCGGTGGCTGGTCGATCAGCGGCGGCGACGCGGCCCTGCGGGCAGGCAGGCCGATCTACGCGGCCGGCAACGTGCGGGACGGATTCAAGATGGTCCCGTGCGCCACCTGCGACGAAAAGGGGGCGATTGCCCCGGGCACCGATGTGAAGGCTCGCGCCGGTGATCCCGTTTTCATCATCGAGGCCGTGAAGAACCGGGGAGAGTGACACGATGGCGAACCCGAGTGCGGCCGGAGACCAGTCGTCGCAGGGCTACCTTTGGAAGCGGGGCGGCCGCCCGATAGGCCCCTTTTCCATCACCCAGATGCGGAAGATGGTCCGCAGCGGCGAGCTGGGCCGCAGCCAGCAAGTGTCCGACGACGGCGGCACGACCTATGTGGCGGCCTCCGAACTTGCGGAGCTCTGGGAGTCCGCCGACCTGGTGCCCGCGGCGACGGCCGCGCCATGGCCGAATCCACCCGAGACCACGACCTCCTCGGGATCGACCTCACAGGCGACGGTCGTCCTGCCTCCTTCGGGCTTGGTGCCGGCTCCCGAAGGCGGCGGCGCTCCCCCGCCGTCTTCGCCGAGGCGTGGCGGCTGGGGCGTAGGCCTGGCGGGTTTCATCACCGGCACCGCGGCGTTGACGCTCGGCCTCATCCCGCTGGGCATCTGGTTTACCCGGTATGAGCCCGGCTACTCGTTCGTGCCGCTGGCCCTGCCGCTGCTCGCGGCGTCGATCACCGGACTCGTGCTCAGCGGCATCGCGCTGGGCCGCAGAGGCGGCGGATTCGCGACCGCGGGGCTGGTCGTAGGCATCTGCGGCGGAGTGCTGGGGCTGACGACGGCGATCGGTTGGCTGGTCTCGCACGACCCGCGCGAGGACTGGATCCGCCGACTGACGGCGACCTCCACGGCCGACATGGAGCTCGCCCGCAAGGACTTCACCACCAGCCTCCGCAGGTATCAAAGCCGAAAGCCGAACGACGACGCCGTCGCCGCCCGCGAGCGAATGACGAAGGATCTCCTCCGGCTGGCCGAGGCCCACAAGAAGCTGCTGATCGCGGCAGCGTCGACACCGCGTTTTCGCCAGCACTTCGAGAAGCTCGACGGCCTGCGCACCGCGTATATGACATTCGGGGAATCGATCAAGCTGCAGGATCAGATGACCACGCAGCAGGCGATCGACAACATCGGCCGCGAAGCGACGACGCTGCGAGAGCTGCTCGACCTTCTCGAACTCTATCAGACTGGCAGCCTCTCGCTGGAGGCTGCCCAGGCGAAGTTCAGGGCCTACTGATCGATGCGCACCGGGACATTGGCAACGCCGACGCCCGCGCCGGTCTGGTATGTCCGCAAAAACGGCTGGCTCCAAGGGCCGTTCTCGCCGGCGCTCGTGCGGCAGATGTACGCCTCGGCCTGGATCGGCGCCGTCGATCGGGTGGGGCGATCGCGGACGGGACCGTGGCAGGAGGTCCGCGAGGTGCCGGAGTTGACCGCTGCGGGGGGCGACGAGAGATCTCTAGCGCCCGCCGATGGCTGGGAGGTCGCCTCCCCCCTGCTCTCCATCGGCCAGCCCGTCGAGTTCGGCATGCTGCAGATGTTCGCCGCCGCCGGCCGGCTCCGGCCGAATGATCTCGTGCGCCGGCTGCCCGACGGGCCATGGGTGCCGGCGAGGCTGGTCGGCGGTGTCTTCGGTGGCCGTCGCGTCTGGTGCACGGCCTGCAACGCGGCGTTGGACGGCGACGCCGATGCGTGCGCCGCGTGCGGTGCGGCCCAGCCGGGCTACGAGCCATCGCTCGCCACGGTGGCGCTCTTTTGCGGTGTCGTGGCGATCATCTGGTATTGGATCGCGATCTTCGCCGTGACGACGCTGGCTGTGTTTCACGGGCGGATCTACGACGTCGATCTGACGGAAAACTTCCCCGGCGCCTACCTGCTGACGCTCGCGCCGTCGTTCTGGCTGGCCACGCTGGCCGTCTGGTTCGGCAGCCAGGCCGTGCGGGACGTGCGGGCGGGCCGCATCGCCCCGGCCGACGCGTCGCCTGCGTCCAAGGCCGCGACGCTGGGATGGCTCACCCTGGGGCTCCTGCTGCTCGCGGCGGTCGCCGTCGTGGCCTTCGCCCTGCCCTTCTTTGGTAACGTACGCACATGAGACGCAACGAATCCCGCCGCCGCGACCTCGAATGGTCGCGAAGCGACATCGAGCAGCGGCTGTTTCCGGGAGCCGGCGGTCGCTTCACCCGCGTCAACGGCCTGCTCACCGGCCTCATCGGCATCCTGCTCGCGGTGGCGTTCTACGCGGTGCTGATGACGACGTCGTTATCCACGACGAGCTTCGGGCAGATCTTCCTCGAACGCGGGCCGACCCAGCACGCCGTCGTCGTGCTCTTCTTCTGGTCGCTCGTGATCCTCCTGTTCAAGACCGCGAAGCTGCGGATGCAGCGGCGGGCCCTCGATGTCCGCGTGCTGCCGGACGAGCCGGGCTCGTTCATCTCGACGTCGACCGTGGAGCAGGTGCTGCGCCGCCTCCGCGAGGTGGCCGACGATCCGCGGAATTTCGTGGTGCTCAATCGCGTGGAGGTGGCCCTGTCGAACCTCCGGAACCTCGGGCGGGTCGGGGACGTCGAGGAGATCCTGCGGGCCCAGGCCGCGCAGGACGAATCGCAGATGGAGACGAGCTACGCGCTCGTCCAGGGGTTCGTCTGGGCTATTCCCGTCCTGGGCTTCATCGGCACGGTGCTGGGCCTGTCGCAGGCGATCGGCAGCTTCACGTCGGTTCTCGGTGCGGGGCAGGACGTGTCGGCCATCACGGGCGCCTTGGGGAAGGTGACGGCCGGGCTGGCGACGGCCTTCGACACCACGCTCGTGGCGCTGGTCGCGGCGCTCGTGATCCAGCTGCTCATGGTGATGGTCAAGAAGTCCGAAGAGGAGTTCCTCGACGAGGCCATGGAGCACGGCATCCGCAACGTGGTGGGGCGGCTGCGGTTCGAGCCGGCCGAGGAACGGGCGTGAACGATGGGCCGCCGCAAGCCAGCCGCCGCCTTCTCGCTCTTCTCGTTTCAGGACATCGTCACGTCGGTCACCGCGATCCTGATCCTGGTGATGCTCCTGCTGTCGGTCGAGCTGATCTCCCGGCGGAGGAGCGAGGCGGCCTCCGATCCCGCCGCGACCCGCCGCGACATGACGTCCACCGTCGACCGGCTCGAATCGCAGGCCGCGACGCTGCGCGAGGACCTGGCCGCCAGACGGTCGCGCGGTCCGGCCCGCACGGTGGCGACGGCGGAGCGGCAACTCGCCCGCGTCCGCGAGGAGCTGGAGGCGTCCCGCGGGCATCTCGCGGAGGCGACCGTCACGAGGCGGGCGGCCGCACGACTGCTGGCCGAGAAGGAGGCGTTGGCGGCGGCCCATGCGGGCGACGCCGAGGAGATCACGCGGCTCGAGCAGGAGAGCGTCGAGAGCAAGGCCCGCGCGGAGCTGCTCGAAGAGGCCAGCAGGAAGGAGGCGGAGCGGCAGGAGCGACGCAAGCAGGAGATCGCCGACGGGGAGAGGGCCGGCACCGAGCTGGTGTTCAGCACGCCCGCGAACTCCGACCGACGGGCGTGGCTGGTGGAGCTGTCGCGGGACGGGATCACGGCGCTGTTGCTGGGGAGCGGCCGCACGGAGAGGCTGGGCGTCGACGCCGGTGCGGGCAGCAGGTTCGCCACATGGTGCGGCGGCCTCACGCCGCAGGGCGACTACTGTCTGCTCCTCGAGAGGCCTTCCGCCGCCGACCAGCTGCGCACCGACGCGGAGGAGAGGCTCAAGGAGCGGGGTGTCCCCTTCGGCATCGAACTGGTCGGCGAGGAACAGACCGTGCGTGACGGCAGCGCGCAGCCTGCGGCGACACCCTGACCCGGGAAGATGGCTCATGGCCAGGTCACGAGACACGATCGACGCGAGCCTCGAGCTGCTGCTCGACACGATCACCAACACGTTCGGCAGCGTGCTCTTCATCACGATGCTCGTCGCGATCCTGCTGCGCGTGTCGGGGAAGGCGGAGTCGCGGCAGGAGCCGGTGTCGGCGGTCGACCAGGCGCGGGCGGAGGCCCGCGTGACGGAACTGACGGATGAAATCACCAGGCTGGGCGTGGCGATCGCCTCGCTGCCGTCCGACGATCCGGAGGTCGCCGCGATCGACGCGAGCATCCTGGCGGCCGCCGAGGAGAACGCCCGCGTGCTCGCCGAGGATGCGAAGCTCGCGGTGGAGACGATCCGGGATCAGGAGGCGTCGCTCGAGATCGAGCAACGCGTCGCCGCGACCGAGAAGGATCTCGAGCGACTCAGGACCATGGCCAAGCAGGAAGCGGAGCGACGCGAGCAGGCGGAGGAACGGGCCGCCGCGCTGGCGAGGCTCGCCGTCGAACTGGACAAGCCCGTCGATCCGAAGCAGATCATCCAGACCGTCCGGCTGCCCGAGATCGCCGAGACCGAGAAGAAGCAGTTCGGCCTGTTGATGCGTTATGGCCGGGTGTATGTCATGCACGAGCGGGCCGCGGGTGGCGAGAGGATCGGGCCGAACACCGATGATTTCGTCGTGACGCGGAGGCCGGACGGCAGCCAGTCGGCGCGGGCCCGGCCGGATGCGGGGCACATTGCAGACGGTGCGACGGTGCTGGACACGCTCCGACGCATCCTCGGGCCCTATCCGCCCACCGACTGGGTGATCGCGCTGGTCGTCAACGAGGATTCGTTTTCCCAATTCCAGACTGTGAAGACCGCCCTGATCGACATGGGATACCAGTACGAGCCCTTCAGCTACCGCAGCAACGAGGGCCTCTGGGACACCGGCGGCAGGGGACGCGGTCAGTGACCGCCGGTGGCGGACGTCGTGATGACACCGGGTATGGAGCTCCAGCGATGCGTTGTGCTGTAGCGTTGGCCCTGATCGCGTCATCGTGCGCCGGCATGTTCTTCGTCGCAGGAGCGGTCGTGCAGGCCGCCGAACCGTCGTCCGATGTGGTTGCCCTGGGGCGGACGCGTTCCCTGACGGGCATCGAGGACGTGCTCGCGAAACCGATCTCCGTGAGGTTCGTTGACCTGCCCCCCTTAAACAGCACCACTTCCAGAGCGAGAATCTGGGGGTGGAGCAAACCAAGGGAGGCAACCAATGCCACGCGGAAAGAAGGAGCTGGCTGAGCAGATCACACCTGAGCTTCGAGAGGTCGAGGTGGAGGTGGGGAGAGGCAAGACCGTCCTTGAGGCGGTGAAGAAGATCGGCGTGACGGAGCAGACCTACTCCCTTGGAAGAAGAAGTTCGGCGGGCTGCGGATCGACCAGGCGAAGCGGCTGAAAGACCTTGAGAAGGAGAACGCCCGGCTGAAGCGGCTCCTCGCTGATGCAGAACTCGACAAGGCGATCTTGCGCGAGGCCGCATCGGGACGCCTCTTGGCGGCGCAGCTCAACTTCTGAGCCCGGCGAAGCGGCGGCGAGCGGTCGAGCACGTCAGAGGTGTTCTTGGCCGTGATCGACTGAGCGAGCGCCGGGCATGTCGTGTGCTTGGGCAGCATCGGAACACGCAGCGACGGCA
>Ga0214917_10007841_pt1 | contig 10674 bp, 13 predicted proteins | sample LL_1208_BB_MetaG_FD_177983 | JGI IMG/M metagenome (GOLD analysis project Ga0214917, IMG submission 177983) | Freshwater microbial communities from Lake Lanier, Atlanta, Georgia, United States - LL_1208_BB | ecosystem: Environmental > Aquatic > Freshwater > Lake | place: USA: Georgia | collected...
TAAGAAAAAATAAAAAATAAGAAAAATAAGAAAAATAAGAAAAATAAGAAAAATAAGAAAAATAAGAAAAATTAAGAAAAATTAAGAAAAAAATTTTGCTCCACTTTTTTTAAAAGTGGATTTGCTCCACTTTTTTTATACCTTTTTACATTTCAAACGCTGATTTTAATTAAGGATTATTTATTATTATCTTCAAATGGTGAAAGTTTTAAATATTCATAGAAATGTTCTCTTACAATATACATTAAACCTGTTGTAGGGTCACAATCACTACACCAATTTTTATGTGCGTTTAATGAACGCATATGTGGATTAAATTTATCATAATAATTACTCGCTTCTTGCTTTGTTTTAAATAACTTATTAATATAACCTATATGTTCACTTTTTCCATTCCATTCTGGATAAGCATTATGTCCATCGCTATTAAATCTTTGCACTTCTAAAATATACGGCATTTTATATAATACATTATATTGTATTTAAATTATTTCAATTTTTGAAAATAATCGGCATTTGAAATGTAAAAAGGTGTAAAAGTGGTTTTGCTTCACTTTTTTTTTAAGTATTTTTGCTCCACTTTTTTTAAAAGTGGATAAGTGGATAAGTGGAAAAGTGGATAAAAATAATCTGTATGTTACATAGGAATTGGTCGATAATTACAATAACAATTCGTACAATATTGAATGGGTTGTGAACGTTCTGGGAAAACATCTATATAATCTTTAACAAAACAGTGATCACATATTTTATAAAGTTGGTCTTCTATTTTTATTTTTATTTCATTGAGTTCTCCAAGCCTTTCTTTTAAAAATTCAAAAGAATGATTACGATCTTCATCTTTATTAATATCAACAAAAAAATCTTCTAACACATTTTCTTTCATAAAATCTTCAATAGCATTATAATCCTCATCTGTATTAAATAAAAAACGAGTGATTTCTTTTAAAAAATACTGTTGATCTTCAAAAAAAATAATTTGATTCTCTATGTTTTTTTTTAATTTTAATAGATATTCTATAGATGACATTTTATATTTATTACTTCGATTATTATTTTATAAAAAAATATATTTATATTATTTTATAAGGGAACCTTAAAAACCCCTCCCTTAAAAAATAATAAATAAGTGTTAAATTTTATATACAATAAAACACAAGTAAAATGAATATATAATTTGCAATGGTGTTTTTTAATATAAATAAAATTATTTTTAACCAAGGAATTTACAAGGAGGGGATCGTAAGGGGGACTTCTGTCCCCCTACTATACGTACATACTATACATCGCATTAGCAAATTTATCTTTTTCATCCATTTTTATTAATTTTTTTACAATATCACTAGTAACAGTAAAAGGAAATTCAACTTTAATCGACATATCTTCTTCAAATAGATTGGATCCTGGTTTCATCAATCGGTATAAATTCAATTTGGTATAAATTATCTCTAAACAACGCTTCAAATTACGAACGCCATCTTCCTTATTGCAATAATTTTCAATAATATAGTGTACAGTTTCATCAGGAATGGTAATATCTTCTTTAACAAATTTAACTTGTTCACGAATCTTTGGTAATAAATAATCATTTGCAATAATTGTCTTTTGTTTCTTCTCGTATCCCTTGGTTTGAATACGATACATACGATCCTTCAAAATAGGATTGATCTTACTCTCATCATTATAACTGAAGATAAACAGACATTTACTTAAGTCAAAATCGATTTCAGCAAAATATTTATCGTGGAATTGACTGTTCTGTGTTGTATCAGTCAAATGAGTCAAAATACCCGCGATTTCTTCACCCTTTGGTGTATCACTAATTTTATCGAGTTCATCGAAGTAAATCACTGGATTCATACATTTGCTATCAATCAGGATTTGAACAATTTTACCCCACATACTACCTTCGTAAGTATAGGAATGACCTTCTAAGAAACTACTATCGGTTGCACCACCCAGAGCAATAAAAGCAAAAGGACGATCCAAAATCTTACTGATTCCTTCTTTCACTAAACTTGTCTTACCTGTTCCTGGTGGGCCATTAATGGCAATGGAAGTACCAATTGCCCTTGGGTTGGTAACCAATTGTCCTAACATCTGCATGATTTGCATTTTTGCATCATTCAGACCATAAACCGCAGAGTCGAGAATGTTTTTGGCATTTTCCATAAAGTCATGGCATTTTTCAACTCCATCGGAAATATGGATGGGAAGATTTCGATATTGATCAAATGGAATATGCATAAATGTATCAACCCAAGTTTTGATTTTGTAATATTCACCACTTCCTGGCTCCATGTATCGGAGCGAATTAATTTTTTTCATAGCGGCTGCTTTAAAAAGGGGAGGAATCGGTGCTTCCAAAAGAGTCATTCTATAAGGTTTTTCCACGCGCGTCATTTTGTTGATTTCGCGTAACTCTTTGATCATTTTCTTTTGCGCATCTAATTCTAACTTCTCGAAAAAGGTGAAATCATTCATTGTGTTTTTATCGCGAAGTATGCGACGGAAAATACGCGTATTTTTCGCCTTTTGTTTGACTTCCTTTTTCTCGCGTTTTTTCTTGGATTCTTTCATGTCTTTTTCGTATACTTCAATGCATTTTTGAATGGATTTATTCTTTTTATTACTGTCATATAATTCCTTGAGTTTTAAAAGGAATTCATCATTTTCACTAGTTTCAACATTGGAACACGATATATCGAGAGTGGTTGTCTTTTTATTTTCAGACAAATCTTTGTTATTTTCCTTTTCTTTGTCTTTTGTTTTTCCCTTTGGTTTGGAATCAACGACATTTTTTTTGGATTTTTCAAATTTTTTGGATTTCTTTGATTTTGATTCTCTTATTTCGCCTTCTTCTAAGTCTTCATCATCTTCGCCTTCGTCATTATCAGAAGATGATGAATCTGAAGATACAGATACATCTTCATCTTCAGTTTCATCTCCTACTAAATCTTCCCATTCATCATCTTCATCATCATAGTCTTCATCATCATAACCATCCCCTCCAATGGCTAAAATAATATTCACTTTTTCTTTATTGGAACCTTTTTTTGTTGGAACATAATCTTCGTCTGTGCCTTCGGTATCCTCTTCTTCATCCTTTTTAGATTTTTTTGATGATTTTTTAATTGAATTCTTTGCTTTTGCTTTTGCTTTGGAACGAGTAACAATTTCCTCTTTCTCCTCTGCGCCTTCGGTGTCCTCTTCTTCTGATTCATCTTCTTTATCTTCTTCATCTTCTTCATCATATGATTCACAACTTTCATAATCTTCATCTTCTTCATCATCGTAAGAATCATACTCTGACTCTTCTTCTAAATCATATTCAGATTCCGTTTCAGACTCTTCCTTACCCTTTTTCGAATTTTTTTTAGATTTTTTATCCTTGGAAACTTTTTCTGTTTTTTTCTGTTTTTGATCTTTTAAAACCGCCTTTTTCATTTTTTCACCCGCCTTAATTTTTTCATTCAAATGTTTTGATGGAAATATTTTTGATAAGAATTTACGATATTCATGTTCATCCATTTCTACCTCTTCATCATCTTCAAAATCGCTAGATCGATCATCATCAAAATCACTATCATCGTCAGATTGCGCATTTTGTTTCTTTTTTGATGCAAGTTGATCCCTTTTTGTTTCTTTGGATTTTTTATCGGCTTTGGTAGAAGCGGATTTTTTAGAAGAGTATTGTTTGAATTCTTTGGTCATTTTGAAAATTGTAAGTTCTTTATAGTATATTGTAATATTACTTTTAAATTAAAAATCAAATCAATTTTCTATCCACTTTTTTGGAAAAAAAGTGGAGCAAAAAACTGCCCTCTGGGGATGTTTTTTGGTATGTTTTTTGAAAAATATTTTACATCTTTTGCACATTCAAAACGTTGATTCTTTAATTTAATATAAATTACTTAAAAAAAATGTAATTATATTTTACATTATAAATGGGAATTTATGCTAATAGTAACATTTTTGGAATACAAATATACAATTTTAACGATAACGATGTTAGTAATATATTACTTGAAGAAAAATATGATGAAGTAATGAGTTACCAACAAATGAGAGAAGCATATTTATTCTATACTGAATTGAATAACAAAAATGATATACGTTTTAAAATTTATACTGAATGTATTAGTACATTAAGTAATAATAAAGATAAATTTATGATGTGGTTTCCATTGACTTTAGATACATTTTTAGAAAAATTCAGCGTTTGAAAGTATAAAAGATGTAAAAAACAGTAAGGAGTAGTCATAAAGTAGGTAGTATTCCTTATCTAATAAAAAATTGAAATGCTTTTTATAATAATTATTGAATATATATTAACTTAATCAATATGAACCATAATACTTCTGTATCTTTTGAGTTTAAAAAAGTACCATCCTTAAATTATGACAAGTACTTCTTACGACCACTGTGTGAAAGCGATTTATCACAATATAAGAAAAACAATAGTAAAAGTGTCTTCAATAAACTAATGAAACTGGAAGAGAAGAAACTGGAGTATAATGGAAAACTTAATCAGTATTCAATCTTATATGAAAAATATAAGATTGAATTGAATCAAATCCGACATAAAAGAATAGTTAATAAGGAAACCATTAATAAATTAATGAATGACGTTAATAATACAAATGAAAAAACCATCAAAAAAAATCTAGAAAAAATTATCCAAATCAAACAAAGTGAGAATAGGCAATATTATAATTTATATAAAACCATACAAAGTAAATTTGATAAACATACCCGTAATTTTAACCGTGGAGAATATGCTGTAACCTATATTGAAAATCAATTATTTGATAATAATTGCATTCAAAAAATAGGAGTTAATGAGGAGATAAAAATTTTGAAAGGTGTGGATAAATTACCTGATGAACTTATCCAGATTGTTCAAACCTACCTAACCTTTGAAACCAGAGTTAAGTTATTAGAGAATAAAATTAAAAATGTTATCAATAAAGAAATAGACTATTTCACATTACAAAACATATCTAGTCGTATTTATAGTGATTACTATACCAAAATGCATGTTTGCCCAGAATTAAAAGCCCAGTTCAAAGATTTTGGAATGATCTTTTATTCGAATACAAACACCAATGTCATTTTTCGAGGGGATGTTTATGTTGGCAGTTGTGCTTTAGAAGGGTGTTCAAAACAAAAACGTCTATTCACACAATATTTATTTCTATTATTAAATCAACATAATTGTTATTATTGGTTATATGAAATTTATCGCTTAATTCTCATAGGTAAAAATAAATTACGCTGTAAAAAAATAACTTATCTATAATTTCCAACTTTCCAACTTTCCAACTTTTGAGAAAAGTTGGGCAAAATCTTAAAAAACCAAAAAACCTAAAGAGATTTTTGCTCCACTTTTTTTTTAAAAAGTGGATAAAAGAAGAATCAATAAATACGCAACAAAAAGTCTCATTGCAAATTGAAACCAAACAAACACCTTATCCAAACCATATTTATAATATAATTTTTTATTCATGAATTTTCTCAAAAAGATTGCGTAAACAAAATAAGTTATAACTAAAATAATATTCAAACTTAATGGTAAATATCCGTTTCTTTGATTTACTAAAAAGATGGAGACAATATTCAATACAACAAAAATATCCAAGAAAGTACGAAAACTCTTTTTATCAAATTGGGAATTCATATCTGTCAAATCAGTACTTTCAGTCCCTGCTACATAATTAGGATCTTCCATTTTTTTTATAACATATGTGATATAACATTCACCATTGAAATAGGTCCAAGAAATAAAAACGAGATAATTGTAAATAATATATATTTTATCCCACCAGTTTTTTTTAAAAATCAGAGCATAAATAGAAATAAGTATAGCAAAAATCAAATGTCCAATACCTATTGAATGTGTTAATAAATTCATAATATAACTATATATATTATCAATTATTTATTTTTATAGGTTTTGCTATATTTATTCAATGAAAAAAAGGAATGGTTTCTAAATAGTTGTATTTTTACAACCAAAAAAAAGATCAAAATGAAAAAAAGTATTAAAGAAAGAATCCAAAGAAAATAAAATCGAAAGAGAGAAAGTCCGTAAACAACACTATATTGATAAACAGTACAGGATATTTCTCTCAAAAAGGAATAATAACTAGAAGTGGCTTGTAAATTATCACTTTCCAAACAAAAATTTTGTTCGAATAAAAGCGGACAGACACATGCACCGTTATTTTTGAAGATTTCTTTATAATATAAATCCAAATCGATTTTTTTGAAATGTTTGGAATAGGTTTCTAAAACTCGTTTCATACCGGCGCGGGTGATTATATACGCATGTGTGGTATTTCCGTTGTATTTAAGAATATGGTTTCCTAGAGACGGGCTTGTTAAATAAGTAGGAATTTCAGTAGGGATAATCGTATATCCTAATTGAAAGTATTCGTATTTGGGATTGGCCTTTAAAAAATCGTCCACTTCTTTTAAAATTTCGGGTTGGTAACTCGGTGTAGGAGAGAAATCATCTTCAAAAATAAGCACCGAATTTAAATGATCTTGATAACAGGAACGAATGATATTGAGATGGGATTCAAAACAACCGACCATTCCCCCTTCCGGATGTCTATCTACTTCATAAAACTCTAAAGGGATTTTGTATTTTTTGGTTAGGGCTTGTACCCATTCCTTCTTTTCTGGACGCTCTTTTAAGTTGATACAAACAATTTTGTCAAAAGATTCGTAAACCATGTTTTTTTAGGAATAAACGTTCTTCTTACAATAAAGAGGGATTAAAATATATACCAACTTTCCAACTTTCCAACTTTCCAACTTTTGGGAAAAGTTGGGCAAAACTGCCCTCGAAACGCAGTGCCTTGTGTCGGGGTATTTTTATTGATATTTTGCTCCACTTTTTCCAAAAGTGGATTTTCCAAAAGTAGTTTTGCTCCACTTTTTCAAAAGTGGATTTTTCAAAAGTGGATTTTCCAAAAGTTGGTTTTCTAAAAGTATGTATATATATTATGAATAACAAAAAACAATACGATATCATCATTATTGGAAGTGGAATGGCGGGTTTGTACAGCGCCTTGAAAATTAAGAAATTCAGCCCCAAAACGTCTTTCTTGATTTTAGAACAACACAAGAAAGAATGGGTAGGTGGTCGTACAAGCAATGAAATGTTTTATGGAGCCAAAATTGTTACAGGTGCAGGTATTGGAAGACTAGATAAAAATCCGCTTCTTATTCATCTGATGAAGGAGTTGAAGATTCCTTTTCATCCTTATGAATCGATTATGGATTATTCACAAACCGTCGAACGACCGGTCGATTTAGTAAAAATCATCCGTTTTTTAAGAAAAGAGTATAAAAAACACCCTCAAGCACAGTCGTTAACTTTTTCGGAATTTTCCAAGAAATTTCTTGGACCTGACTTGTACAACGATTTCAAAATCTCGGCCGGATATACGGATTATGAAAATGCGGATACAAAAGAAACGTTATATAATTACGGCATGGACGATAACCAAAGTGGATGGACTGGACTCAGTATTCCATGGAAACAATTGGTTCTCACTTTATGTGAAAAAATCGGGTGGGAACATTTTCGATTTTCACAGAAAGTGTCGAAAATTGAAAAAATCGAAAAAACGCAAGATAATTCATCGGGTTGTCTTTTTGAAGTAGAAACCGAGAAGGGAGAGAAGTATTATTCGAAGAAAGTGATTTTAGCAACGACGATTACTTCGATCAAAGCCCTTGTTCCTGGAGCGTCTGACAAAAACAGTATTTATCAACAAATACACGGACAACCTTTTTTACGTTTGTATGGAAAATTTGATAAAAAATCGGCGGATATCATGAAGGAATATGTCCAACATTATACAAAAGTTCCTGGGCCATTACAGAAAATAATACCGATGGACTCTGAAAAAGGAGTCTATATGATTGCTTATAGTGATAATGCCAATGCAGTGTCCTTGAAACCCTATTTGGAGAATACGGAAGCGAACCGCGCGATTTTCTCTCGATTGCTTGAAAAAGCATTGGGTATTCCTTCTAGAACTTTGACTTTGAAAGCCATCAAAGATTTTTATTGGCCGATTGGAACACATTATTTTGAACCGTTACCAAAGAATTCAACTTTTAAAAATCGTGATGAATTTGTAAAGGCAATTCAACACCCAGAGAAGGGGTTTTTAGTGGTAGGGGAGGCAGTTTCGCGTTATCAGGGTTGGGTTGAGGGTGCTTTAAAAAGTGTTGAAAAGGTAGTTACTTCTAGTTGGGTATTCAATAATTGTGGCGAATAAGATCAAAGTAGTTTTTATTCATGATATTTACATTGATCAGTATAGTAATTGTAAATAAAAATTAGATTAATGAGTTCTTCATTATTAAACGAGTATAATTCTTTTATTTCAGCATTAGTTAAAGGTGACAATTTTTTGACCTTGTTCTCAATCATATTATATTTAATTATATGTTTAATTTTTGCTCTTTCTTTTTCTGAATTTTGATGATTTGTATTATTGTTTTCTTTTATTGAATCATCACTTGATTCACTGTTTGAATCTATGGGTTGTGTTTTATTTTTTCTAAATAAAAAATTATAAATAAGTTTAAACATGAATTATGTTACTTATTAATAAGTTATTTGTTTATTATTGTTTTATAAATTATTAAATTAAAAATTTTAAAGAAAAATAATCCTATTGTTTCCAATCTAAAAACAAATAATATCCGTGATACCCAATGACTGTGAAAGCCAACATTAATAGAAGTTGATAAGCAGAGTCTGGGGTTTTTATACCCTTTACACCAATATAGATGAGAACTGGTGCAACAATGAAAATATGGAAAAGATTGATCCATGGATTTTTACCCGCTGAAAGTTTTACATATGTTTTATAACCATGGTATATAATAAGGAGGAATCCTAAATAGAATAAAACAGTATAAAGCCAGAAAGGAATTTTAGTTTTTTGAATTCCTACATATAAAAAGAGAAAACCGATGATTAAAATATGAAATAAATGAACCAGAGTGATTTTATTCATTTTTTAAATTTATTTTTATTTTTATAAAATATACAAGGAATATATTTTATAAAATATTTTATAAAATATTTTCTTAAAAGAATATATAGACTATTTTAATGACAACAAAAAAATTCCATTATTTAAACAAAGAAGTGATTCATTCGGGAGGTAAAAAAATAGTACGTACAGTTTCCATAAAAAATGGAAAAGGATACAAAACCGTTACTCATTCTCATCATGGAAAACATAAAAAAACGGTAAAAAAGAGAATTCATTCAGATCATATGAAAATGATTCAACAAAGAAAATTCGTTCCAGGATTATTTAAAGATTGTCACTCGAAATGCAAACTTTGTAAACCAAAGATGTAAAATGTAAACATTTTCAAAATCAATATTTTCTCTCTTTTCTTGATTTTTCTTTGTGTTTTCTCTCTTTTCTTGTTTTTTGAATTCTTCTTTTTGTTTTATTTTTCTTCATTGTTTTCTTCCTTTTAATTCTACCTCCAAAACCACTTCCATTACTTGAAATTTCTTCCAATAATTCAGGATAGTTTTTCCATAAAACAACTTCACTTGGACCCTCTAAATCTTCTGCTGAATATTTCGTATTTCCTTGTAAATGGTTTTCGTCAATGATGGTTCCATCGTACAAATCACCAAAGAATTTTTGAACGAGTCGATGATATTTCTTATTGAATTCCCCGCCCGAATATTGAATATTTGGATCACTTAAATCCATTATTTCTGGATCAAACGGTGCAATGGTTTCTTCGATCATGGTTCTTACATCCGCATTTCCTATATCCAATAACTTGGGCGATCTCTTGAAACGATATTTTTTATGAATGGGGCCATAACTGGACCCGTATTCTGGTGTTAGAGCAAACCATTGAAGTCCAGTCATTTCATTCAATGGTACAAACTGGTAGAATTGTTTATATAGATGGGTTGGCGGATTCATGGTGTTTTGATTTTGGTATTGTATAAAATGATTTGTTTTATATAATAAAAATAGAATTTAAAAAGAGGAGTTTAAAACTATATAATAAAAATATAATAAAATAAGATTTTTTTAAAAAAATGGAATTGGGGATTGATTTTGATGAAGCGTCGAAGTGTTGGAAAGAAAATAAGAAATCTAAAGGAAATGGAACTTATGTATATAAATGTACACACTTAACGAAAAATGGAAAACCATGTCGTAAGGAAGCGATGAAAGTTGTTGGTGCGGAAACATGTGCATGTCATAACCAACTTTTTAAAAAAGTTGGGAAAAATTTAGTGTCCAAAAACATGGAAATGTAGAATAAAAATGGGGAAAACTGAAATTATCGAGAAAATTGAGAAAATGAAGAAAATTGAGAAAAACAAGAAAATCAAAAAAATTTAAAAAATCAAAGAAACAAAGAAACTAAAATATTATTTTATTTAACTAATATATATTAAAAAATATGATTACAGAAATAAATGATGGTAATATACATGATTTTGTTAAAAAATATATTACAAATAAAAGTTTATTACCAGAAGATTTAAAAAACAAACCTATTGGGAAATGGGATGTGAGTCGTGTAACAGATATGAAAGGTTTATTTTACAACTATAATAATTTTAACGAACCATTGAATGATTGGAATGTGAGT
>Ga0214917_10007842_pt1 | contig 10672 bp, 11 predicted proteins | sample LL_1208_BB_MetaG_FD_177983 | JGI IMG/M metagenome (GOLD analysis project Ga0214917, IMG submission 177983) | Freshwater microbial communities from Lake Lanier, Atlanta, Georgia, United States - LL_1208_BB | ecosystem: Environmental > Aquatic > Freshwater > Lake | place: USA: Georgia | collected...
GGTTTTTTTAGCACGGACGGCTACCCCCCCTGTCTTTTCTGACTATATCTCCCCGATGCAGTCCGAGACGATGCTGGACAGTCCGTTTAAAACCCGACCCGATCCAGATCAATGACAACTAAGCCCAGAAAGTCCAAAGCCCTACGAGGGGCGACTAAACCAAGGCTCCATAGTCCACTTCTAAAGGGCGAAAACAAGCTGCAAGATGTCAAGGATCTGTGTGACATCGTAAAAATACCCTTGATGCCTTGGCAGGAATTTGTGCTGAAGGATATGTTGACCACAGACAAAAAAGGCAACTGGATCCGCAAGACAAACCTGATTCTTGTAGCTCGTCAGAACGGCAAGACGCATTTAGCGCGTATGTTGATATTGGCACATTTGATTAAGTGGAATACCGATGTCTTAATCATGTCATCCAACCGAAGCATGGCTTTAGACACTTTTAGACAGATCACTCACCTATTGGAGACAAATGACCACCTTAAAGGATTCGTCAAACAGATACGACACGCCAACGGCACTGAGAGCATTGAGATGCTCTCTGGAGCAAGGCTTGATGTTGTTGCAGCAACTAGAGATGGAAGTCGCGGAAGATCCGTCAATGGACTGCTCTACATTGATGAAATCCGAGAAATCACAGAAGATGGATTTAGAGCTGCTACTCCTACAACTAGAGCTCACCCAAACAGTCAGACACTTCTTACCTCGAATGCGGGAGATGCTTTCAGCACTGTACTCAATGACCTACGGGAAAGAGCCATCGATTACCCTCCCAAGTCATTTGGATTCTATGAATACTCAGCACCGCAGTATTGCAAAGTAAACGACCGCAATGCATGGGCTATGGCTAACCCCTCATTGGGGTACACAATCACGGAGGATGCGATTGAAGAAGCGATTGCAACATCTCCGATTGAAAATACGCGCACTGAAACGCTTTGTCAGTGGATCGACTCATTAAGTAGTCCTTGGCCACACGGCATATTGGAAGATACATCCGATAGCACGCTAGAAATGTCGGCTGGGGCTTATACTGTATTTGGTTTCGATGTCAGTCCTTCACGCAGGAACGGATCATTGGTCGCAGGACAACTTCTCCCAGATGGGAGGATTGGCATCGGAATCTTGGAGACTTACAGCTCTCAGGTTGCCATTGATGAATTAAAAATGGCGGCATCGATTAAGGGCTGGTGTGATATTTATAAACCGCGCCTAGTTTGCTTTGACAAATACGCAACCCAGACAATTGCCGATAGATTGAGCAATGCTGGGGTTATCGTTGAGGATGTTTCTGGCCAGCAGTTTTACAAAGCCTGTGGTGATTTGTTGGAAGGTCTAGTGAACGCTCGTGTCGTCCATAATGGACAGGCAGAATTGATCCAGCAGATGAATAACTGTGCAGCTAAAGTCAACGATTCGGCTTGGCGCATCATTAAGAGAAAATCAGCTGGTGATATATCAGCACCAATTGGCTTGGCAATGGTCGTCAGCAAGTTGATGATCCCAGTTGCTAAACCTCAAATATATACTTAGACACACCGAATATGGTCTGTCAAATACTTGACATGTGCTACCATTTATGTCTATGGGTAAAATTTTGCAAGCATTTGGCCTAGAGTCAAAGCCACAATTACAAGCTCAGTCTGCTCCGCAGGTTCTTGGCGAGTATTCACCTTATGCAATGCCTTTCCAATACACCTATGTAAGTCGCGAAGAAGCTCTTAGCGTTCCTGCATTACAAAGATGTCGTAATCTTTTGGCTGGCACTATTGGTGCAATCCCAATGGAACTTTACAAAAAATCGACCAATGAATCAATTGGCTCGCCAGTATGGTTAGAGCAACCTTCATATTCACAGCCACGATCTGTAACGATTGCATACACGGTTGAATCATTGCTTCTGTATTCGCAAGCATTTTGGAAAGTTGTTGAAGTCTATGCCGAGGACGGTCGTCCATCTCGTTTTGAATGGATCGCTAACAATCGCGTAACTGCAACACTTGATAGCACAAATACTTTTGTTAAGTCTTATGCAGTTGACGGAATGACTTTACCTAATGACGGTCTTGGAAGTTTAATCACATTCCAATCTTTGCTTCCTGGTATCTTAAACACCGGTGTCCAAACAATTCGCGCTGCAATCGATGTGCAAAAGGCAGCAGCAATTGCAGCAAACACTCCAATGGCAACTGGATATATTAAAAACACTGGAGCAGATTTAGATCCTAAAGAAGTTTCTGGATTACTAGCTGCATGGAAAAATGCACGCAATAATCGCAGCACAGCATATTTGACATCAACACTTGAATATAATCCAGTATCATTTTCACCAAAAGACATGATGTATTCAGAGGCAATTTTCAGCCTTAGCACCGATATTGCTCGTTTGTGCAATGTGCCTGCATATTATGTGTCAGCAGATGCAAATAATTCAATGACTTATGCAAATGTTCAAGACGAGCGCAAACAATTTTTGACATTGTCTTTGCAACCATTCATTTCGGCAATTGAAGATCGTTTGTCGATGGATGACATCACTGCTCGCGGAAACATCGTCAAATTTGACATTGACCGTAACTTCCTTCGTACTGATCCGATGGAAGAACTAGCAGTAATCGAAAAACTTTTGAGCCTAAATCTAATTACCACAGAACAGGCGATGGCAATGACTGACCTAACACCTAATGGAAGCCAAGGTATGCAATGAACCAAATAGTTACCTTCTCAGCTGATCTGACAGCAGATTCAGCAAGTCGCACAGTATCTGGAAAGATTGTGCCTCTTAATGTTGAAGCAGGATCGACAAATATGGGCAAAGTCATTTTTGAATCTGGATCTATTTCAATTCCCGATCCAAAGGCAATCAAACTTCTTAGCCAGCACGATACAAAGAAGCCTCTAGGTCGCATGGTTTCATTTAGTGAATCAGAAGATGCAATTCACGCAGTGTTTTCAGTAAGTCGCTCACAGCGCGGCACTGAAGCTCTAATCCTTGCAGAAGAAGGTTTGCAATCTGGATTATCAATCGGAGCAGAAGTGTTAAAGTCAAAGATCAAGGATGGCGTAACTTATGTATCCGCTGCTCGCTTGGTCGAAACCAGTTTAGTAACCGAGCCAGCATTTAAGTCTGCTCAGGTCACTGATATTGCAGCAGAAGAATCTGCTGTAGAAGAAACAATCCAACCAACAGAAAGCGAGACAGCAACCGTGGAAGAAACCACTCCAGCAGTCGAAGCAACACCAGTTGAAGCACCAGCGGTTGAAGCTGCTCGCCCAACTGTTTCAGCAGCATACTTCACAAAGCCTCGTATTGAAATTACAGCGGCTAAGTATGCAGAAAACACAATCCGTGCAGCACTAGGAGACGAGAACGCTCGTCAGTACCTACGCGCAGCAGATGACACATCAGACAACGCAGGTCTTGTACCAACACGCCAACTGTCAGAAATCATCAACCCACTCGGCACAACAATCCGTCCTTCAATCGAAGCAATCTCACGCGGAGTATTGCCAGATGCAGGTATGACATTTGAGATCCCAAAGATCACAGCAATGCCAACTGTTGCAGTTGCAGCAGAAAACGCAGCGTTTTCAGACACAGATCAGAACTCATCATTCTTGTCAGTAGATGTAAAGAAATATGCAGGACAGCAGACATTCTCTGTTGAACTTCTAGATCGTACATCTCCAGCGTTCTTTGATGAGCTAGTACGCAACATGGGCGCAGCTTACGCAAAGGCAACAGATACAGCAGTGCATGCAGCAATCGTTGCAGGTGCGACACTTGATGCCACAACAGTTGCAACATATCCAACAGCATCAGAATTGCTAGGAATTATTTCTCGCGGTGCGGCATCTGTTTATGATGCAACAGCTGGACTTCCAAATCCATTTGCTCGCAACATCATTGCAAATACTTCACAATGGTCTAACTTGATGTCACTAAATGACAATGGTCGCCCAATCTACAACGAAGTAACAAACCCAATGAATCAGCCAGGATCTGCAACACCAACAGCTCTACGCGGTCGCGTTGCTGGTCTTGATTTGTATGTAACTGCAAATGTAGCAACAGCAAACAACACAGACAAAGATGGATCACTTCTTATTGTGAATCCAGATGCATACACATGGTACGAGTCACCAACATATCGCCTACGCGCTGAATCAACAGCAGCAGGAAGCATAACAATCGGCTACTACGGCTTTGGAGCAATCGCTACTAAGGTCGGAGCAGGCGCATTTAAGAACAACAAGGCGTAATTCGCCACACTAAGTCGCTCTAGGGGGTCAGTAGCCCTCTGATCCCCTAGAGTCTTTAGAAAGGAATGGAAATGGCACTTACAACAGTTTCAGAACTCCGCAGCACTCTCGGAGTTGGTACTTTGTATACTGATGCCGTTCTTCAAGAAGTATGCGATGCATCAGATGCAGTCCTACTTCCAATGCTATGGAACAACTACACATTTAATGTGGCACACAGCAACACAACAACAGAGGGCACACTATATTTTAATGAATATATCAAAGATGTTTTTTATGTAGGTCAAACAGTAACTATTACTGGTAATGGCGCACTACATAACGGATCTAAAGCGATTACTGGTATGAGCGATACATCTATCACTTATGCGGTCACAGGCTCCCCAACAGCGCAACCTCGACATACAGTTACACCTTTTGGACAAGTTGCAGCAGTGGCAACAGTTGATTATACGACCGACACAGCAATCCAGAACGCAGCTTTAATGATATCTGTTGAAATCTGGCAAGCGCGAACAGCCACCCTTTCTGGCAGTAACGCAGTCGATTTCCAGCCAAGCCCTTACCGAATGAGCGCACAGCTTCTCGCTAAGGTGCGAGGATTGATTGCACACGCGCTAGACCCTCGCTCAATGGTGGGCTAATGCCTCCAGTAGCGATAACCACTCTTCGCACTACTTTAGCCACCGCGCTAGTAGATAACACTAAATATCAAGTCTTTGCTTTTCCGCCTGCCACCGTTCTTGCTAACTCTGTAATCGTATCTCCGGATGATCCTTATTTAACCCCGAGCAATAACCAGCACATCACAATTAGTCCTATGGCTAGTTTTAAAATTATTATGACAGTGCCATTGTTTGACAATGAAGGCAATCTTAACGGTATCGAAGATATTGTCTGTGGTGTGTTTGCCAAGTTAGCGGCATCCTCTTTGGTCTATAATGTAAGTGCAATAAGCGCACCAAGAATTCTCAATGCTGCATCAGGCGATCTGCTCAGCTGTGAGATGTCCGTATCAATCCTTACGAGTTGGAGTTAATATGTCCGAGTGGGAACTAGAGAACGAAGCCTTCCTGAAGAAAATCGGGCAGGTTAGCACACCAACACCAAAGCCAGCATCTACTAAGAAAGACGAGGAATAATCCTAATGGCTGTATTTCTGAATAACAATGTAGGCGTTAAGATTAACTCTGTTGATCTTTCTGACCATGTCACAGCAGTAACAATCAACCGTTCATTTGATCAGCTCGAAGTCACAGCAATGGGCGATACAGCTCATAAGTTTGTTAAAGGCTTAGAAGCATCATCCGTAACAATTGATTTCCTAAACGACACAGCATCTGCAAATGTATTGGCAACACTACAGGCAGCATGGGGAACAACAGTCACAGCTGTATTCCTACAGACAAAGGGAACAGCAGTTTCTGCTACAAATCCTCTTTACACTGTTTCATTGCTAGTCAATAACACAACAGACATCAACGGTGCTGTTGGTGATATTGGCACACAATCAATCACTTTCACTGCTAACTCAACAATTGCAGTGGCAACTTCAGGTTCATTCTAAACAATTAAATTAAGGGGCTAATCATGGCAAAACTAAAGATCGTTCGTACAGATGGAAGCGTATTAGAAGGCGAGATCACTCCAGCAGTGGAGTATTCTTTTGAGCAATATGCTAAAAAAGGGTTCCACCGTGCCTTTCGTGAGGAAGAGCGTCAGACGGATGTTTATTGGTTGGCATGGGAAGTCACTCGCAGGTCAGGTGAATCTGTTAAGCCTTTTGGTATGGATTTCATCGAGACACTACAAAGTGTCGAGGTGCTTGATTCAGACCCTTTAGCTTAAAGCGCGATCTTCCGTTCACCTATCTAATCGCTAGGCTAAGCATTAGATTGGGAATCGCGCCACAGCAATTATTAGAGCTAGACAAGTCAATGCTAGATGCATTGGTGCAAGGTCTAAAAGACGAAGCAAAGGAGATCAAAGATGCCAGCAACAGTCAAAGGCGGCGTTGAACTCCGTAAGGCTCTACGCAAGTTTGCTCCCGATCTTGGCAAAGAATTACCTAAAGAGATTGCTGTGGCCTTAAAACCCATTGTGAAGGCTGCTAAGGGGTATCTACCAGATAACCAACAGGTATTGAGCGGATGGTTGCCTCGTCCCAATTTACAGGGGACTTTTCCAACCTACGATGCTAAGTTGGTAAGATCTGGGATAGGTTATAAGACCACACCATCCAAGCCTAACCGTAGAGGTTTTAGATCTCTTGCTCGTGTATTTAACAAAACAGCAGCTGGAGCAATTTACGAAACTATGGGGCGCAAAACTCCCAATAGTCGCTTTGTGGTAAATCAAACTTCTAAATACGGATCCAGTATGAAAGGCACAGACAAAATGGAAGGTCGTGTCCTTTTTCGTGCTTATGAAGAAAATCATGGCAAAGCCAGTGAAGCTGTGCTCAAAGCCATTAAAACTGCTGGTGATAAATTAAAGGCAAAGGCAAAGGTCTGATATGTCAAACATAGTCATTGATATTGCCGCGGAATTTACTGGCAATAAGGCTTTCAAACAAGCTGAGAGTGAAACCGATAAATTAATTAAAAATGTCAAGAAGTTAGCTAAGACTCTAGGCGTCGCCTATGGAAGTCAGCAAATTCTTGCATTTGGTAAAGCATCGATCAAAGCGGCTGCTGCCGATCAAAAAGCCCAACAGCAGTTATCTTTAGCATTAAAAAATGTTGGTCTTGAAAGAGATGCTGCTACATCTGAAGCATTTATTCAAAGACTACAAAGCGAATTCGGAGTGGTTGACGATCAACTCCGTCCGGCTTATCAGCGTCTAGCCGTGGCAACCCACGACACTGCTGAATCTCAAAAATTATTACAATTATCTTTAGACATTTCTGCATCAACTGGCAAAGACCTAGAATCTGTAACGGCAGCTCTCAGCAAGGCATATCTTGGCAATAACACTGCATTGTCTAAATTGGGCGTTGGTATCTCAAAGGCCGATCTTAAAGCTGGCAATTTCAATGACATAATCGATAAATTAACCGTGACTTTTGCAGGCGCAGCAAAACAGGCAGCAAATTCTTATCAAGGTTCAATTGATAAATTAGGTGTTGCATCACAAAATGTCAAAGAGATTATTGGCACAGGTTTAATTGATGCTATAAAGAATTTGGCTGGTGAAACAGGGGTATCAGATTTAGCCAAAAACATGGAAAATGCTGCAACCTACACAGCAGATGTTATTCGTGGTATTGGTGTTTTAACTGCTCAATTAAAGAAGTTACCAGGTGTTTCCAGCTTCGATATTGGAATGATTCCTATCGTTGGCAGTTATTTAAAGATTTTACAAGAAACAGGAAAACAATCACGAGTCAATGCTAGTCGCAATGGCGATAATGCATCGGCTTTAGCGGATCTTGCTCGCCTTGAAAGTTTATATAAAACAAAGACTTTAGACTCTACTAAGAAAATCACCACACTTACAGCACAGCAACTTAAAGATGCTCGTGCTAAGGCAATTCTGGATAAGGCAAACGCTGCCTTAAATAAAGGCACAGATCTATTTAACATGGATGCTATCCAGATTCAAGCTGCTCTAATCAACCAAGCGGAGCAATTAGGCAAGGCCACAACCTCTAGCCAGATCCTACAAATTGCCAATGATACAGCTCGCTTGAACCTTAAAAAAGACATTCTTGATCTCGAAAAGGCTATAATTGATGGTGACACAAAAGCCATTGAAGCTGCAACGCTTAAATTAAACAAAGACCTTGAAATCTTCAATGCGCTCAGCAAACAAAATATGAAATTGGCTGATATCAAATCTATTCTGGATACATTGACCCCAAAAGATTTAGTTAATCAAAAAAACCTTGACGATGCTTTGGCTAAAATTAAAGAAATGCTTGCGCTGCTTGGACAAATTAAAATGCCTACCGTGCCAACTTTTCCGGCACCAAGTCCGAGTAATCCTTTTATTCAAACTTCGAATGGGATATCTCCAACAACACCTGCCAACACCATTGATGCAGTGAATAAAGCAGTTGAAGATTTAGGTGGAGTTGTTTCTGTTATTGGTGACAATGGCAAAGAATTCATTAAATTAGTTGAAGGTGCTGCTCCAATCTTTCAGCAATTGGAAGATAGCATGGCTAAAAATCTGTTCATTGCACAGGGAATTGTAACTCAACCTTTCAATGCCGGAACATTTCGTGCAGGTGAGGGTGGAAGCATTTTTAGTTCAGGAGCTGTAGGATCTCGCGATATAAATGTTACGATCCAAGCCAATACAATTGCCAACCCAGATGAGTTGACTAATATAATTCAAGATACCATTATTCGTCTCAACAAACGCGGAGATTATTTAACTACTGCTGGATCATTATGAGCAGACCAAAAATCAATGTAATTATTAATTTTTCCACTGGAGCAGGCTTTGGCAACCCTTTTATTATTGATCAAGGAATTTTAGGTATAGATGTCCTTGCGAATTCGAGTGGCCCAATTGTAGATGTTTCTAATCTCATCGATAGTATTGTAAGCAACAGAGGCCGCCAAATTAACGCGGAGCAATTTAACACTGGCACTGCATCTGTTCGGATTCTTGATCAAAATGGCAATTTTAATCCTCAAAACCCTGCTAGTCCTTATTACACTTATTTAAATCCTATGCGTAAAATTGCCATTACTGCCACTTATAATAATGTCACTTATCCAATCTTTGCTGGTTACATAACAAACTACAACACAACCACTCCTAAGTTCACGGGCGATATTGTATATACCACAATAAGCGCAGTAGATGGATTTCGTTTGTTTCAGAACGCTCAATTTTTTGGTGTTACAGATGGTACTGCTGGTCAAACTACTGGCACTAGAACTACAAAAATTCTAGACACAATTGCATGGCCTAATTCAATGCGAGATATTGATACTGGATTGACTACCGTTCAGGCAGATCCAGCAACCCAGCGCACAGCTTTAGCAGCTCTTCAGACTGTAGCGACTACTGAATATGGTGCAGTCTATATGGGAGGCGATGGCAAGTTAGTTTTCCAAGATAGAACAGTTACAGTGGGATCTGTTGCCACGACACCAACAGTTTTTAATGATGATGGCACTGCGATCGGGTATTTTGATGTTAAATGGGTATTAGACGATTCTCAGGTCTATAATAAGGCAACAATCACGCGCAATGGTGGTTCAGTTCAAACAGTTAGTGATTCTGCTTCTATTGACAAATATTTTACTCATAGTTATAACCAATCAGGACTTTTGATGCAAACGGATGCTGAAGCTCTCGATTATGCAAAAGCTTTTGTTGCCAGCCGCAAGGAAACGGCAATTAGAGTCGATGAATTGACCCTTGACTTACAGCAGGATAACTACACGGCTGGTACTATCGCTGGTTTGGGGCTTGATTTTTTTAGTCCTGTCACAATTACCACATCTCAGCCTAATAACACATACTTGACCAAAACCGTTCAGGTTTTTAATATTACCCACCAAATTAGACCAGATTCATGGAAAGTTAGGTTCGGCACAGCCGAGCCGATAATCGATGGATTCATTGTTGGATCTAGTTTGTTTGGTATTCTAGGCACTAGCGTTTTATCATACTAAGGAGCAAAAATGGCAACAGGATTTCCATGGAGCACAGGAGATGTCCTCTCAGCAGCAGGTGTTAATGGGCTTGTTGCATTTACACTCAATGCACAGACAGGCACTACTTACACAGCATTAAGCACAGATCAGTATCAGGTGCTAGTCACAATGAGCAATGCTTCGGCTAATGCTTTCAAGATCCCAACTAACGCTTCTGTAGCGTTCCCAGTAGGCACAGTGATTACCGTGTTAAACATCGGTGCAGGCCTTTGCACAATTTCTGCTGTTACTTCTGGTACTACTACTGTTCTGTCAGCAGGTGCAACAGCGGCAAGTCCTACTGTTGCTCAATACAAATCAGCAGTTTGCATTAAAACTAATACTGATACTTGGTATATTCTAGGTGGAATTGCATAATGCTCAATTCTATTGTTGGAATTATTGCAGGCACTCCCTTGCCTATCACAGCGGATGTTTTGGTCATTGCTGGCGGCGGCGGCGGTGGAAAGTATTATGGTGGTGGCGGCGGTGCTGGTGGTTTGCTATTACATTCATCTCAAATTTTTAACAAAGGACAAACTTACACAGTAACGATTGGCGCGGGCGGTGCTGGAACAAGCTCTACTGGTAATGGTTCTGCTGGTAGTAATTCAATTTTTGGATCATTAACAGCAAGCGTTGGCGGTGGCTTTGGTGCAGGTAGTAGTGGAGCAAATGTTGGCGGTGGTTCAGGTGGTTCAGGTGGTGGTTCAGGTGGTATTGGTGGCGGAACGCTAACAGGTGGAAG
>Ga0214917_10007843_pt1 | contig 10672 bp, 13 predicted proteins | sample LL_1208_BB_MetaG_FD_177983 | JGI IMG/M metagenome (GOLD analysis project Ga0214917, IMG submission 177983) | Freshwater microbial communities from Lake Lanier, Atlanta, Georgia, United States - LL_1208_BB | ecosystem: Environmental > Aquatic > Freshwater > Lake | place: USA: Georgia | collected...
TGAGATAACGGCATCAAGAATTGGAATTACAGATTCGCCACCTTCGAGTGAGAAGCGCTTCTGTCCAACGAACTTGGTCTGCAAGAAAGTTTCAAATGCTTCTGCGCTATTTAGCTTACGCAAGATACGAATCTGCTCATCACGCTCTGGCTTTGTAAAGCCAACTTCAACGTGTTCTTGAATCCACTTACGCTCTGCCGGGTTTGAGATATACATATATTCAACGGCAACAGAGCGGCAATATGAGTCGCGCAGAATTCCGAGAATCTTGCGTAGCTTCATAAACTTCTCGCCACCGAAGCCACCGGTTGCAAATTCGCGATCGAGATCCCACAAAGTAAGTCCGTGAGTTACAACATCAAGGTCTGGATGTGAGCGCTGTACATACTTAAGTGGATCGGTATCTGCCATCAAGTGGCCATAGGTGCGGTAAGCCTGAATTAACTGCTGAACGCGCGCAGTCTTGTTGATCTCTTCATCCTTCGAGAATTCAAAGTCAGAGGCCCAACGAATTGGTTCGTATGGAATACGAAGCGCGGCAAAGATTTCATCATAGAAACCATCTGCACCAAGCAAAATCTCGTGGATACGACGCAGGAAATCACCTGACTGTGCGCCTTGAATAACGCGGTGATCGTAAGTACTTGTAAGAGTTATTACTTTGCTAATCGCCATGCGGGCCAAGGTTTCTTCACTTGCGCCCTGGAATTCTGCTGGGTAATCCATGGCGCCAACGCCAACAATTAAACCTTGTCCTTGCACCAAACGTGGCACGGAGTGAACGGTGCCGATTGTGCCTGGGTTAGTTAGTGAAACTGTGGTTCCTGCGTAATCTTCAACAGTTAGCGCACCAGCGCGGGCCTTCTTAACAATCTCTTCATAGGCAACCCAGAACTGACCAAAATCTAATTCTTCGCAACCCTTAATAGATGGGACAAGTAACTGTCGAGTTCCATCAGGCTTTGCCAAGTCAATCGCGATACCTAAGTTGATATGTTCTGGTTTACCAAGAGCAGGCTTGCCATCTACTTCACCGTAGAAGGCATTCATCTCTGGCATCGCGCGAAGCGCCTTGATCATTGCATAAGCGATGATGTGGGTAAATGAAACTTTTCCACCGCGAGTGCGCTTTAGGTGATTGGTAATAACAGTGCGGTTATCAATCATCAACTTTGCGGGAATTGCACGAACACTTGTCGCAGTTGGAACTGAAAGCGATGCCTCCATTGATGCAACAACGCGACCTGCAACGCCACGCAGTGGTTCCATCGTTGCTGCATCTGGTGTAATCAAAACTGGAGCAGGTTTAACCGGCGCTTGTGCCGGGGCCGGTGAAGTAACAACCGGGGCCGGCGTTGAAACCACTGGTGCTGCTGCAACTGGCGCTGCTGCAGAAACAACAGGTGCGGCAAGAGTCGAAGGCGCCGGTGTTAAAACTTGTGATGTTGCTTTTGGAATTGGTGGCGTTCCAGCTTTTGGCGCGCTTGTTGCTGGCGCTGCTGTTCCTGCGGCTGGGCTATAGGTTTTAAAGAATTCAATCCATGAAGGTTCGACAGAAGTTGGATCGGCTTGGTAGCGCTCGTACATTTCTTCGACGAGCCAATCATTGGCTCCGAAATCTGCCGACACTGGCAACTCCTTCTTAGCTATTTACGTGTACTAAGACTATCGGCTGAGCGTGGCATGAATAAATCCCGATCAGCCGAGCAGGGGCGCGATATTGACCACAAAGGGGCCGGAAATCTCAGCGCGACAGCAGCCCCTGAGGTTGGCAGAGTTCTCACATGAATTCATCTCCTCGCCCCTTGGCCATTGTTAGCGGTGGTAGCCGTGGGCTCGGCTATGAAAGCGCTCGCGGATTGGCAGCGCGCGGTTATGACTTGGTGTTGATCGCTAAAGATCCAGCAGGTTTGACTGCAGCCAAAGAGCAGCTCCTCTCAGAATTTTCAGCAACACAACCGGGGTTAAGCATCACAACCCACCCAGCAGATTTAGAGAACCAAGAGATAACTCGCAAGGTTGCTGAAGAAATTAGATCTTCGCTGCCAACGGCACAAGTAATGGTTCTGGCACATGGTGTGATGAGCGAGAAGATGTCGAAGACTTTGCGAACCACAGATGCCGAATGGAATCGTGTGATGGCCATTAACCTCGATTCAGTTTTCACTCTTGTTAATGTCCTTGCACCTGCGATGACCGAAGCTCGTAATGGAAGAGTTGTTATCTACTCTGCATGCTTAGGTCGCATGTCAGGACCAGGAAATGCTGGGGGACTCGCACCGTATCGAATTAGTAAAGCTGGTGTTAACGCACTCGTTAGAAACTTGGCACATGAAACAGGACTAGGCGCTCGCGGTTTCTATGTTGATGCGATCTGTCCGAATCATTCGCGCACAGATATGGGCGGACCTGATGCACCACGAAGTGCAGAGGAAGGTGCCGAGACTGCGATATGGCTTGCAACTGCAGATATTGCAGAACGCGGCAGCGATCAAGTTACCGGTTTGCTATGGGAAGATCGAAAAGTTGTTCCCTTTTAATTCTTTATTTACTTGCCTTGTTCTTCAGGAATAATCGTTACTGCAAAATAAAGAACTGGCACTGCCAATAAGAACAATGGAATTGCACCTATGTAGAAGTTGCCTTCTACTTGATATTTCACAACGCCTAGAACTATTAAGTTAGCCAAGATCGCTGGCGCTCTGCCCCAGTTCTTCTTCTGGGCAAAAGCTCGCCCACATGCCAGAAGCCCAAGACCGCCGATTGCGATAAACCCAAGCACGCCCATTAACGGCGGAATCTCGCGGTCTTCATGAGTAATCCCCATGACACCGACCCATATGCCTAGGGATAACACAACTGCACCTTCTATATAGAGAAGGGTTGCCACGATAGAGCGCTTACGCGCTTGCTTGGCAGGATCGGTGCTCATAAGTGGGAAGGGTAGCGCATGGTGTTTTCACACGATGGATTACGTGATTCGTTAACGCGGGTAGCTGCGCCACCATTTCTTTACGAGAGCTTGAAGCGCGAGATCTCGCTTTCAGAAAGAAATAAAAGCGCCTTAACGGCTATCGCTTTTATCTTGAAATCGGAGCAGCCAATTTATGACTACCCGATAGTGGCATTCTCAGAGGTTGCCTCACGTGCTATTCGCTTAGAAGACCATGTAGCTCGCATGGGGAGAGATAATTTTCTCGTATTAGTTACCGGCGGAACTGACGTTGCTGAGCAAATTACCTCTCGGATTTGTGCACAATGGACGCTCGAAGGAGTACCTGGGATCTCCCTACTTTATGCATGGATATCACATCAAAGCGGTGAGAGCCCTCTAGATTTTCTCAATCGCCTTGATGCACAGGATTTGGATATAAAAGAGTTCTAATTTATCCACAGATGTTTTTTTGAGAACTTTCGTGGCTTTGAGCGGATCTATCTTCGCGCCATGGAGATGGATATTGCATTCGGGCCGATAGCAGGCTTGATCTCTGATAACACTGTTGAGGAGATTTGGATTAACTCCCCACAAAGAATATTTATTGCGAGGGCAGGTAGAAGCGAATTAACCAATCTGCTTTTGACGGCAGATGAAGTTCGCCAGCTAGTTGACCGCCTTCTCATTTGGAGTGGCCGCCGCTTAGATCTTTCACACCCATTTGTTGATGCACGTTTGCCAGATGGAAGCCGCCTACATGTAGTGATTCCAGAAATCACAGCAGAGCATTGGACAGTAAACATTAGAAAGCATCTAATGCGTCACCTCTCGTTAACTGATCTAGCAAAGCGAGACGTCCTAACAACAACTATGGCCGAGGCGTTAGCTAACTCAGTAAAGGCAGGCCTAAACATCTTGGTTAGCGGTGGAACGCAATCAGGAAAAACGACGATGCTAAACGCTCTAGTCTCAGCCACTCCCGTAGGGCAACGCGTTATAACAATCGAGGAAGTATTTGAATTAAAGCCGGTACTTCCCGATTTAGTAGCAATGCAGACTCGAAGTGAAAATCTGCAGGGAGATGGTTCTATTCCACTTCGCAAACTGATCAAAGAGGCGTTGCGAATGCGGCCATCTCGGATAGTTATCGGTGAAGTACGTGAGGCAGAAGCGCTAGATCTTCTGATTGCGCTCAACTCTGGGATAGCCGGTATGGGAACTATCCACGCAAATTCTGCACGGGATGCAGTAATTAAACTCCAGACTTTGCCGTTACTTGCTGGCGAAAACATCTCTCATAAATTCATCGCACCAACCGTTGCTTCAGCGATTGATCTTGTCGTGCAAGTTGGAATCGCAGATGATGGCACCAGACGTGTTCACGAAATTACTGCGATAACCGGACGTTATGAAAATGACCGAGCGGAGATTGAAACACTTTGGAGATGGGATGGCAGTAAGTTCAATCGCGGAATCGGTTCAATTGGGAACGAAGAAAAGTTTGCCGCAGCAGGCGTTCCCTTAAATCATTGGTGGACGCAAAATGCATAGCAAGAAGGTTCTTAAGAGCCAATACATGAAGACGCTGGCTACTTTTATTGCCACGATAGCCATTGTTTTAATCATTACATCATCGATTGTTATCTCAACTATTTTTGGTGGCTTAGCCGCTGCCGCTTTACTTCTATATTCGAAGAAGAGCCACAACAAACGCGCAGCGGCGATAACGTCAGCATGGCCAGAAGTCATCGACCATCTGATAAGTGGGATTCAATCAGGTCTATCAATATCCGAAACTTTATCTGGGCTTTCAACACGAGGACCTCTTGTACTGCGCCCTTACTTCTTGGAATTTGGCGACAAAATGAGAGTCGACGGCGACTTTAGCGCTGCCCTTCTTCGCCTAAAAACTCAATGCGGGCAACATGGAAGCGATCAAATCTTTGAAGCTATCGCGATTTCAAAATCTCTCGGAGGAAATGAACTATTAAATATCTTGCGCACTGTCGGAACTTTTCTTCGTCAGGATTTGGCTCTACGTCGCGAAATTGAGGTTAAACATGGGTGGATCAAGAACTCTGCCCACCTATCTGCTGCAGCTCCTTGGCTTCTCTTACTTTTGCTCTCAAGCCAGCCATCAACCGCGCGGGCATTCTCCACTCCCACCGGAATCTTTATTCTGACCACTGGGCTTGTGATGACGGTGATCGCATATATATGGATGGACCGCTTAGGAAGACTTCCTGAGCTACCTCGCGTTTTCGGTGAAGAATGAAATATTCAATAGCTATCCCAACCGTCCTTGCCTTTCTAGGTTCGATCACGTTGGCGCTAAGTGCAAGCCCAAAGGTTGAATTTCACCAGAGAGTTGCCCGTTCGAAAGATCGAGAAACGGTTCAGGATCGACTTCGAGAGCTAGGCGATGGATCATCAGAGAAGTTTGAGGAATTTAGAAGTAAACAGCTAGCTAGATCTGCTGCAACTGGAGTAACAGCGTTATTCCTACTTTTATTCTTAAGTAAGCCGTTACTGCTGAGCGGGCTTACTGCATCCTTAGCGGCGATTTCTATTTACGTTCTGATAGATAAACAGCTTTCGAATCGAGTCAAAAACCATCAACTAAGTGTTGAGTCTGAATTTCCAGCAGTAATTGAGATGTACTCACTCGCTTTATCCGCTGGAGAAACTCCAATTGCAGCGATGGAGCGAATTGGAATTTCGGCTAGAGGTGCTATGGCTATTGAGTTTAAGAAGGTGGTCGCCCTAGTTAGATCCGGTGAGCCATTCCACCTTGCCTTAGATGGGATGGGTAGGGAATTCAACTCAATCACAATTCGCCGTTTTGTTGACTCATTAATTATTGCAACCTTAAGAGGGGCACCAATAATTGAAGTTTTACAACGCCATGCGCTAGAAGCGCGCGAAGCACAACGCAATCGCGTCTTAGGGGCGGCTGCTAAGGCTGAGATTTCAATGATGATCCCTGTTGTCTTTCTTATCTTACCAATCTCAATTCTCTTCGCTTTGTGGCCATCTTTGGCAAATTTAAATCTCTTTAGTAGCGGATAAGCCCACAGCACAAAAACTAAATACAAAACTATTCATAAGTCGTGAATAGTAACTAGAAAGTAGGGAAATGGAATGAATAGAAAAGTAATTGGAAGTTTTATTCTAGAAAGTTATTTATTGGTTCGTGACGGTATTTTAAATAGTCCAAAAGCTAAAGCATTCAATAGCAAATTTCTTAATCCAGCCTCCTCCGAGAGAGGAGATGTTCCGGGATGGGTTTTAGTTGTGCTAATGACTACTGGGCTAGTAACGGCGATCTGGACTATTGCGGCACCGCGCCTAACTTCAATCCTAAAGAACTCACTAGATGCGATGAATGGAATTCGATGAATCCGGAATTAAAGAGATTTCTCACCTCTGAGAGAGGGAATGTAGAGAGCGCCATGGTCCTAATTCCATTGCTATTCCTATTTCTTTGTGGGGCACAGCTAACCTCATTCGTTTTCATAAGAAATCTTGAGATGGCAAAAGCGCAGAGCGAGGCATCGACCAGGGCAATTTCTCATCAACTGCAACCTCAAGATTCGATTCTCTCCATCGGAACTGGCAATAGATGGGATGTACAGAAACTTCTAGTAGTTAAGAGAGAACGAGAGATTCCAATAATCGTTCCAGGTCTATCAAAGATTTTAGGTGGCCGATTGCTTAGTTCAGTAACTGGAGTAGCGGTTATGGAGCCAAACTCTTGAAGGTTGGGGGTAAGAAAACCTTTTGGAGCAGTGAAGACGGTGGTGCAACGATCGAATTTGTCGCTCTCGCATTGCCCCTCTTTATCCCGGTCATCTTTTTCCTTCATCAATTTGCAACGGTCAGCGCAGAAGAGGGACTGGCACGAACGCTAGCGCGCGAAGGTGCGCACGCTTACGTTTCTAGCTCTGATAGAAATAGTGCGGAAGCTGCAATGAATTCTGTAATCGCTGCAGCGGGCCGAGAACTTGGACTTACCAATAGCGATTTCTCTCGCATGTCGGTTGGGCTCGAATGTAGCGCTTCACCGTGCCATTCCCCGAACGGGAAAATAATTGTAACGATTCATTTTGGCTCAACTAAGCAATTTCGAGCCGTTACCGCATCTGCTCAGGAGTACATCTCCCCATGGACGTAATTTATCAAATTCGTAGATTTTCCAAGAATGAGAGAGGTTCTATCTCGCTCGTCGTTTTCTCACTCTTTCTCACTACCGTTACCTCTCTACTTGTAATAACAGATATCGCAGCTGTTGGAATAGCAAAACGTTCGCTGACACAGGCAACAGAATCAGCCGCGCAAAGGGGTGTTCGCAACCTAGATAAAGGCGCTTATTACAAAGGTGAATTTGACGCGACAACTCAAGTTCAGAACTTGCTTGGTATGGGACCGACCGATCCTGGGATTCCAATTGACTGCTCAAGGGCGATCGGCGATGCACAAGGCGCACTTATGGATTGGTCAAATGGACCAAAGACTTTGAGACGAGTAGAGATTACAAATCTGAGAATTAGCCAAATCGAATGTGATGGTTTTGGTATTCAACTAATTACACATGCAACTGTTCGACTTCCTTTGGTACTTCCGTTCGCGCATCTAAATTCGATTGAAATTTCTTCAACTGTTGCAACCACAAATAAGCGGCTGGGAGGCTTTTCTCCTTTCGGTATAAGGATTTTCTAACAATCGCTATCCTTACCCCATGGCCCGCGAATACGATCTGGAGATTGCTGCAATTGGAGCGACTCTTCTATCAATCGAAAAGGTCTTGGATCTTCCAAAGTTAGAAGCAGAGGCTGTTGAACTTGAGGCGGCGGCTGGAGCTCCAAATCTTTGGGATGACCCTGAAGCTGCGCAAAAGGTTACAAGTAAGTTATCTCGAGTACAGAGCACGATTGCGCGCCTGAAGTCACTTCGCCGCAGAGTTGAAGATTTGCCAATCTTGTTTGAACTCGCAGGTTCTGAACCAGATGGTTCAGCGCTTCTTGATGCCGAAGCGGAATTAGATGCGACTGTTAAAGCAATTAGTGAATTAGAAGTTACAACTCTTCTTAATGGCGAATACGACGATCGCGATGCGCTGATCACTATTCGCTCTGAAGCTGGTGGCGTTGAGGCTGCAGACTGGGCAGAGATGCTTATGCGCATGTACTTGCGTTACTGTGAACGCCATGAATTTAAAGTAGATGTGTTGGAAACTTCATATGCCGAAGAAGCAGGAATTAAATCAACAACTTTTAGAGTCGGTGCTCCATATGCTTACGGGACACTTTCGGTAGAACAAGGCACTCATCGCTTAGTGCGTATCTCACCTTTTGATTCACAATCTCGTCGCCACACATCTTTTGCAGGTGTTGAAGTTGTGCCGGTTGTGGAACAAAGTGATCACATTGAAATTGATGAAAAGGAAATCCGCGTAGATGTTTATCGTTCATCTGGCCCTGGGGGGCAAGGCGTAAATACAACAGATTCAGCTGTGCGGCTGACACATATCCCAACTGGAATTGTTGTTTCATGTCAGAACGAAAGATCACAGATTCAAAATAAAGCGACAGCCATGGCAGTTCTGCAATCAAAACTTTTAGAGCGTCGTCGCCAAGAAGAACAAGCCAAGATCAATGCTTTAAAGGGTGATAACTCTGGCTCTTGGGGTAACCAGATGCGTTCGTACGTATTGGCTCCGTATCAAATGGTTAAAGATCTTCGCAATAACCATGAAACTGGAAATACAGCAGCGGTGTTAAATGGTGAAATTGATGATTTCATCGAAGCGGGAATTCGCTGGCGTCGTTCTAGCGCTTCATAAAAATTTATTTCAAGTAATTTTTTTCACATTGCACGCTGATCACGCGTAGATATCTAGTGAAATTTCCTGTGAATTGGCGCAATGAGCGCCGATATCAGGCGCTTTTTGCTGATCTATACCTAAACTAAGCCTTAGTACGGGAGCCAATTTCCCCCCATATCCGTGGCGCCCAAAAGGAACGAAGGAGTTCGTGTGATTCGTTTTGAGAATGTGACGAAGCAATATCCAGGCACTGAGCGCCCCGCGCTTGAAACGGTAAGCCTAGAAATTGTTAAGGGTGAGTTTGTCTTCCTTGTCGGACTTTCAGGTTCAGGTAAATCAACTTTCCTTCGCTTGATCTTGCGCGAGGAGCGTCCAACTTCTGGCGTTATCCATGTTGCTGGAAAAGATTTAGGTCAACTTCCAAACCATAAGATTCCTGATCTGCGTCGCCAGGTTGGAACAGTCTTCCAGGATTTCCGTTTGCTACAGAATAAAACTATCTCTGAAAACGTTGCCTTTACTTTGCACGTTCTTGGATACTCCAAGAAAGAGATTGCACGCGAAGTGCCAGAAGTTCTAGAGCTTGTTGGTTTGGAAGATAAAGCTGATCGCATGCCAAATGAAATTTCTGGTGGAGAACAACAACGTGTGGCAATCGCCCGTGCATACGTCAGCCGCCCTGCGATCATCATCGCCGATGAACCAACTGGAAACCTTGACCCTGCCACATCAGTTGGCATCATGAAGTTGCTCGATCGCATCAACCGCGAAGGCACCACTGTTTTGATGGCTACCCACGATGCCGGCATCGTGGATCAGATGCGCAAGCGCGTTATCGAACTAGATGGTGGCCACGTGATTCGTGACCAGGTCCGTGGCGTCTACGGATACACGGGCTAGTTAGATACACGGGATAGGGTAACGACATGCGCGCAGGATTCTTATTAAGCGAAGTCCGTATTGGGCTACGTCGTAACTTAACGATGACCTTTGCAGTCATTGTTACGACTGCGATCTCACTTTCACTTCTTGGCATTGGCTTGCTTTCAAACGCACAAGTAAATGCGATGAAAGATTATTGGTATGACAAGATCGAAGTATCTGTTTATCTCTGCGGATCTTTATCTGAATCGCCAAGCTGTTCTGGCGGTGTAATTACTCCAGAACAACGTATGACCATTAAATCTGATTTAGATGCACTTCCCGTTGTGCAGAGCGTTTTCTACGAGTCACAATCAGAGGCTTACGCACGTTTCCAGGAGCGCTTTAAAGATTCTGCAATTGCCCAAAACGTAACCGCAGATCAATTGCCAGAGTCTTTCCGAGTTAAGTTAAAGGATCCAACTCAGTATGCAGTTGTGGTTAGCGCTTTCTCAGGTCGTCCCGGTGTTGATGTTGTGCAAGATCAACGCAGCATTCTTGAGAAGTTCTTTAAATTGCTAAATGTTTTGCGTAACGGAGCGCTGCTTGTGGGCCTCTTCTCAGTGCTTACAGCTGGACTCTTGATCTCAAACACTTTGCGTATTGCCGCATTTAACCGTCGCCGCGAAACCGGCGTTATGAAGTTAGTCGGTGCTTCATCTTGGTCTATCCAACTTCCGTTCTTGCTCGAAGGAATCTTCTCAGCGCTGATCGGTTGGGGATTTGCCACTGGTTTATTGGCAGGGCTAAAAACAGTTGTTGACTCTAAGGTCGCTCCACTTCTTACCTTTACAAATTTCTTCGGTTGGTCTGAAGTCTGGATCGCATCTGCATGGCTATTGCTAGCTGGATTCGGTGTTTCAACGATCGCTTCAGTAATTACGCTGCGCCGTTACCTCAAGGTTTAATCGGTACCTGCCGTGGTGAAAGAAGTTGGCCGCAAGCTCATCGCGCAGAATAAGAAAGCGCGTCATGACTATTCAATTGAAGAT
>Ga0214917_10007846_pt1 | contig 10669 bp, 11 predicted proteins | sample LL_1208_BB_MetaG_FD_177983 | JGI IMG/M metagenome (GOLD analysis project Ga0214917, IMG submission 177983) | Freshwater microbial communities from Lake Lanier, Atlanta, Georgia, United States - LL_1208_BB | ecosystem: Environmental > Aquatic > Freshwater > Lake | place: USA: Georgia | collected...
GATAAATACAAGTCAATATTAAATTGATCCATAGTCCTAAATTTTTTATTCCATCGTCTTATGCTAAACTACTTCAGAATGCTCAAGGAGTTAGAGAAGCGTAGAAATCTCCGCCGCTATGAGCAACACTAAAGTCATTATATGTAATGTAACTGTATGTTACACTAACATTACCACCACCAGTATCGCCACCAGTATAGTTAACGCTACTAAGCTTATTCTTATTACCAAGATCAATTCTTGTGCCTTCGCAGGTTTCTAAGAAAATTCTTTGGTCTAAAAGATTAAATCTTGATTGGCATGCTGAAGTTGAGCCAGCTACACTGTAGGTACCATTATATGAGCTATCGCCAGTGTAGTAGCCACTTTCTGAAGCATTAATAGCATCACCACTAACTGCTACTACTTCAAATTCACTAGTAACTTCTACTGGGAATGTTACATAGCGATGATAAGGAGCAAAGGTACCAAGTTCATTAATAGACTCACGACCAAAATCACAACTTACTGTTATATTTTGGAAATGTGCAGCATAACCGCTACCTCCGCCAATTTGACTATTAATACCACTAGAGCTAATACCAGGAATTTGACTTGGAAAACGGCAGTTGGCCATATTAAGGAATTGTCTACGACCAACACCGGTATTTGATAGTGGTTCATCAGAATTATTAAAGGCTCCGGTAACAGTACCACCCCAAACCTTATTGTTGCCAACAAGAGTTACGTCTTCTGTAAAGTTACCATCTACTGGAAATGTATAGCTAACACTACTAACATACATACCTGAACATGTAACAGCATGAATTGAGTTACCACTAGAGGCTATCTTAGTATCGGCAAAGATAGCGAGTTTCATATCACAACGAGCATTTTGGCGACCAGCAATACTAGCATCAGCAGCAACAAGACCAGTACCAACACTACTACCTTCTTCAGTAGCAAGAGTATAAATTAAAGGATATCCGTCTAATACCTTATTAAGAGTAACTTCAATATCTGGTACAGCTTCTACGTTTTGGTAGATAGCAAGTTGACCAAGTTCGAAGACCTGTTCGAGATTAAAATTTGTTGTAATGCCAACGCTTTGTAAGCCATGAACAGCAGTCATGGAACCAGCGGCTGGGCCTAGTTGAACCTGTTGAATTGCGTAATAAATACGATTATTGGCCATAATTAATCTCCATTAGAAATTGAGTGTTGGCATGTGTATTGTAAGGTTATACTTAATATACACATAATTTTCATAAATCAACCAGAAATTATCTCTACTGTGGCTCTACACAATCCTTGATGTAAATTAGTAGATAAAGAGTCTAGTTCAATAAGATTAACATTTTTAATAGAACACTTTCTCCAAGGATACTGGCTAACAATATCTGGATACATTAAAGGGTTATTTTTTAAATCACCATTATAATTTAATGGATAATTATCGTCTTGAGATAACTTATTAGTATCAAATAATTGAAGAGTTAAATCTTGTTGCAGTCTAATAATGTCCAATATTTTATTTCTATCATTTTTAGTTTCCGCAAATACATAAAAACCAATATCTTGTTCTATCCATAGTAAAGTATTGCCTATTTCATATGGTCTTGATCGTGAACGAGGTATAGATTCTATAACAATAGCTGGTAGTTGAATTCTGTGGTTTCCTCCCATAGACCATTCTCCTTCAGCCACTTGAGATACATCAGGATTATTATTCCTAAATGACCAGTATTGTAAAGAGGACAACCAGGGCGCATCATTAGCTCTATAAGTTTGTACATATCTATAACTATGATTCAGTTTCACCGAACTATCTGTGTCAATAGCATCATCAAATACTATTCTACCCAAAGGATAATTGACCGTAAAATTACCACTATAGGGAACAAAAGTATTGTCTATATAAACGCCGCTAATGCTTATAGGGTTTCCACTAGCGTAACAGGCAGTATTTTCCCACACCCAATCTTTTCTTATTCCTTGCCAAACTTGTCCACTGTCATAAGAAGGATCATCAGATAATAATAATGTAGAATATGGATTTGAAGAGCCATATATATTACCACTATTACTGATTGTAGCATCAAACCAAGCTCCTATATTAAGAAATCCCCAGTCTAAAAACATCTTAAAGTTAGACTCTAAAATATTTAGTAATAGTTCATCAGATATATTTTCGATGCCTTTAAATTTATTATTAAGATCGCAGCTCATGCTTGTAGAATCCTATTTAGTAAGTTTTGTATTTCTTCTTGAGAGTTAGATATAGCTCTTGTAATCCAGTTATTGTCAATAGTTCCAGAAAATTCATCTGGTACTTTCCATGAATCTTTGCTTGGTACCATAATAGCATATCCTGTACGAGATCTTGAATTAGCACCAATCCTTACTTCATACTGCGGAACTATAGTAGCAGTTCCATCTAATAATAACCACTCTAACCATGGTAGTTCATATCCTCTATTAGAATCTATGACCATGGCATCAGATGTATTAATAATATCTGAAAAATTAGCTCTTATTAGTTTTGCACTAAAAGATGATCTTATACCCGAACTTGATACCACTGGTGGTTTGTAGTCATAAACTATATTTGTAATCCAATGATTAATAATATTAGTTATTTTAGAACCAGCATCAGCAATACCAAATTCAAACTTTAATTTACCGCTAAGTAAAGACCCATATTCTGGCTCTGATGTGATAGCATTGCTAACAATATTCGGTAGTTCTTTTTTTAATTTATTTATAACATTATCCATATATTTTTGACATTCTGGTAATAATGCTCTTAATATTTCCTGTTGGATAGTTTGGCTATTTTCAACTAATTGTAGTGATAGTTTCATACCGCTTTCCAAAAACAAAATAAGAATTTGTTATCACCCAAACCAACAGGAGTAAGATCTGAAAATAACGTATATTTTGGATTATCTAAATTGTCAGATAAAATAACTGTAAGATCTTTGCATTTTTTAATACTATATAGAAGATCAATGCTACAAATAGTTTGAATCATATTGTGAGGTATAGCAACATTGGTTGGTGGATTAATCCATTTTTTATGATCAGATATTACTGCTAAATAAATCTCTTCTGTTTTTTCTTCGCCGTAATATCCTATTCCGTTACAATAAGGACATAGTTTTCCTAAAGTAAAAGGTACTGGTCCACCATTTTTATATTTATTAGACGATTTTTTTAATGCTGGATCATATATGCAGTTAGGGCATGTATTCTTTTTTGTAACTCCAAAATTCAAACTACACCTTGTTGTTAATCCATCATTAGCTAAAATTTTGCTAATCATAGAATTATAAATACTTTGTAAATTACCAAAATTAGGATAGCTCATACTTTACTTTCATGAATAAAAGTCATTATTTCCAACATTTCTAAATGGACCAATATTAAAGTATCTTGGATCAAATTTATTACTAACGAACGGAGATAGTACAGCAGCGAACGCTGTGGCGTTCTTAACGTCCCAGTGGCTAGTAAGCTCGTCATATAAGCCACATGCTCCATGATCAATAATAGACTGCCACCCTGTCAAAGAGCCTCCGAAACTTAATGATGCTGGTCCTAGGGCTGTTCTGATGCCTTCTAGGGCAGCCTTGGTTCTAAAGGTGCCTTGATCTATAATGCAAGCGGCTTTGAGACAAACTAAACTTACAAAAATACTATCATTATCTAATGTAGGATCTGGACTAATATTATTATTAACAACATCAATAGTATACGGATGTTCTAAATTAACATCAAATTGCACATATTTACCAGCAACAGTTAAAACCTGTTGAATTCTAGCGTCACTATATTCATAGGGTTCATTAAGATCATTAATTAATGTTCGTGTGATAATAGTTAGTTCATTTTGCCAGCTCATATTTTGGCCTTTCTATAGGTTGATATTAATATATACACTATTATCCACTCAAAACACATGATGATTATAGATTAGCCGCTTCTCTAAAAGCCTCGTCTACTGCTGATTCGCTCATACCAAGAGCAAAAGCAAGAGGAATTAACATGGGATGAGATCTATCAACATATGGCGCATATTCCCACTCAACTGATACTATTTGTCTAGTAGTTTCATCCTGTATATTAGCAATGGCAGCATCTACTGATGACAAACTTATTCCGTGTGTAACAAGCCACAAACGTATCTGTCTAGCCGTAACGCTAGTAGGAACAGGTTCAATAGGTAGTATCCACTCCTCTCCATTCCATTGATGAATATCGCTAGGTCTATTTGGTAATAATATTAATCCATCAGCTTTTGGGTTTCCTACAGAAATCCATGATGACACAAGATCAGAATCGATTTCTCGGATATTTCCAGTTGTATCTATATAAAAACTCATGAGTAAATCCTTGGATGAATTTGGACCGTTGCTCCATTACCATTAGTTAATGCTACGCCGCGAGCTAGGTCATTTAAATCACGAATTAATGGCGCATAAAAAACAAGATTTTGAGGGCGCACTAATCGACACGCTATTCCTTGAGACAGTGATCGAACATCGTCTATCGTTAATGCGGTATTCCACACCCCAACCTCTGCGATCTGTCCGGTCATTGGCAACTGAAAACCGCTGTTGAGCCTGTCTATACCAATGTAAAACTCGTCCACGCTGGTAGGATTACGCACTGCTGATGATGTCGAGCCAAGCGTGCCATTTCCGTATATCCGTCTCCCTGCTACCGCAATTTCAACAGCACACGCATGATGCCAAGTGTTTGCTTGAACATTTGACGCAATAGAAATCTGCGAAAAAGAAACACTGTCACGGGCCTCGTAAACGATTGTGGTTCCGCTGTTGTAGAGCCAATACCGCTGCGCGTTGTCTCCGGTTCCTAACGTCAAAATCGTCTTGTTTCCAGTGACGTTGTCGGGCCTAAACCACGCCGCCATCGTCATCGGGTTTCCAGTGACCGGCGCGGCGCACGTTAGATACTGATTGCTAGCACCAGCGAATGCGTAACTCATTATGCCACCTGCAATTCTATAGCAACCAGTTGAGCATCGCCTAACATAGTATCATTAACAGCATCTGCCGCGATGCGAGCAACTCTAAGTCTAAATCGATCACCAGCCACCAGAGAATCTATAGCTGTTGCTGTTATAGAGGTAACAGTTTCAATGCCGCTAGTGCCATTAGCTGTGCCGGTACCTTCTGTGACGCTAGAAAAAGAATCAGAGTCATTATCTGTACCAACTTTTTCAAATGAAACACCCCAGCGAACATTTCCTGATGTGGCAGTATCTCCCATCACCAAATTCTAACGATAAGTCCATTGGTTAAACTTGCACCTTCTGGAATAACACCAATAAAATTAGCCGATTCTTGTGTTGAAGCATCAAACTCTAATACCATAAAAGAATTTCTAGTATCTAAAGTGGCAAAATTTGCTGATGGCGGCTGATTATCAGCGGGTGTAAATCTAATAATGGTTTTGGTCCCACCAGCGGGCAGAGCAGCAAATGTAGGAGCATTTGAAGATCCACTGCTTGTTAAAACAGTACCGGATGAACCAAGAGCTAGCTCAGTAATAGTGCCGGTGTTATTGCTATAAAATACTCTCCATCCTGTGGCGGTATGGTCGCTGCTAGATGTAATAGCGTGACTACGATCATGTAGTTGAGCATGAGTATGATCAGATAAACTATAATTACCGCTTGGTTGAAGTCCACTAGTATTGATGGTTAAAGTATTACCACTATCGTTATAGTCTAAATTAATTCCCGTTCCAGCTACTAATAAACTACTAACTCTATCATCAACTTCTTCTGTAGTTAGCCCTAAGCTACCGCTCACGCTTACCGTGAAAGATGATCCGCTAGGAACAACGCTAATATTTGTTCCACCAACTATATTTGTAACAGGTAGCAGGCCGCTTACACCACTATTAAAATTGCTAATATCTGTTGTGGTATGAGTATGACCACTTAGACTATAATTTCCACTAGGTTGTAAGCCAGTCACACTAATTGAATAAGTATTATTATTAAATGAACTAGTTACGTATCCTGTTCCAGTAACGGATGGTAATAATCCGCTTACTCCAGTATTAAAATCAGTAATATTAGAATATGTATGTGTATGACCAACTGTACTATAATTTCCGCTGGGCTGTAAACCATTAACACTAATAATATAATTATTATCATTAAAAGAAGTTGTAACATACCCAGAACCGCTGATCGATGGTAATAGTCCGCTAACGCTAGTATTGAAGTTAGTAATATCAGATGTCGTATGAGCATGACCACTAACGCTAACACCAATTCCATTAATATTTAAGTTAGTAAAATTACCGGTACTGCTTGGAATCCATAGTCCACTACTAGTGTTGTATTGTAAGAATTGACCATTGGTAGCTCCGGTGGTTGCTACATTATGTAATTCTTCTAGTTCAAAGCCATTTTGAATTCTAACTTCTAGAACTCCCTCATTTTGATGAGTTCTAACAACAGTACCTACTGCTACCATATGATTCGGAGCATACGGTTTTGTTGTTGTAAGACCTCCAGAAACTGTAGGACTTAACCACAATGTAGTACCATTAATATTACCATGAGGACTTGTTGGATTAAATTGGTCAGTATCTAAACCTGTTAAAGCTCCCAACACAACAACTTTACCGAGACTCATATCGCTTATAGCTTCTTGTGTTACTCCATAAGTTTTACTACTAGCACTTTCGCCGTTAGCAATAGCCAAAGATACAGTAGGCTGATCACCTTGACCACCATTAATATAAACAACACTCATTTTAGGAATAGTAGAACCTGTTTTATTAAAAACGGTTGTAATAATAGAGGTCGCAGAAATAGCTTCTTGTACACTATTAATTGTAGAGTTAATAGTATAAATTCCACTAATTGACGATACGGATATTCCACTGCCAGCCACTATATCTTTAACTGGCAACAATCCGCTTACAGAAATAGCAAAATCCGTTATGTCATTACTAACATGAGAATGAATTCCACTGGCATATATTCCGCTAGGCTGTTTGTTGTCCAAAACAGTTTGCAAACCACTCACATCTGCTATAATATGATCGTGACCATCTAAACTATAGTTTCCGCTTGGTTGTAATCCGCTAACACTAATAGAATAAGTATTATTATTGAATAAAGTATTTAGATATCCTGTTCCTGTAACCGATGGCAATAATCCACTTACGCTACTATTGAAATCTGTTATATTACTTGATAAATGATTGTGTCCGCTAACGCTTACTGGAATATTATTAATATAAAGATTACTATTAAAATTACCACTAATAGCACTCAACACTCCGCTGATATTAGCATTTCCAGTAATATCTAAAATTGATTTTAAGTTATTCCAATTACTAGTTCCATCTCCTATTTTATATATATTATTTGTAAGATCGTATCCTGGTTCACCACTAGCTAATACCGGATTAGCAGAGTTCCATTGACTTGATGTTCCGCGTCGTATTTGAAATATGTTATTAGCTGGCATAATAATTCCTACTTATATTTATTATAAACATATTCAAGATCTATAGGGGTTAAATTATAGCCACCACCCAATTTATTCATAAAAGTGTTGACATCATTATATCTAATGCTAATAAAAGGACCAGAAGTACTAAACCAAAATGCTGTTAGCACTACTAATTCATTATCAATAATTAAAAATCCAGGATTACCACTATCTCCCGCCACCAGTGTTTCTGTAAAACTAAAAAATTGATCATTACTACTTAAATTATTAAATAAAATATTAGGAATTGGTATCAATGGACTACCATCTCCTTTATCATAATTTCTACCCTCTAAGCCGTCAACCCTTTTAGGAATAGCCTTCTCTTCCGCATCAAGAGCTAATCCGTATACAGGAGTAGTTTCCGATAATGACATATATGTACTGTAATTTAATGGTAATACTTTAGCAAATTTAATATTAGACGGCATATCACTATCTAATAAACCTATAGCTATATCAGCAAAAGGATCAAATTCATATTTTATTATTTTTCGAGTAACAATATTACTATCATCATCAACAAAAAGTATAGGAGTTCCTCCACTAATTAAAGCTATAAAAAAATGCTTAGCTAATAGGATATGTCGTGGACTAATAAGTGTTCCGGCTCCAACCATCCAATTTGCTCCGCTCAATTGAGCGGGGCTAAAACAGCTTATATTGGACACTCCGTTAAGCCAACACGAAGAACTTCTGGGAAATCCGCTTGGTCCACCATAAGGATTTCGAGAAGCATATATTTTTCTATCCGTTGTTGGATTTTTCCCTGTTAGTCTACTAATGAAGGAATTATTAATATGATTATTGATCACATTTTTATCTATGGCTGGACCGGGTCTGTAAATTTTATTATTCTTTATTTTTCTAGATAGAGTTTTAAATATCATGGGGTTCCTCCATCTAAAATCAGCCCATGAACATTAGTTATACTAGAACCTAAATTTATAGTGGAAGATCCTAGAGTTATATAGCTAAAAGCTAATTGATTGTTGTCTACTCCGCTATTTTTTATAGTTACCGCACCACTAGCAACACTAAAATCGTTACTACTAAAAGAGGCTATGCCTAGTCCTGATGAGGAAGAATATAGTGTGTCGATATAATTTTTATTTACAGCATCTGTTCCAGAAGTTGGGGTTGCTAAATTAGTTAAACGATAATTATTAAAAGAAACATTGCCACTAGGAATTGTTAAATCATTAATTCTATTAAGTCTAACTCCAGTATTAAAGTCTGTAATTTCAGAATAAGTATGTTGGTGTCCTAATAAAGAAACTCCGCTAGTACTAATAAGTAAAGTATCAGTATTGCTATAATACGAGACATCTATTCCTGCTCCACCAGATATTGATGTAGATAGAGACGAATCAATCAATCCACTTGTTGTACTATTAAAATCCGTAATATTAGCAGCGATATGAGTATGTCCAACTAAGCTATAATTCCCACTAGGCTGTAATCCGCTAGATGATATTGTGAGAAAATTATTATTGTCATCATAAGACAAAGAAATATAAGATCCAGCTTTTAGTAAATCGTTTACTCTATCATCAACCTCTTCAGAAGATAGTCCAAGTTGACCAGTTACAGCGACCGTATAAATTCCACTATTTGTTGTAACGCTTACATTAGTTCCTCCTAAAATATTTTTAACTGGTAATAATCCACTAACTGAACTATTAAAATCACTAATATTAGATACTGTATGATTATGAACTAAGTTTGCCTTTTGACCTAATCCGCTAGCTATTGTAGTAGCAAAATTAGGATCGTTTCCTAAAGCGGAGGCCAGCTCATTCAACGTATCAAGAGTACTAGGAGCAGAATTAACTAAACTACTAATTTCATTACGCACAAAAGCAGTACTAGCCGCTTGAGTGTTATTCGTACCACTAGATGCTGTTGGTACTGTTGGAATACCAGAAAAATTAGGACTATTTAGTGGGGCGTAGATTCCGCTAACTAAACTATTTACTTCACTACTAAAGTTTGTAATTTCACTAGCAGAATGAGAGTGTCCAATTATACTATAGTTGCCTGATGGTTGTAGTCCACTAACGCTAATAATATAAGTGTTATTAGAGAAATTAGAAGATACATATCCAGATCCACTAATACTTGGTAATAAACCACTTACGCTAGTGCTAAAATTAGTAATATCAGAAGTTGTATGACTATGAATCCCGCTAGCATAAATACCGCTCGGTTGTTTAGAATCTAGCGCTAATTGTAAACCAGATACATCTGAAATAATATGATTGTGTCCAACGACACTATAATTACCGCTAGGCTGTAGTCCGCTAGTACTGATAGTAAGCTGATTAGAAAAATCATTATAATTTAATACTATATTTGATCCACCAACTAAGAGATTACTTACTCTATCGTCAACTTCTTCACTGGTTAATCCAAAAGTTCCGGTAACAGCAATAATAAAATCACCATTATTATTAGTTACATTTATTCCACTACCAGAACTAATATTTTTAACTGGTAGTAGACCGCTGACGCTACTATTAAAGTCTGTTATCTGACTAGAAATATGGCTATGATTAGTTAATGCATAATCACCACTTGGTTGTAAACCAGTGGCAGATATATTCAATATATTATTATTATCATCATAATTTACAGATATATATGACACACCGCTAATAAAAGATCCCACAATATCTTGTACTTGTTCGGTTGATAAAGTAGCTCCACCGCTGCTCGAAATAATTAAAGAAGGAACCTGAGAATTATAGTTTAAAGATATGCCACTACCAGCTACTAATAAACTTGCTATAGTATCATTTATATCGCCAGGTAATACTGGTAAGTCATGAGTGATACTAATATTAGTGCCACTATATGAAACGACATCAACACGAATAGGTTCAGAGCCTACCTGGGTTTCTATTTCTAGAATGTTAATTGATGGTTCTAGTATTTGAACATTAATATTGTCTGTCATATACTACAGTCTAGATTTTGTGTTGTATAACTAAAACGAGGTACAATACTAATTAATCCGTATAATAGTCTGTATGTTTCTTTTCCTCCTCCAATATATAAATCATTATCGCTCTGTATTTCAAGATCATATTTAGCCAGTTTAAAAATAAAATTATTAGTAGTGGTTGCTGGTAATAGTAAAGTTA
>Ga0214917_10007847_pt1 | contig 10668 bp, 9 predicted proteins | sample LL_1208_BB_MetaG_FD_177983 | JGI IMG/M metagenome (GOLD analysis project Ga0214917, IMG submission 177983) | Freshwater microbial communities from Lake Lanier, Atlanta, Georgia, United States - LL_1208_BB | ecosystem: Environmental > Aquatic > Freshwater > Lake | place: USA: Georgia | collected...
TGTGCAATATCCTATTTTGGCTTCAATAATAAGTGGGAACCGACTCCATTAGGAAGTAATATTTTTTAATGGTTTATATATAAAATAAGGGGTTTGGGGAGTTCCCCAAGCCGCCGGCAGGCAGATAATATCCTAGACCTAGACCACATACGCCGAATCCCCGAGTCCCCCTTGCAGGTATTTGGCATAGAGGTAGATAGACTATTTGAACTTTTTGAAAAACTAAGCAGTGGACTACAAAAAAAAATAACTGTTTCTCGAACGGCAGGTATCAAGACATTAAATTTTGGTAGTACAAAAGAAGATGAAATCCTTAAGGATGTTTATGGAAACAACGAGGAAGGGAGATTTTTATTGTAGGGGATGGAAAAAAAATAGTAATTTAGATAGAAATAGATACTATAAAATTCCATTCTTACGAAGATCATCTTCGGATAAGCCAGTGATTCTAAGAATTTTTGTTATTGAATCCCCTTCCTCCAGCATCTTTCGAGCAGTTTCCAGACTTTTCCTAAACTCACCTTTTTCAATGCCTTCTTCTATTCCCTTCTCAAATCCCTTTTCAATGCCTTTCTCATACCTGACCGCTAACTCGTAGGCATAATTCTCATCTGCTCGCAAGCGTTCCTCAAATTCTCTCTGTTTTTCAGGGTCGGAAGAATACATTTCCAAAACTCCAAAGGCATTTTTAAGATCGGGTTTCTTTTTTAGAATTTCCATACGGGATTCCTCCGTTAAGGTTTGGATATTTTTTAGTAAGTAAAACCAAATTTCCGCTTCCGTTTGGAGATCTTCAATTTTAGACTTCTGAAACTTGGGAAGCTCCACATAGATCATTTGAAAATCTTCCGTGAGAACCAAATTACTATCCAATTCCTTGAGTAAGTATCTACTCACAATATTTTCACCAGGTAGGAGTGAAAAGTCAAGGATATTTATCTGGATGATGGGTGTGAGTTGGAAATAGGATTCTCCCACCTTTAATTGGTGCTGTATGAGTCCAGAGGCGTAATAGAGGGATCTTTGGATGTATCCTGTTTGCTCGGCAACTTGGAGCTCTATTTGGATGAGATTGTCCTCTTCACTGGGTAAAATTTTGCATAAAAGTTTGAGATCGAGAAATGTGCGTTTTCCATTTTTAAAAATGGGAATGATTTCGGAGCTTATGATTTCGATTACCTCTACTCTTTTTTCTCCTCCTGGAAATAAAATGGACGAAATAAGTGATGCCAATGCCCCGAGATCGTTTGTGAAGACGTATTTGAAAACGAAATCCATTTTGAGGGGGAGATAGAGCATAGTGCTATTTTTAATAGTAGTTAATATTTGACTAGTAGTATTTATTTATTTTTAAAATATGAGCTAAAATAATTTGAAATATTTATAATAATCCTATTCTGATAATTTAGGTTCATTAAGTGAGTCACTTCAATTGTAAAATTCAACTTTGAGATTGTACTTCAAAAGCAGTTATCTTATATACTTTGCTAGTTTGAAGATTAGTAATTAGGCATAAAATGTATTACATTATATTTTTTGACATACAATATTAGGAAAATATAATAATAATACTAAGTATAATTTTTAACTAAAGAGCAATTTAAAAAGTAGCATAAATCTAAACAAATTATAAAATTAAGTACAAGGTTATAAAAATAATTTATTATTATTAATGATAAAACTCTGTATTGTAATAAAGGTTAGCCTGATTGATCCTTACTTTATTATTTTTAATTTAATTAATTTAGGTAGAAAGAGATATTATTTTTATACAAACAAGAATCTTTGTTATAGATTTTTTATATTTTATAACAAAATATCATTAATTCATCGAAAAACAGGTTAAAATTTTGTACTCCATATATTCATCCCTGTAATCGTACTTCTCTCGATAATATAGATACCATTCTGTAAAAAATTTTGCAATTTCATTCTCTTCAGGGTGTATCTCATTTAAATTTAAATAATCTAAAAGTTCTTCATAGGAGAGACTCGTCTCAATAGCATCGGAATCCATACCATATCCTAGTTTTTGAAATATGGGAGGGTGTCCGGGAATAGTTATCATAGTTTTTACCATTAAAAATAGGTTAGAAAAATTTTCTATAAAGATTCAAGTTTTGTAAGTTGAGTTTTTGATTTATTTTTAATCATAAATTGTGACATAAAAAAATTATAGAGAATAGTTTAATTTAAAAATATAAATTTATAAATTATTATAATTTAAAAATTTATATTAAATATATATAAATAAAAAAATTAATTAATTTTGTTGGATATTTTATTTATGTATTACGAAAATTATTTTTAATAACAAATAAAATGATGGGGTAGGGATCGAGCGGGGTCAATATTTTTCTCTTTTTTAAAAATATTGACCATAGGGAGAGCCCGGCTCTGCTTTTTTTTAGAAAAACTAAATTATTTTAAATGGGAATTTTCTATGCGGAATAATTAGCAGGACCCCCCAATAAATAATAAGGAAATTTCTATAAAATTAACAGAATCCACCCGAAAATAAAAAAAAAAGGTTTTTTTTAGCTTGTGGCTCGGGCCGGTTCGACAGGCTTTTAATTTTCTAAAGAAAAATTTACGATTTAGAAAAAAAAGAGTGACAAGAAAAAAGATATTATGTCACATTGTAAAAAATCTTTAAACCTATCGTTCTATTTATATTTTCCAGTGAGTATTTTTTCATGAACCTCCGAAGATTTAAATAGTATATACTAAGCTGGAGAAATATCTATGGGTGAGGGCTCACTTTCACAAGATGAAATAGATGCATTATTACAGGGAGCTGACGAGACTTCATATGACTCGGGTCCAATTGGCGGTGTGAGTGGAGGAGATGAACTCTCCCCGATTGATAAGGATTTATTAGCAGACATTCTATCCCATTCATTTTCACCCGCGGGGAGAACACTAGAAACCCTGCTTTCTAAATCTGTAAAGTTTACAAGTCCGAGTGTGGAATCTAAGCCATCTGCAGAAATTATGAGCGAACTGGGGGCAGGAGCTGTAAATCTCTTTACCACCCTCTCGGGAGGTGTAAACGGAATGGCATGTCTCGTCATTTCTGCGGACAATGCCTCTAAGGTTGTAAATGTTTTGTTAGGGGGTCTTTCCACTGGAGCCCTTGAAACCGCACAGCTTCAGACCCTAAAAGATGCCTTTGTTCCTATTATGGGAACGGTTAGTGTTCAGATGGGAATGAAATTAAATACCACCATCAACGGTTCAGCCCTGGAAGTATCCCTTTCCCGATCGGCAAAAGATCTAATCATTCCCGAAGCCAAGCAAATTGTAAAAACTACCCTAAACCTCAACATTGAAGGAGTGGGTGTTTTTAAAGTGAATTATCTTTTATCAATGGCAACAGCCGAAGAAATTTTAAATATATCCAAAAAAGGCTCCCAAAAGCCCCAACAAAATCAGGGTGGAGGGATGAATGTGTCAGTCAATCAGCCCAATATGGGGTATGCCCAGCAAGGAACAAATCAGATTGGAATCAAGGGGGTTGCCTTTCCTTCCCTAAACACTGCGGGACAGCCCAGCGGAAACGCGAATCTTAATCTCCTCATGGACGTTCAAATGTCCGTTACCGTTGAACTCGGTAGAACAAAAATGTACATCAAGGACATTCTGGGACTCGGAGAAGGTTCTATTATAGAACTGGATAAACTAGCGGGTGAACCTGTGGACTTACTTGTCAATGGGAAACTGATTGCCAAGGGAGAGGTTGTGGTCATTGATGAAAACTTCGGTGTGAGGGTGACTGACATAGTAAGCCCAACTGATAGGATAAAAACCGAATCCAAATGAGATTGCTCCTCTGCCTGATTCTGAGTCTTTATTTTTTTCCCCCACAAATATTTTCATCCCCCAAGGATGAGCTGAACCTCGAATTAAGAAAAGAATTAGGACAGGTAGATAAAAAACAGGAACTCAAATCTACAGAAGAACCTAATTCTACAGAAGAAAAAAATCCAATCAAGGAAAGATACGGCATGACAGAGGAGGAGAATAGCTCCCTTCTCTGGATTTTGGTGAAAATAGCCTTTGTTTTTGCGGTGCTCACCGGAATATTTTATTTTGCCCTCCGATTTCTTTCTAAAAATAGGGATTCCCGTTATCCAGTAAAGGGAATGATGAGAGTTCTCTCTTCCCTGCCAATCGCGGGTGGTAAAGAAGTTCAAATTTTGGATGTGGGGGGAAGTTTATTCTTGATAGGAGTCTCCGAAAATTCAGTCTCTCTTATAAAAGAAATCGATTCCCCTGAATTAAAAGAAAAAGTATTCAGTGCCAAGGATTCTTCTGAGCCTCCCACTGATAATTTTGTGGATGTTTTACTTAAGAACTTTAAGAATACCGAGACACTAAGATCAATTGTAAATGGCATTCCCAAAAACACAGTCCCAACGGAGGAAGATGTATTACAGGAAATAAAAAGTCGTCAAATAGACAGACTCGAACAATTACGAAAAGATAGACAAGACATTCTAAAAAAAGAGGTTGACAGCACTAATTTTAATAATTACGCTTAACAAAAAATGAGACATAATAATATTTGGGGGACAAAATATCATAAAAAAAATTCTGCAATTATATATTTGTTTATAATTATTTTTTTAAGTATTTGTATAGCTCCCTCCATTTTTACACTCTCAGCTGAAGAAACAAGAATACCCATACCAAGTCTAAACTTTAATATAAAAGAGGCAAAAAGTCCCAGAGAAACCAGTCTTTCTTTGATGATCTTATTTCTTGTTACAATTCTATCTTTGGCTCCCGCAATTGTTATGTCTTTGACCTCTTTTACTAAAATTATTATCGTGATGGATTTTGTAAGACGGGCACTTGCCATACAGAACCTTCCTCCCAACCAGGTGATGATGGGTTTGGCTTTATTTATGACATTTTTTATCATGGCACCCACTCTCAAGGATGTGAATGAAAAAGCTTTTTCTCCCTATGTGGATGGAAAAATAGAGACCACGGAATTTTTTGATAAGTCTATGGTTCCCATTCGGGAGTTTATGATCAGACAAATTGGTAAAACAGGAACCAAGGATGTAGCATTATTTCTTAAATTAGGAAAGGTTACTGAAGTAAAGACCTATGATGATGTGCCCTCCTATATTCTTATCCCATCCTTTATGCTCTCTGAGTTAAAAAAAGCCTTCATAATTGGTATTTATCTTTTTATTCCCTTCATCATCATCGATATAGTTGTAGCCTCCACGCTACTTTCAATGGGTCTTATGATGTTACCACCGGTTATGATAAGCCTACCATTTAAACTCATGCTATTTGTATTGGTTGACGGATGGAATTTATTAGTCTTTGAACTAGTTAGGAGTTATAAATGACAGAGTTAGATGTTGTCACCCTCTTGAGAGAATCACTTTTTGTAACACTTAAGGTTTCTTCTCCCATCTTAATTACCGCCTTGGTGGTGGGGCTTGTAATAGGTATCTTGCAAACTACTACTTCCATTCAAGAGCCCACCATAGCTTTTGTGCCCAAGCTTGTAGCCATCTTTGTGGTTATAGTGATTTTTGCCTCATGGATAGTGAGAGTCATGACAGATTACACAAGAAATATTTTTTATATGATTGAGAAGATATAAATGCTAAATTATTTTCTGTATAACTTCCAAACATTCTTAATGATACTCTCTAGAGTATTCGGGCTATTTTCTATAGCCCCTGTTTTTGGATCGGATGCAGTAACTTTTTCATATCGCATTATGCTTTCCTTTTTAATATCCCTGATACTTTACCCCTTTGCTAATGAGCACATGATGAAAGTTCCGGGAGGAATGGGGGAATTTGCAATTATAATAATCTCCGAGGGATTGATCGGGATTTTAATTGGATTTTTGGTGAATATTATTTTTGCGGGCTTTCAGATGGCTGGGGAATATTTCAGTGTGCAAATGGGATTTGGTTATACAGAAGTATTGGATCCTGTGAGCCAAACATCCCTTCCCGTGATAAGTCAGTTAAAAAACCTAATGGGTATCATGCTTTTTTTGGTGACGGGTGCACACAGGGTTATGATTGAAACCCTGGCACTTTCCTTTGAAAAAGTAAAGATTATTGTTTTTACTGCTGAGATAAACAATGGAATTATAAAGGTTTTTGAGTCGGCTATTGGGGCAATGTTTGTGGTGGCTTTTAAAATAGCCCTACCCGTTCTTGGAATCTTAATATTAGTTACCATCGCTGAGTCACTTATGGGAAAAGCCGCCCCCCAAATGAACATATTGCAACTTAGTTTTCCGGCAAAAATTGTGATAGGAATGGCTGTTCTAATTATTACTATTCCTTTGATTGAAAAACAAATGATTAGTAGTTTTGAACTGTCCTTTGATAGAATACAAACTCTCTTCAGGTTATGGCCCATACAATGATAGAAGAAGAATTATTAATTGATCTTCAATTGTTTGCCGCCGAAGACGAGGGGCGAACAGAAGAAGGAAGTGAGAGACGAAGAAAGGAAGAAAGAGACAAGGGAAACGTACCCAAATCCTCAGAACTTCCGGCCTCGCTTGTATTACTAGCTTCTATTCTTATAGTTTATCTATTAGGAAATTATTTTTTTACTAAATCATTTTTCTTGTTTAGAAAGTACATTGAAAACATTCATACCTATGAGACATTTTCTTCAGAGGATTTGGGTATATTATTTCGAAATGCCTCTGAGGACATTCTCACACTTCTATTTCCGATTCTTGGAGTTGGATTTGTTGTGGCAATCGCCGGGAACATTGCACAGGTTGGCTTTCTATTTAGTTCTCAGGCAATCTCCTTTAATTTTGGGAAGATAGTTCCCAATTTTAATAGAGTACTACCAACTCGCCAAACCTTATTTAATCTAGGGAAGGCTTTAGCGAAATTGCTCCTGATAGGATGGGTTTCCTACATCATTATTTCCTACGATTTTATTCCAATGCTCAAGGCAGGAGAGGTTGGTATCAAGGGGGCACTTGTCATGATAGGTCGATCCTCCCTAAAAATATTCTTGGTCATTGGAATCATATTTTTTGCAATCAGTATATTGGATTATTATTTTCAAAAATATGAGTTTGAAGAGTCAATAAAAATGACCCCCTCAGAGGCTAAGCAGGAAATGAAAGAAACGGAGGGGGATAAGTCAATTCTCAATAGAAGAAGAAACATGGTTAGAGAATTTATTCGAAAAGGTATGCTTCAGAGAATACCCAAGGCAGATGTTGTAATTGTCAATCCCACTCATTACTCCGTTGCCCTTGAGTACAAACCAGAAAAACACACTGCTCCCATAGTTACTGCCAAGGGAATGGATGAAATGGCACTTTTGATACGCAGACTTGCTAAAAAGAATGATATTCCCATAATTGAGGACAGAATAACTGCCAGAATGTTATACGATGAAGTTGAAGTGGACGAGGAAATACCCGCAAAGTTTTTTAGAGCGGTATCCATAATAATTTCCAGACTCGATAAGTATAGGAGAGTTGCCTAAAAATGAGTACAAAAAAGTGGTACAACCAATCTGATGTAATACTGGGTGGAGGGGTTATTGGAATTTTAGCTATGTTAATAGTTCCCCTTCCCGGACTTATATTAGATCTCTTGATTGTAATAAGTCTTACATCTGGACTCTTAATTTTACTAACCTCCCTTTCTGTAAAAGAACCCTCTGACTTTACTATTTTTCCTAATTTATTATTGATAACAACCCTGTATAGGTTGGCATTGAATGTATCTACGACCCGACAAATATTAGCAAAGGGATCCTCTTTTAATAGCCATATTATTGATGCCTTTGGAACATTTGTGGTTGGTGGCGGTACGGGAATGGGACGTTATGTAATCGGATTTATTATATTCTTAATTTTAGTAATCGTTCAAATAGTAGTAATTACCAAGGGTGCTACCCGTATTGCAGAGGTAGCGGCAAGGTTTACCTTAGATGCCCTCCCCGGTAAACAGATGGGAATTGATACCGAACTCTCCAGTGGAAACATTACCGAAGAAGAGGCCAGGGCCAGAAGAAAAAAAGTCCAAAGAGAAGTTGATTTTTATGGGGCTATGGATGGAGCCAGTAAATTCGTTCAGGGGGATGTTAGGGCAGGGCTTATAATCACAGCGATTAACCTCATTGGTGGTATTATTATTGGTATGGCAATCAGAGGAGAAAGTTTCTCTAACGCCTTAGAAATATATGGTAAATTTACAATTGGGGATGGGCTTGTATCACAATTACCCGGGCTATTGACAACAACTGCCACGGGTATGATTGTAACACGTGCTGGTTCGGATAAAGATTTAGCAGAGGAGTTTAGATCGCAACTCTTTATGAATCCTCAGACACTCTATGTGGTTGCTGCCAGTCTTGCCGCGGCCTCACTTATTCCTGGTTTACCATTTTTTACCCTGTTATTTTTTGCGGTAGGGATTGCCTACCTGGCTTATTCAATAGATAAAAATGCCAGAGAAACATTGGCTTCTATCGAGAAAAAAGACAGCGATGTAAAGTTAGAAAAGAAACCCGATTATTACAAAGAATTACGTATTGATCCTATTGAAGTAGAGTTAGGATTGAATTTAGTTCCCCTGGTAGATGCAAGTCAGGGTGGCGTACTACTTGATCAAATATCCAATCTAAGAAGAAGATTTGCAATAGATACAGGACTTGTAATACCCGCAGTTAGAATCCTGGATAATCTGGAATTAAATCCTGACAGTTATTCTATCAAGGTGCACGGAGTGGTGGTTGGTGAAAGTAAGATCAAGGCTGATAAACTCATGGCCCTTGATAATGCAAAAAAAGTTACTGATCCCATTCGGGGAGAAGACTTTACAGAACCAACATTTGGATACAAGGCAAAATGGATTCATCCTGATGATAAAATCGAGGCTGAAAATAAAGGTTACACAGTTGTTGATCCTTCTACAGTAATTGTAACACATCTTAAAGAGTTGATAGCAAATCATGCCGCATCCCTTTTGGGAAGAGAAGAGATCAAGAGTCTTCTCGAACACCTTAAGACCTCTCATCCATCCCTTGTGTCTGAAATTGATGAGAAAAAAATTGGTTATGGACTTATTCAACAAGTACTACAAAATCTTTTGAGAGAGGGTTTGGGAATTCGAAACTTATCGGGAATAATAGAAGCAATTGCTAATAATGAAGGACGATCTAGGGATCCATATTTCCTATCTGAAAATGTAAGGCAATCTATTTCCAGACAAATTATCAATGATTACCAGAGTGCAGATGGAAGACTGCATGTTGTTACCCTAGATCCAAAGGTAGCGGATCGATTGAGCAAAGGGGTTGTGGTTGATCCAATAGAGGGAAGTTTAATTTCCATTCCCCCCGATTATTATAATAAACTAATTGAGGCTGTGGCAAGAGAATATAATAAATTTCATAATGATGGAAAGTTCCCTATTTTTGTTGTCAGTCGTCCCTTACGCTTGCCATTTTCATATATGCTAGCAAAAGAATTTCCTCCAAGGAATTTTGCAGTTATTGCCATTGAAGAAATACAATCCTCCACTAAAACAGTTATGGAAGGTGTTATCAATGTATATTCAGAGCCCGTAAAGAGCGGTAGGAGCATAATAGAATGATAAATATATTTTTTGAGAGGTTTATATGGATTTTGTAAAGATTAGAGGCAGGGATATTCAGGATTGCTTTATGCAAATGAAGATGAAGTACGGACCCGAAGCCCATGTCTATGAACAAAGGATTGTCACTGAGGGTGGGGTATTTGGTAGCAAACTCTTGGCGAAAAAATATATTGAAATAGAAATTGGAGTCCCCGAACAACAGACTTCCAAGGATAGAGTTGAGCGCAAACTAGAAGACCTAAAAGAATTGCTCCGCCAAAAAACAGGAGATGAATCAAGAACTAAAAAGAAGGGATTAAGTGATATCAAACCCATTTTATCAAGGGAGAGAGACCGCGACAAAGAGAGGGATAGAGAAAAGAGAAATTTCCTTGAAGAAGAAAATTCAAATTTAGAGCCTCAAAATACCGAATTCATACCCATATTCAAAAAAGAGAGTAGAGAGTTGGGTATTTCAATGAAAGAAGAACTTTTAGATAACGAACTTAGTTTGCCTGTGAGACAAAATTATAATAATGATTCAGTCTATCTAAGAAGAGTCAAAGAAAAACTTATAAAGGAGGGTATGACAACTGACTATGTTGAGGAATTAATTCAAAAAGCTGATAAACATCTCTCTTATATTGACAAGGCAAAGAGTTCAGCAGTAAATGAAAAAATAGCCGAAATTATGGAAGATAGAATCAGTGTGGATTCTGATTTATTTTCAGGTACGGGAAGGGGCAAAAGAAAGGTAATTTTTTTGGTTGGTCCCACTGGAAGTGGTAAGACAACAACAATTGCAAAATTGGCCGCTAAGTATTTTTTACATATGGGGAGAATGGTTTCCCTTTATACAACAGATAATTATAGAATAGCCGCTATTGAGCAACTAAAAAGATATGCTGACACCATGGATATTCCATTTTTTGCAGTTAAGGAATTAAAAAAATTCAAAGAAAACCTTTCTAGAGATGGATCTGAATTAATATTAATAGACACAGCTGGCTATAACCATAAAAATCTTGATTTTTTACAAAAAATGAAAGCCTATCAAGAA
>Ga0214917_10007848_pt1 | contig 10667 bp, 10 predicted proteins | sample LL_1208_BB_MetaG_FD_177983 | JGI IMG/M metagenome (GOLD analysis project Ga0214917, IMG submission 177983) | Freshwater microbial communities from Lake Lanier, Atlanta, Georgia, United States - LL_1208_BB | ecosystem: Environmental > Aquatic > Freshwater > Lake | place: USA: Georgia | collected...
CCGATCACGATGGTGCTGCCCGACATGCCAGCCACGGTGTTTGAAGGCGAAGCCGAACTCGCACTCGTGATCGGCAAGCCCGCGAGCTTTGTGCCCGCGAGCCGCGCGATGGAATACATATTCGGCTACACCAACTTCATCGATGGCTCCGCGCGCGGCGTGGTGCCCGAGGGCAACACTTTCTACCAGATGAAGTCGCGCGCCACCTTTGCGCCGATCGGCCCGTTCCTGGTCACCGCCGACGAGGTTCCCGACCCGCACAAGCTGCAGGTTAAGCTGTGGGTCAACGGCACGCTCAAGCAGAACTTCAACACCGATGACATGGCGCACAAGATTCCGCGCTGCATCGAGTGGATGACGGCGATTCACGATCTTGAGCCAGGCGACATCCTGGCCACCGGCACCAACCATCGCGGGCTGTCTGCGTTTCAGGACGGCGACAAGGTCGATCTGGAGTGCGAAGGGCTGGGCAAGCTGACCATCAGCGTGCGCGATGATCTCAAGCGCACCTGGGCGCGCGAGACGCGTCTGGAGCGCGAGCAAAAAGGGCTGACCGGCACGACGCCGCAGCTCACTGGCAAATACGCGAAGAAAGCCTGAGGCCGCACGATGGCCGCTTGTCCAGCGTGGCCGCAGCGGCTGGCCATCGCGTTGTCCTTGCTGGCCTGCGTGAACGCCGCGCAGGCGCAATCCACCGTGCGCTTCCTGACAGCAGGCGACCTGTACAAGCGGCTCATCGATCCGCAGCCCGAAGCGCGCGAGGCCGGGCGGCACTACATCATGGGCGTGGTGGATGCCCTGTCGCTTGCGCGTGACCCGCGCAGTTGCATTGGCCCCAACACCAGGACCGCTGATCTGGTCGAGGCGGTGCAGGTGCAGCTGCAGTCGCGCCCCGACATCCACCGCTACAACGCCGCCAGCGTGGTGCGCGAAGCGATTGCGGTGCAGTTTCCCTGCGTCTGACCTGCCAGCGCGGATGCAATGAAAAAGGCCCGCCACTTGGGCGGGCCCTGGATCCCGTCAACAGGGCTTATTGACCGATCTTCGCAAAGTTCGGTTGCAGGCTCTGCATCACGCCGCGGTTCTTGTACATCGCAGCGTCGTCGGCGAGCATCAGCCGGTCGGCCACCAGCTTGTCCACGGCCGCGTTCCACTGGTTCAGGTAGCCGCTCACGCTGCCGTACAGACCCTTGACGCTCTTGCGCGGATCGGCCGGGTTGTCGAGCAACGAGAAGGCCAGTTGCGAGCTCGACAGTCCGTTCTGGTCGCCCTCGACAAAGCCGGGCTTGCGCAGGCTGTAGCCCACGAAGGTGGCCAGCGGTACCAGCGAATCCGGCATCTTGGCGCCCGCGCGGTTGTTGCCCTGTGCGTCGTTGGTCGGCTGATGCACCACATAGAACTTGGTGCTCGGCACCGACGGAATCACGCTTTCGTCGTTGAGGCTCAGCGTGTTGTAGACGCCGTTGTAGGGCAGGCCGAGTGCGGTCAGGTCGGGCGAACCGACGCTCTTCGGATCGGAAGTGGCGACCGCCATGGTTCCGTCCGATACCTTGGGGAAGTAGTTCGGCAGTGGCGTGGCGGTACCCTTGATCCAGCCTTCGAGATTGACGATCAGTGCGCGGTACAGCGCGGTACTGGCGTTGAGCGCGCCCGGCTGAGCCGATATGGCTGTCGCCGACACGGTGCGGTCCACGGTGTAGTCGGGCTGCGCGATCGCGTTGTTGGCAAGCTGCTGCGGGCCATGCGAAGTGCCGGGCGAATAGAACATGCGCACATTGGCCGGAATCTCGAGGTCCTTGCCGGCACCGTCGGTGACGGTGAGCGAAGCGCGCGCGCCGCCGAACTCGATCGGGCTGTCGTACTGGAACACCTTGGGGCAGGTGTTCTTGAGCGCAGTGCACTTGACCAGCAGACCGTCGGTCTTGCCGGTGAACGGGTCTTGCGAGGTGGTGTAGGAGAACGGAAAGCCATCACCCGGGGTGTAGTGCGTTTCGTGCTGGCGGGAATAGTCGCCCGGCTTGGCCCAACGGTAGTTGGTGTAGGTTTTGCGCGAACCGCCGACCAGCGGCAGCATGCCGTCGAACACGGTCCGGATCTTTGCGTCGGCGTTGAAGCCCTGCCACAGGAAATCACGCAGATAACGCCCTGACTGCGAGATGCCTGTGGCCATTGTGACCTTGACCAGACCGGCCAGCGGGTTCGCGGTTCCGCTGCCGTCGGCGGTTTCGTAGCGGAAGAACGAAATCAGGTCGCGCACGCCCAGGAAGCCCAGACCAAAGGGCCGCGGGTCGACGGCGGTGTAGTTGAAGTGATAGATCGAGCCGTTGTCGCTGCCTTTGTCGAGGGCGGCTGCGTACGCCGGGTTGGCGCGCACCTTGGCCCGGTCGATCGTCACAAAGCCATAGCCCGCAGCGGTGGTGTTGCCGCCCTCGGCGGTGGCCGACCCGGCGGTGTACGTCCACTCGCTGGCATCGAGCGTGATCGGCTTGTCGGTCGGCGTGCGGCGAATCGTGAGGGTGGCTGGCGTGTTCGGCGCGCGCTTGTAGTAGGTGCCCAGCAGGTTGCTGCTTGCGTTGTCGGCAATGAACTCATCCTGCACCACGCCAGTGATCGCCGAGCCGTCGGCGTTGCGGGCCACCGGCAGCGTCATGCCAAGCGCATACCACTTGTTGGTCGAGGTGATGGCAGCCGTCGAGCCGCTGAGCGACGAGGGCCGGTCACCCTGCCAGCCGGTCATCACCACCGTCATGCCCTGCTTCATCAGGAAACCGGCGCCTGCGCCCACGCCCGCAACGGCGCCCGTGGCGGCCGCGGGGATCACCGGTGCGGTGGCGTCGTAGAGATTGTTGCCCGAGCCTTCGTTGAGCGCCTCAAGTGCGCTCGAGTTGGAGCGGTTGTTGACGATGTACAGCAGCGAGCCGCTGGCTTTGGTCGAGTCGCTGGGCGTGAGCACGAGCACGTCGAACTTGTAGGTGACGTTGCCGCTGGCGTCGGCTGCATTGCGCAGGTCGACGATCATCGGTGCGCACGGGTCGGACGCCTTGACCACGCCTGTGGCCTCGGCCAGGATGTATTTGTAGGTGCCGGCACTGCCGAAACTGGCACCATTGAATGCGGTGCCGGTACCGCGCGTGGTCAGCGACTGGATGGACGACTGCGTGATCGGGCAGGGACTGGTGGTGTCGGGGGCCAGCAGCGCTGACTTCGGCGCTGGCAGCGGCTCCAGCGGGTAGGCCGGGTCGTCGCCCGAACAGGCAGTCAGCGCGACCGCTGACGCGAGCAGCAATGGTTTGCATGCGAACAATCGGTGTTTCATCGATGTCTCCTTCGTTGTCTTGACACATCACGGGGCTTCGTTGCGGAAGCAAGAACCAATCTATGCCCCTGGTGGCATGTCAATGACCGGGGAAACCCGCATCGCCTGTCGCCTATGTTCGATGACTTCATCCATGCCGTGGTGTGTGTAAATTGCCGCACACACGGCGCGTGAGTGCGGAGTTTTTGATCGCGCACGCTTGACAGTCCGGGCGGTGCACCACGATGCTCGATGCATGTTTGGACTTCAACGGAATCGCGCATTCGAGACAGCCAAAAAGCTGTCGCTGGCCCTTTTGTCCGAAAAAGGCGAGGCCAATGCGCGCAGCATGGCCGTCAAATGTCTGCAGCACTTCGAAACACTCGAGCCTGCCGATCAACTGCAACTGTTCGGCTTTTGGGCGCAAGACCTCAGCCCCGATGCGGTGCAGGTCATGGAGGCGGCGCGGCGTTACCTCGAGCAGGGCGACGAGGAAAGCCAGATCGATTTGTGCCGAAAGGTCGAGCCGCCCAGGCAGGAGTTGTTCCGCCGGCTCAATCGCGCAGCGGGCGGCGTGCACACCCTGGTGCGGATGCGCGAGCGGCTGCTGTTGCACCTCAAGCAGCATCCGCGTCTGCGCGTGGTCGATTCAGACATGCAGCACCTGTTCAACTCGTGGTTCAACCCGGGGTTTCTGGAGGTGCACGAAATCACCTGGGCCTCGCCCGCACGGTTGCTCGAAAAAATCATCCAGCACGAGTCGGTTCACGCGATCGACGGCTGGGACGACTTGCGCCGACGCCTGCAACCCGACCGCCGCTGCTTCGCGTTCTTCCATCCGCAACTGCCTGACGAGCCGTTGATCTTTGTCGAGGTGGCGTTGCTGCCGACGATTCCGCGCGAGGTGGGGCCGTTGCTTGACAAGCGCTCCGAGCCGTTGGAGCCCAAGAAGTTCAAGTGTGCGATCTTCTATTCGATCTCGAACTGCCAGCCTGGCTTGCGGGGCGTGTCGCTGGGCAACTTCCTGATCAAGCGGGTGGCCGAACGCATTCAGGACGAGATCCCGAGCGTGAAGACGTTTTGCACGCTGTCGCCCATCCCGGGCTTCACCCAATGGCTCGACAGCGGGGCGGTCAGCGATGGGTACGGGATGGCCCCTGCGCAAGCGAGGCGGCTTGCCGCAGCGCGCGAGACCGTGGTGCGCGGCCCCTGGCGGGAGCAACTGGCCAAGGCGTGGCGACCAGACGATGTGGGAGAGGAGCAGCGCAAGGCCTGGCAGGCGCTGTGTTTTGCGTATCTGGCCTACGGCACCCACCACCCCGGTGGCGATCCGGTGGCCCGGTTCCATCTGGCCAACGGTGCGATCCTGCACAACATCAACTGGGCGGCCGACATTTCGCGCAAAGGTTTGGCGCAGTCAGCCGGGATGATGGTGAACTACCTTTACGAGCTCGACGCAGTTGAGGAAAACCATGAGGCTTTCGTCAACCGGCAAGTGGTGTACGCGCGCAGCCTGACCCGGCTGCTGTGACCATCGGGGTTTTGTGCGGGCCCGGAAAAGAAAAATGCCCGCAGAAGCGGGCATTTCGAGGAATTGACCCGACCCGGAGGCCAGATCAAGACGCAAGAAGTTGATTACTTCTTGGCATCCTTCTTCTCGTCCTTCTTCTCGGTCTTCTTGTCGTCTTTCTTGGCGTCAGAAGCCGAAGCCGGAGCAACAGCGGCGAAGGTGAAAGCACCAGCGATCAGGGCAGCAAGCAGTTTGGACATGTCAAATTCCTTCAAAGGAAACAGGTTGTTGATGACCCTAACTCCGTTTCGAAATTAGGTATGTTGATAACGCTCAGGAGACCCGGCGGTTGACAACATCTTTTAAGTGTAAACCGTCATGGCATCAGGGTTAACCCGATGCCCGGCTCAACCGAGGTAATCCATTTTTCCTACCGGCACGCCGTTGCTGCGCAGCAGGCCGTAGGCAGTGGCGATGTGGAAATAGAAATTCGGCAGCGCCCAGGTGCGCAAGTAGTCCGCTCCGGTGAATTCAAGGCGGCGGCTTGGAAACGTGAGAACGATCTGACGCTGCCCGGCGCCATCGAAGGCACTGGCAGGCACTGAATCGATGAATGCCACCGTCTTGTCGATGCGCGCGATCAGTTCGTCGAAACTGGCTTCGGTGTCTGCGAACGACGGGATTTCGAGGCCGGCCAAACGGGCGACCGCGCCCTTGGCGGCGTCGCTCGCAATCTGCACCTGCCGCGACATCGGGAACATGTCGGGGAACAGGCGGTCGCCGAGGATCGCAGCCTCGTCAATCTTGTGGGCTGCGGCGTGGTCGCGCGCCTTCACGAGGATCTTGCGCAGATTCGCAAGAAAGCGCTTGAAGACCACGGTGGATTCGGAATGCAGTGAGGTCGTCATGGTCTGAGGATCATACGGTGGCAATCGGGGTGGCGGGCGAACCGACCGCGCCAGGCAGGCGCAGCGGCGGCGCGGTCAGCAAGAACCGTGAACGGCCGTGCTCTCGCAGCCAGCGCGCCAAGGGCCCGAGGTGCCAGATCTCGCCCAGATGCACGCCGAGCCTGAACAGGCAATGCTCATGCAGCGGCAGCGTGGCGCAGGCGCCCGTGTGCGGCGTGGCCGGATGCACTTCGACCGCATAGTTGTCGGCAATCAGCGCGACCAGTCCGCTGTCGGTGATCCATTGGAGCAGTCGCGCATCGCGTCCTTCGAGCGCGGCGCAGCTGCGGTCAAGCACCTGGCCATCGGGCTTGCGGTCCATCTCGAGCAAGAGGTCGGCAAAGCCGGTGTGCAGGCAGACCATGTCGCCCGACTCGACGCTCACGCCGTCCTTGCGCAGGATGTCGCTGAGCAGGTCGTAGTCAACCGCGACGCGTTCGCGGCCCACATGGGCATGCAGGTCGATCATCACGGCGCGGCCCTGTATGCAGCGTTCAGACATCTTCTCGATGCCCAGAGCCTTGGCGCGCGATGTCGATTCGCGCTGCAGTCCGGGCAGGTCGAAGATGCCCGCCCCGGCGCCACCGGCCGGGCCGACGACATCGATGCCGGCGCGAAAGCCGTTGTAGTAGACCGGCTCGGCCACGCCGTCGCCATCGGCGTCGAACATCGAGCCCACGTGGGCGAGGCTGTCCCACTGGGTGCTGTATTGCAGATGCATCACCACCAGGTCGTCACTGACCACGTCGGTGCAATTGGGATCGTCGTGGATCAGCTGGTAGTTGAGGTTGGGCTTGCCGTTGCGCACCGTGGGCCGGATCACCGGTGGCATGCGTCGCGGGTTGAGCACGTTGCCGCCCGGGAAATCCAGCGGCAGGCTCAGGTTGAATGTGAGGCCCTCGCGCACCTCGGCCATGCCCTGCAGCACCTTCTGCGGTGTCAGCAGGTTCATGCGGCCGAACTGGTCGTCGGGGCCGAAGTCGCCCCAGTTGGAGCCGGGCGGGCGCTGCTTCCAGCGTTTCGATGCGTTCATGGTCGACCCTCCAATACAGCCTCAGACCGGGCTTGAGCGCAGGCCATACGCACGCCCGTTGATGAACAGGTATTCGGCCCGCAACACGGCGTCGCCTTTTTCGCCTGCGAAGGTGAAGCCGATCACTTCGACTTCGGCGCCCGCAGCAAGTGGCGGTATCTGCCACTGCTCCATGCGCGTCAGCGGCGCCAGTTCGATTTCCCAGCGCCGGTCCTTGCGAGTGGGAAGCGCCACACGGGCCAGCAGGGCACGGGTGTCGACATCGGCCGCTTGCGCGGGCAGCGCTCGCGTTGCGAGGTCGGACGGCATCTGCAGCGCGGCGGGCAGTTCCAGCGTGAGCTCCGCATGCGGATTGCGCCAGCGCACCGCGGCCGCCCGGCCGCGCAGGTACAGCGGTCGCGAGGCATCGAAGCTGCTCCAGCCATGATGGGCCTGCACCAGGCCAGCCATGCCGGCTGGCAGCCATGCGAGGCACGCAAGCAGGTTGCGTCGTTTCATCGAAGTACTCCTCATCGATAAGCGATCCAGCGCCCGCAGGCAAGGATCAGCAGCCACAGCAGCAGCGACACGGTGGCGAGCACGCGTGCGGTGCGGTCGAGCCGCTGCAGCGATTGCCGGGTGTGGAACCATGCGGCATTGCAGGCGGCGCAGCCCAGCAGCAGCATCTTGACGGTGAATGCGCGGTTGGCCAGCAGTTCCTGCGCTTGCGTGGCGAACATCAGCAGGCCCGACAGCGCGGCGAGCCCGAAGCCCGCAATCACCAGCGACAGGCTCAGCCGCGCAAGCGTTGGGGCATCGAGCGAAGCGCCCAGCCCCCAGACGCGCAGTTCGATCAGCGCGAGGTTGCCGATGACCAGTGACACACCGAGCAGATGCGCCACCTCGAGCAGCGGGTACGCCCAGGGATGGCTAGCGAGCGCGTCGAACATGGCGCCACAAAGGCGGGGCTACCACGAGCAGCACCGCGATGGCCAGCAGGCTGGCCGACAGCGGACGGGTGACGAAGGTGGTCCAGTCGCCCTGGCTGATGGTGAGCGCCTGGCGCATCGACTGCTCGGCCATCGGCGCGAGGATCAGGCCAACGATCAGCGGCGCAGCCGGGAACCCGAAGCGCCGCATCACATAGCCAAGCAGGCCGAAGGCGAACAGCAATCCGACGTTGAACACCGAGTTGCCCGCGCCATACACACCCGCTGTCGAGATCACGATGATTCCGGCATACAGCCAGGGCGGGGGAATCTTGAGCAGCTTGACCCACAGGCCCACCAGCGGCAGGTTGAGCACCAGCAGGATCACGTTGCCAATGTACAGGCTCGCGATCAGCGTCCACACCAGACTGCCTTGCTGGCTGAACAACTGCGGACCGGTCTGGATGCCGTAGCCTTCAAACGCCGACAGCATGATGGCCGCAGTGGCTGACGTGGGAATGCCCAAGGTGAGCAGCGGCATCAGCACACCGGCGGCCGCCGCATTGTTGGCAGCTTCGGGGCCGGCCACACCTTCGATCGCACCCTTGCCGAACTCTTCGGGGTGTTTGGAGAGCTTCTTCTCGGTGTAGTAGGACAACAGTGTGGGCAACTCGGCGCCGCCAGCCGGCATCGCGCCAATTGGAAAGCCATAGAACGCGCCGCGCAGCCACGCCTTCCACGAACGTGCCCAGTCGCTTGCTGACAGCCACAGGCTGCCCGAGACCTTCATCACTTCGCCCGATTTCGATTCGCGCCCCTGCCATGCGAGGTACATGGCCTCGCCCACGGCAAAGATGCCCACCGCGGCCACGGTGACCTCGATGCCATCGAGCAGTTCGGCGCGGCCAAAGGTGAAGCGCGGCTGGCCGGTCTGCAGATCGATGCCCACGAGGCCAAGCAACAGTCCGACGAACAAGGCAACCAGTCCGCGCAGTATCGAATCACCGAGCACCGCCGATACGGCCACCAGCGAGAGGATCATCAGGCTGAAATACTCGGCCGGCCCGAACGCGAGCGCGGCCTCGACCACCCACGGTGCCACGAAGGTCAATGCCAGCGTGCCGATGGTGCCGGCCACAAAGCTGCCGATCGCTGCGGTGGCCAGTGCCGGGCCGGCGCGGCCGGCGCGCGCCATCTTGTTGCCTTCGAGCGACGTGACGACCGAGGCCGATTCGCCCGGCGTCTTCAGCAGGATCGAGGTGGTTGATCCGCCATAGGCTGCGCCGTAGTAGATGCCGGCAAACATCACGAACATGCTGGTGGCCGGCACGTGGTAGGTGAGTGGCAGCAGCAAGGCGATGGTGAGCGCCGGGCCGATGCCTGGCAACACGCCCACCAGCGTGCCGACGAAACAGCCGACGAAGCCCCACATCAGCGTGACCGGCTGCAAGGCGTTGGCAAAGCCGCCCAGCAGGGCGTCGAGTGACTGCATCAAATGCCCCAGGGCAAGGCGGGGCCGAGGCCAACGCCGAGAATCAACGCGAACAGCACCCAGAACGCCACAGCGATGCCGCCACAGACCGCCAGCGAGCGCAGGCCGACCGGTGCGTCGAAGGCGCGCGCCACCAGCATGCCGCACACGGTGGCAGGCAGCACGAAACCTGCGACGGTGACCGCGCCGCCAAAGACCACACCGCCGGCCAGCAGGTAGAGCAGGCGCGCGCCACTGCCAGGCAGTGCCGACTGATCGGGTTCATGGCTTTCATCGATCTGGCGGCCACGCAGTGCGCTCAGGCCATAAAGCAGCGACACGACGGTCAGGCCGATTGCGACCGCGCTGGCCGCAAGCACCGGCCCCACGGTCATCTGCATCAGCGATTCGGGAATCACCGTCACTTGCCAAAGGGCCACTGCACACAGCACCAGCAGCCCGATGGCCACGTGCAGGGGTTTCATGCGAGGCCCAGTTCCTTCATCAGGACTTCCTTGTCAGCGATGTCCTTCGCCAGGTCGCGTGCAAACGGCGCTTCGGTCAGGAAGGCCTCGGACCACTTGCGGGTTTCGAGCTCCTGCTTCCATGCAGCCGACGCGTTGACGCGGGTCATGAGTTCGATCAGCGCGTCGCGCTGCGCGGCACTGATGCCCGGGGCCGCAAACACGCCGCGCCAGTTCGACTCGGTCACGTTGATGCCGAGTTCGGTGAGCGTGGGCACATTGACGCCCGGAATGCGGCGCTTGCCAGACACCGCCAGCGGAATCATGCGGCCGGCCTTGATCTGCTCCTCGAACTCCGAATAGCCCGAAATGCCCGCCACCACCTGGCCGCCGATGATCGCCGCGTTGGCCGGCCCGCCGCCTGCAAAGGCCACATACGCGGCCTCGCGCGGGTTCTTGCCCAGTGCCTTGATCATCATGCCGAGGATCAGGTGATCGGTGCCGCCGGCGCTGCCACCGGCGACCGACACCGCCTTCGGGTTGGCCTTGATCGCTGCCTCGAGTTCCTTCCAGGTCTTGATCTTGCCGCTGGAGGGCACCACGATCACGCCCGCTTCTTCGGTCAGCCGCGCAATCGGCGTGACGTCCTTGATGGTGACGGGGCTCTTGTTGGCAATGCCGGCGCCGATCATCACCGAGCCGGCCACCATCAGGGTGTTGGCCTGGCCCTTGCGCTGATTGACAAAGCGCGGCAGGCCGACCATGCCGCCAGCGCCGCCCACGTTTTCGAATTGCATGTTGCCCACCAAACCGGCGGCCTTGGCCGCACGCTCAATCGCGCGTGCCGTGCCGTCCCAGCCGCCGCCGGGCGCAGCCGGCACGAACATGTTGATGGTGGGAAACATGGGCGCTGCGTGCGCGGGTGCAATGCCGGCGATGGTCAGGCCGGTGGCCGACGCAGCGGACAGAAATTGGCGACGTGAGGGGGTGAAATCGATGCTCATGAACTTCGTCTCCGGAAAAGAGTCCGCATTGTGTA
>Ga0214917_10007849_pt1 | contig 10666 bp, 8 predicted proteins | sample LL_1208_BB_MetaG_FD_177983 | JGI IMG/M metagenome (GOLD analysis project Ga0214917, IMG submission 177983) | Freshwater microbial communities from Lake Lanier, Atlanta, Georgia, United States - LL_1208_BB | ecosystem: Environmental > Aquatic > Freshwater > Lake | place: USA: Georgia | collected...
TTTAAAGCTAAAAATCTCGATATCTTTGAGCAAATTTTTAAATCAGCATATGGTTTGAGTGTTTTTTTACAATTCTTTACGGAAGAAGAACGTTATGACATGATCTTAAAAAAGAATAATTATCATCAACACTCCATATTAACCAAATCATTAAAAAAGCCCGATTTTCTCAATGTTATTTTTCACTTTCTATCACAAAAAGATATATTAAGAATTTTGCATCTACAGCATAAAACGCATTTACTATGGTTTGCATTTGCAGTTAAACCGGCAATAAAAACTATTGCTGATAAGCTAACCACAGACAGTTTACAAAGATTAATCGAATTAGAGGATAATGATAAAAATACTGTGCTGCATAAACATATGGATGATTTGGAGTTTATCAAAGCACTATTGGCACGACATGAAAAAAAATACCTTTACCGAATAATTAATCACCCCAAAACACTGGAATTAGCTATTAATCACCCTGCAAGTTGTATTTTTTTATTAAGCTTACTCAGCAAATACCAGCAATACAAAGTGCTTAACCCTCGATTACTAAGCCAGATTATTGCTAAACCTGTCATGCTTGCCCAGCTGCTGCAATTAATAAAACCCAATAGATTTCCGATAATTTCCGCGCCTTATGCCAGCATGATTCTCAGTCACTATGCCGAAAATCATGAATTAGTTAATTTGCTATTTATCAACACTGGTGAAAAAAAACTACCCGCACTCTTATTCTCCAACAAAGATTTATATGAAAAAAGCCCATCAGCAATGATTTTGATATCCGCTTTACAGAAACTAAGTTTAAAAAACCGCGTATTATTGTTAATTCACGAACATAACTTTTTTATTGACTTGATTTGTCGTAAACATTTACATGATTTACCATTGATTCTTAATTTATTAACCAGTAGAGCCAGTATTAAGTTGTTAGCTTCAGACTATTTCTTTGAAACTATTTTAAGAGATAAACATCTAATGACTCATTATTTTAGTAAACTTAAACCTCTAGAAATGGCTCTATTTGCTGCGCATAAAAATTCGCAACAGAAAACCTGGAGTGATATTATTAGTTGCAACCAAGCCATATTAGCTACGATATTAGCTAATATCTTGCGACCATCAATTAAAGAAATTGAAAAACTAGTCGGAAGATTTATCAAAGATCCGGGCTGTATAAATATTTTATTAGAACTTATCCCTCATCATAAAATACCGATATTATTATCTAAACAACTCCAAATACGAATACAAACACTGTCAGTAATTGAAAGTTTTTTTTGTATTTTTAAATTTTTACCACCAAATTTGCAAGCTAGCGCCCTGTTTTGGAAGCATAGTAAATACACGAACATGTATTTATGGTTATGCAGCGAGTTGGATAAAACTCTGCAGTTCTTGCAACAATTTTCTCCGGAAGCATTAGAAACCTTCTCAAATAAATTTATGCAAAATGCTGAGCAAATGAAAAAAATTAAAAAACATCCGGAAAGAATCAATGATTTCTTTGCCTTTTTATCATCGACCCAACGCTTGCAGTTTTTAATTGCTCTATGTAATTTCAGTAAATCAGAACAATTAGAGCCAGTACATAAAGAAATTATCCGCAATTCTATGCTAAACTGTGGTGTTGTCACGAAGCAATCACAATTAAGAAGCATTCGAGATGCAAATTTTTTTGCTGATTGCTTGCCGGTTCTAGAAGAAAAAGCCGTGACATTAGCACAAATTAACCTTTAAGAGATTGTAAACATGACAAAGTATTGCTTATTAACCAACTATATATGCATTCAAGTTCAAGGTTCAAAAGCTTTGGATTTATTACAAGGACAATTAACCAATAATGTCTATACAAATAATAAAAGTCTATTTTGCAATATAAAAGGCCGAATTATTGCAATGCTAGAAATCATTCATTTTGATAACTCTATTTATCTGGTTATGAATAAAGAACTCTGGCCAAGAACTCACGAGTTATTGCTAAAAGTTGCACTTTTATCTAAAGTTGTTTTTGAAGAAAAACCCGCAATTAACATCTATGCAACCCTAGATGATAAGTTTTATTTAAGCAGTCAATTGCCAGAAATTACTAGCCTGGACCAAATAAGCTATGAACAATGGCATCTGCACCGCATCAAACAACAAAAATTTGAACTATACTCCGCAACAATCGGCTTATTTTTACCGCATGATTTGAACTTAATTGACAACTGGATAGACTTTGCTAAGGGATGTTACCGGGGCCAGGAAATTATTGCGCGCATGCACTATCGGGCTAAAAGTAAATATCATTTAGCACTTATTGAAAATAAAGATTTAAGCGCCCTACAACCTGGAGAAAAACTTGATGATATGAGCACCGTTATCGATAAACATGATAACTTAATTTTAGTCTGCACCTCTTTACATAATCAGGCAATTTGCTACAATAATGGTTACTAGTTTGAATTTACAGGTTTATTATGAGCGCATATTCACCTAAAAAACTAATCTTAGAGTTAAGAAAAAAATTACTTGCAGAACGCGACAAACCAACGCCTTCTCCAACACTGAACTTTAAACAACTACTAAATGAGCAAAAAGCAGCTCCTGCGCCTATTCTTTATTATAGAAAAGATCTGGTTCCGGCTCCTAAAGCTCCAGTTGTAACTACTAATAGTTATATTGATGGCAATTATCAAGTTTTAGAGATGCGTATAAGCTAGTTTATACGCAGCAATTCTTTGGTAAGCTCTAGTAATCAAATCTTTATCAAGGGATTTATTCTGCACTAACTCTTCAACCTCATCAATAATATCGCCTGGCTCACAATTACCTAGTTGATTACAAAACATTATCACATCGGCGCCGGCCTCAATGCTTAGCTTGATAGCCTCAGAACGCGAAAAAAATTTGGCGATAGCATGCATTTGCAAATCATCACTGAAGATTAAGCCTTGATAATTTAGCTTATCTCTAAGCAAACCATTTAAAATTTTTTTCGAGAGAGTCGCAGGCAACCCACTTGCATCTAAATGTTTATTAATCACATGTGCTGTCATAATACCAGCAACTAGATTGGGTTGTGTAATTAATTGTTGGTAAGGGATGAGCTCTTGCTCTTGAAAAGAGGCACTCACATCTACAAATCCAGTGTGCGAGTCACCACTGGCGCTACCGTGACCTGGAAAATGTTTTAAACACGCCATAATTGCATTTTTTTTCAAAATATTAATATATTCCATAGCTAATTGGCTAACTTCATGAGCTTTATCAGAAAAACAGCGCTGCAATGGCCCAAAAATACCCTGCCCAGGACTGAGATTCAAATCAACCACGGGAGCAAAATTTAGATCAAAACCTAAATCTTTAAGCAGCTCAGCTAGTGCTTGCCAAATAACTGCACGCTGTTGACTATCCATATTAGCCATGACAAATGCACTCGGCGATGATTGATAGCCATTGCAGCGCGCTAGTCTATCTACTTTACCACCTTCGACATCGACACTTATTTTCAGCGGCAATTTAGTCGCATGGTGTATATGATAGAATTTTTTTATATCATGGTTCAGTTTTTTAATCTGCTCTAGTGAGACAATGTTTTTGGGGTAAGATTTATTTTGTAAATCATAATCAAATGCTATCAACCAACCAAGACCATCTTGATTTTGCAACCAATTTTGCAACTCGGTGGCCTCAGAAAAAAGTGAACCACTAAAACCAAAGCATAGCATCTGCGCAATTTGTTCTCTTAAACTAACTAACATATTAACTCGCTGGATTTTTCACTGGCGGGATTTTTATTTGACTACAATCGCAGTCAGTGTTCTCGCTCAAAGGATTAGAAACATTTTTGAAGTCATTTGCAAAACAAGCATGAATTGCCCAGATACTTTTAGCTGGTGGAGCAACTGCTGGCAAGGCAATGATAGACTTGCCCATAAACACCTTGTCTGCATCACCCTCCCAGATTGCCGGTGTGTATTTGGCTCGCACCCGAAAATGTTGCCCTGGCTGACACTCAAAAGTAGTTCTTTGCCATAAATTATTCGGTGCAAGTGTAGCCGATGTTACCTCTTTATCGTTACTTTCATCAATTAATTTCAGCATAACCGTATAATTTTGCCAACAAGGCGTCTTAACAAAAGTCATATTGCATTCAACTGCAAAAATAACATTGCTATATAACAGCGCAATTATCCAGGGTCTCATGTTTATATCCTTATATTTCCCAAACCAGCTTGCCTGCTTTGTTTTTAATTTTCTCCAAAAAAGCATGATGCTCTTGCAGTTCCTCGGCGCTTGCTAAACGCACTGGCGAACTACTGGATAAATGCAGGCTATATTTTTCTTGCTCACCACCACAACTGACAAAGTCCATTTTTTTTTGCCCTGAAGTCATCGCAATGTAGACATCAGCTAGCAACTGCGCATCAAGCAATGCGCCATGTAAAATTCTATCAGTAGCGTCGATAAAATATCGTTTACATAAAGCATCCAAGCTATTTCTTTGCCCAGGATGCTGTTTTTTGGCCAAAACTAAAGTATCGGTAATGTTACACAACTTTTCAAGTTGAAACTGGTTATCTATACGCTTAAACTCAGCATTGATAAACCCAACATCAAATGGCGCGTTATGGATAATTAACTCTGCGCCAGCAATAAAATCGAGAAAATCATCTTTGATATGCGCAAATATTGGCTTATCAGCAAGAAATTCTGCGCTCAAACCATGAACTTTGAACGCCCCTTCATCTACTGCTCTTTCCGGATTTATGTAGCAATGGAAATTATTGTTAGTTAATCTTCTATCCACTAATTCTACACAGCCAATTTCGATTAATCTATGGCCTTGCTCTGGCGACAATCCGGTTGTTTCCGTATCTAAAATAATTTGTCTTATGGTCATAACTGCACCATCCCATTAATAATCGCTTGTTTAGCCAATAAATCAACTCTTTCATTGAGTACATGACCGGAATGACCTCGCACCCAATGCCAATTTACAACATGTTTTTTTGACAGCGCATCTAATTCCATCCATAAGTCCTGATTTTTTATCGCTTTTTTATCAGTACCCACCCAACCATTATTGCGCCATTTATTAATCCAACTAGTCATGCCCTGTTTCACATATTGTGAATCAGTGTAAAGTTCAACAACACACTTTTTCTTTAAACAGGCAAGAGCTGCTGCAGCAGCCTTTAACTCCATACGATTATTAGTTGTATACTCATCATACCCGGACACTTCTTTCTCGCTATCATTGTACATAAGAATAGCCGCCCAACCACCGGGACCAGGGTTGCCTCTGCAGGCACCATCAGTGTGTATAACCACTTTATACATAGCAGCTTCAATCAGTAAATAAAAAATTATAGCAGCACTCATCCCGAATGCCAATCATTGCTAAACAAGCTAATTATGATAGGATATATAAAAACAATAAAGGGACTAGTATTGTGATTAAAAACAGTCAACCAAGCACTTTGCCAGTGTTTTTTTTAACTGAGATGTGGGAGAGATATGGGTTCTATGTCGTCCAAACCCTGTTAGCAATTTACCTGGCCATGCATTTCTCATGGCCTGATGAGCAAATATACACCCTTATTGGCTCATTTACGGCACTAACTTACCTTTCGCCTTTTGTAGGTGGCTGGATTGCCGATCGCTATCTGGGGCAAAAATTTGCTGTTTTATTGGGAGCCTTTATCCTTATGAGCAGTTATATTATCTTAAGCTTAAGCGACCATATTCCCACCTTGATTGCCACACTAGCAGCTATATCTGTAGGTACAGGCTTACTAAAACCAAATATATCATCTTTGCTCGGCAATCAATATGCCGATGATTGCACTATGCGCGAAAGTGGTTTTACCATATTTTATCTTGGCATTACTGCCGGTATTATTCTTGGCACCACCCTACCAAGCATCTTCAATCACTTTTTTGGCTGGCAAATGGCTTTTTTAAGTGCCGCCGTAGGCCTAGGCTTAGCAATTTTAACCTTTATATATGGTATTACCTTCAATAAAATTGCTAATTACCCTTCCGCCCGTAAAAAAACCGCTAGTAATTATTTTAAATCCGCACTGATTTTGTTTGTGCTTTGGCTTTTAAATAAAGAGATTATGCTGCTACCAAAATTTGCTAATATGGTTTTTCCAGCTATTTGCTGCGCCGCAATTGCGTTTATTTTACATAGCCTATATACCGAAGAAAGGGTTCAAGCTAAAAGAACCATAATGATTCTGTTTCTCTGCATTATTTCGGTAATGTTTTGGTCGTTTTATTTTCAAATGTTCATGTCATTAACTCTGTTTATTATTAGGGCTGTTGAGAATATCTTTTTGGGAATTAAATTTACTCCGCCCTACTATGTTGCAATTCAAAGTTTTGGCATGATTGTTATTGGTTTTATAAGCACCAGGACCAAAAAAAATATTCAACTCAGCGTTGAACAACAAGCAAAAAATATAATGAATAAGTTTGTTTGTGCTTTGGGTCTTATGTTATTGACCTACATATGGATAGATGGCGTCTGTCATTTTACACCTAATAATAATAAAATTTCACCTTTACTTATTATTCCCGGCTACCTAATTATTTCTCAAGCAGAGCTATTGCTTTCTCCGGTGGGTATTTCTGCTATTACCATTTTGTCTTGTCGTAAAAAAGTCAGTACAATGATGGGGATATTTTTCGTTTCTCTCGGGTTAGGAGGGTTTTTTTCAGGTAAGTTAGCTAATCTTACCGCGGTTGCCATTCAAACCACTGATCTAGTTTACTTAAAACAGCGTTATACCTTAGGGTTCGATAAGCTATCACTGATTCTAGCCGTATGCTTTGCGTTCAGTTTGCTTCTAAAATCACTATCATCACAGGTGCTTATTAAAAAATAAATAAGAATTTTCCTGCAAAATCTAAAACTATTGCTATGCTTCTATTAACGACTGATAAATAACAATAAAAACAACTCAGCCAATTTAAATCGTAATAGGAGCTAGCATGAGCAAATTCCATATTGCGCTGACCGGCTTAGTGTTTACGTTTTTTTTACAAAACTCATATGCCAATGAGCGCTTAGTTGCATTAACTATTGATGACTTACCCTTTGTCGGACCAGTGCATAGCAAAAACGGCGAAACAAATCGTTTTATGCAATTAGTCAATCAAATTGAAGAACGACAAGTTTCTGCAACAGGTTTCATTATTGCGGGTTCAATCGGTAAAGGTCAAGAAGAGCTCTTGACCTACTTCAAGCAAAAAGGTTTTTATCTTGGCAATCACACCTATACGCACATCAACTTAAATCGCGTTGGTGCCACAAAATATCTCGAAGATTTAGAAAAATCCGAGGAACGGCTTCAAGGATTAATGACCTCGCCAAAATACTTTCGCTACCCCTATTTAGCTGAAGGACGCGGGAATGATAAACTTTTAGTCCAAGAATATCTAAATAATCATAACTATATAATCGCGCCAGTTAGCATTGATTCAAAAGATTACAAATTTAATAGCCGCTTGCTGGCAGTGAATTGGCGCAATAGAGAAGCACGATTAAACGATATCAAGAACAATTATCTAAGCTATATCGACAAACAAATTACCCTTGCCGAAAAAAGCCATAAACAGAACTATCCGGAGATACTATTAGTGCATGCAAATCTACTCAACAGTTATGCTATTGGTGACGTAATTGACTTATTTAAACGTAGAGGTTATCGATTTATCAGCTTAGACGAAGCTATGCGGATTAAAAAAGACCAGGATTTAGAAAAAGAGTTGTTAAGAAAACAGGCATTAATAACCAACTAAAAATGGTAATAATGGGGCCTGCCAATTGGCCTTACTGATCTATAGAAAAACTAATTGAACATATTCAAATCATTTACTATAATATAAGATATATAATCAAGTTGGACTTCAAAATGCATAATTACGAGTTTCCAGAATGTTTTTACTATTATGAGAAAGGCTCACAGGGCTCTTTTACCGAAGAACCAACCGGTACAATTTCTATTGAACGTTATTTAAACTTTCAACGCAAATGTTGGCAAACTCCAGCCTCAGAAAATTTGAAACAAAAAAAAATACTACTATCACCAGGTGATTTTTTTGAAAAAAATAACGTGAAAACATATATTCTCGAACAAAAAAAATCTCAATTGAAATTTGCACTGTTTCAACTTTATAAACAGGGCTTTAAAATAGCAAGCGTTAATAAAAGTTTAGAGGAGTATACTCTTGGCAACATCAATAATCTATATGCGCTATGGACAAATGATGGTTATTACAGTAATAACATAGAAGAGTCAGACAGGGTTTTAATTTATCCACTAGAACTATTGCTTGATATCTACGCAAAATGGAATGTTGCTAAGGAATCTATGGAATGTTTTGAAAAAGAATTTCAAACTGCTCTTCATACTCAATGTTTATCATCTTTTTGCGACGATGGCAAAACATTAAAAAGTATTAAAGACCTTACAATTAGGATAACAGAAAAAACATCACAAGACTGTCTAAACCAATTAAATACCTATCTCCCAAATAACATACGAACAATGATAGTGCAAAATCATTATTTCTCATATGATTCTAAAGTAGAAAATTATAAGATATTTTCAGCTACTTTGCCAAATGAAATCGATTATTTATACTTTATGGTAGGCCTTAACTTGGCAGATAATGTATTAAAGAGCACTAAAGTTATATGCTTAGGCATGTCTATGTGTAGTTTTAGTAAACAGTTCTTGTTAAATTCTCAAGAATGTTTTCGCGGTTTAAAATTTTTAGAAGTTGGCGACCTAACATTAACTGATGAATCTCAATCAGACATTGTGATTAGCCTAGATAGCCTAGAAACTTTGGTTTTTAATAGTGAAATCTCCAGAATCAGCTTTAATGCGCCCAATTTAAGAAAAATAGACTATGTTGCAGGATCACGCAATAATTTAACCACCACTATAGAATCATGTGCTCAAAACCTTGAAAAGTTGCACGGTAACAATCTTGATTTTTTAGCTGCACTTAAGGTAAAACAACTACCAAAACTTATAAGTCTAAAAATTAATTCATGTACAGAAAAGCAAATACAACAATTACAAAAACTAGCTCCCAATCTAACTGATATCAATATAACATCTCCTATTAGTTCTAGAGTGGAAGCTAAATACGAAACCAACATTCATTCTCAACCGTTAAGTCAAAAAACATATAAATTTAAAGGGCTTAATGATAGCTTAGAACAGAAAGTAATAATTGATAAATTTTGTAAATATATTGAGCTTGCTTATGAAAATAGTGGGCCACAATTAAGTAGATTTCAAAATGGTATATGTGCATCATTAAGTAAGTTTTTTATTGAAACAGGCTTTACAGAAACTAGAAAATTTTTATTCGCTGCGATGGAATGGGACGGCGTTACTCCAATCGATACTGCATTATTAGAAAATTTTGAGAAATTATATATATTAGTATCCAATGATTATATAGCAAAAAAATCTGATGCTTATGGTGTTGGGCTATTTACTGGTGATAATTTGGCTGATTTTTTAGCTAATGAGGATAACCTATTAATTACAAATCCTTGGCATACAATTGCTATAAAAAAAGAAAACGATGAATTATATATTTATGATCCAAATGATTCATTTGGTCCTGTAGTAATAAAAAGTACCGAACTTGCCGCAAAGGTAGTCCATAAATTGGGTCATGTACTTACTATTAAATCCAATAAGGATTTTTCAGAAAAACCAACTCCTACAGTTGCAAATATTTTTAATTTTATAGAGCAAGGCGGGCTTTTATCTTACCACAGTCTTCCGCCTCAGATAAAACAGGAGATTAATCATACATTAGTTAACGAAGCAAATGCAAACAACCCACAATTGTTAAAAGGCTTACTTATATATGACACAGAAAACAAGCAAGGATGGAGGTATTTACCAGCAAAATTACATAAACAAATTCGAGACAATTTTAACCTTACTATTGATAATAGCTCGTCTAATCCGCTGCCAAAACTACCTGAACTAAAACCGCTTCTAAAGCCGGGTTTTACTAAAGCAGAGCCAAAAGAGCCCCAACAAGAAATAACCAGGTGCAGCTATACAGTCATGGTAGAAAATTATTTTGACAGATTAACAAATAGCCGAATTAGTGACAAAAAACCGTTAGATTGTTTTTTACTTTCATTGTTTGATAGTAAAAAACTACTATTACGCACAGCTGATAAATCGCAACTGCAAGCAATTAGAAATGGTTTACAAATACTTGGCAAAAAAACTTCAAAAAATGTTTTTTATATTCATACCTCTAATGATTTGAAGCTCGTTGGAAAAACTTTAAAGCCTCAGCAAGATGGTAGTGTTAAAATTGAAGATGGATCTATATTACAAGATTTTTTAAAAAAACATGATAATGTAACGCTCCTGATTAATTATGATAACTTTGCTTTTGAAGATATAATTGCCTTCAATGAGTTACTTGATGAGCCACAAACAATTAATGCGCTACCAGTTAATGTAAAAGTAATTGGTTTACAAAGCACGAGTAAAACTTATTATAATGGCTCTGATTTTACATCAAGATTTGCTCAAACCATCTGCTCTCCTTATACAATTGAGGATTTAGCTAAATATGTAGATATTGGCTGTTTTTCTAATGCTCAAGAAACTAAGCCGCAACC
>Ga0214917_10007850_pt1 | contig 10665 bp, 9 predicted proteins | sample LL_1208_BB_MetaG_FD_177983 | JGI IMG/M metagenome (GOLD analysis project Ga0214917, IMG submission 177983) | Freshwater microbial communities from Lake Lanier, Atlanta, Georgia, United States - LL_1208_BB | ecosystem: Environmental > Aquatic > Freshwater > Lake | place: USA: Georgia | collected...
CCTTTTCGCCAAATCCCCGTCGCAGACAATCTTACCCCACCGCATCAAGGTACCGCGGGGACAGGAAAGGGTGGGCGTGTGGTACGTCTGCACCATCCGGATGCCCCTGTGTTTCACCTCCCGCACCAGTAAGATCGAGACCGCCGGCGACCAGGCGTGGAAATGGACAATGTCTGGCCGCTCCGCATCCAACACCTTCTTAAAGCTCTCCGCCGCCACCGGATCCCCTTCCCCGTAAATCTCCTCCAAATCCCCCCCGCTCTCCCTGCACCCAAACCTCCACACCTTAATTCCATTTTCCCCCTTGAAACCTTCCACCTCATCTAACCCCGTCTTGGGAGCAGCCACCACATTCTCCACCCCCAGATTGCTTAACTCCTCCGCCAACCCCTTCACATACACTTCCGTCCCTCCCGAGGGGTCGGGCCACCACGAAAAGGCAATGTGGAGAACTTTAATTTTTAGGCAAAGACCTCGAGGTAAGTTGAGCTGGGAAAATGACCGGGCTTTGTCTCCAAACCATCCAGGTCCCCCGCCGGCTCATAGCGCGGGAGCAGCTTACGGAGCTCCTCTTGGCGACCATAGTGCAACATGGAAAGGGAACAAAGAATTCGAAATCTTGCGTTTCCGCATAAAAATCCATGGAGAAGCGTGCTTTCGTGTGGAAAAAACAAGGCGCTCGTAAGAATATCCCTAGCGTAATCGAAAGGGAAAAGAATGTCGTGAAAATGAGCATGACTCCCCTTCTTGAGGATTGGGAGCATTTCCAGGATGATTTTACTGACTTCCCCAGCCGGCCCCAAGGAGTGCGTAGAATCCACAAAGAAAAAGGCCCCAGGATCCAAATTTTCTAGCTCGGACATCCTGAGGTTTTGGGCCTTCTCACGGATCAGGCGTACCTTTCCTTGGGCCCCCATCTCGCGAAGAAATTGTGTAGGGTAAGGCTCAACGCAGGTGATGGCCGGTTTGTAGCCGGCGAATTCCGCCGCCAAAAGGCATACCGCGGTGGAGACCCCGCAACCGATTTGAAATATTTGAGCAGGTTGCCGACTGGCCACATAAGCAAAAAGGACTTCCGCTTCGACCGGTCCATACCCGGGCTCGCCGTTTTTTTTAAACGCTTCTTCATGAATCGATAAGTGCAAGATTTTTTCTTGGACAGAACTATTGAACCAACTCTTCAGGTTGGCCAACTGCTTATTCAAATCCACCCCAGCAACACCCCTCATAGAAAACGCTTTACGCCAACCTCTTTCCCGACGAAGGCAGCGAAGATCAGGAATCTCCGAATAAAAGTTCCGTGGCAAAATATCTAAACCCAAGCTTTGGAATTTGTGAAAAACAAAGGCAAGAGCTTTTTTAAGGATTACTTTAAGCTTTCTCATCTCTTATTTTTATTTTTAAACCATCCTTTTTGAAGGTCACACACCTTTTATTCTGCGCTACCGGCCCTATCTGAAGTGTTGAGGCAGTCGCCAATTTCTCTCAAAATAGTGCTAGTAACTAACATAATTATTCTAGTGCCAAAGTATTTATTGGCGTTGGCCTACCGGTCAAACCCGTGTTATCCACACCCATCCGGAAATGCTGACTCACTTGATGCACTTGGTCTTTTGGCGCAACCGATTCTTTCCTTCATACATTTTTTCCACTTATTCTCGACTCTCTTTTTTTCTGAACTTCCAAGCTTTTATACTATCCACTATTTTCGGTTATCCTGTTCTCTGATTCTCACACTTTGGCGGAGCATTCGCATTTTCGCTCCCATAATACCTTTCTCCTCCGCCAAACCCTTTACACACACCTCCGTCCTCTCCCGAGGAATTGGGCCACTAGGTAAATTCTAGGTGAAGGATCTTTATTTTTTTAAAAAAAAAGATTTCCAGCATTCGTAGGAAGTTCGCGGCATATGGGTGGCCAACCACCGCCGCCATCGTCCCCTCTTAAAAAATGATCCGGGCAGACAACGAAATCCCTCCTGATAACACCGACGAGCTTCCGTGTTCATTCCTGCGCCAAAATATTTTTCGGCATACGTGTAAAAGGTTTTCCCGTAGACAAAGTTCTTTTGCATCCTTTTTTCCCCCGCGCGATGAATCTCAGCCCATAATCGATCCAACACGGCAAAGCTGATTTTTTCACCACTTCCGTCACCGACCATACGCTTGTGCTGATTTTCCGGATGTACCCGGTAATCCGCCACCACGGTCGGGGAAAAAGCCGTCTTCCAACGGTGCGCGATCCCCGTGGTCACGTACCAGTCCAGGAAGGAATATTCGGAAGGAACCGGCAGGAGCGGCCGAATCGCCTCGCTCCGCACCAGCGTCGCCGGGGCACAGATGAAGTTCTCTGCGCACAGTTGAAAAAATTCGTCTCCCAGATTTAACCGGTTCCGCCGCTGCACATTTCCTGCCGAAGAGGTGATCCGATCCTGCATATCCATCAGCGCCACGTCCCCATAGGCCAAGCCGGCTTCCGGATTCTTCTCCAGTAGAGGCACCAGCTCCTCCAAAAGGTTGGGCAGGAAGGAGTCGTCGGAATCCAGCCGGATCAGATACTTTCCCCGGCAGGCCGCGTATCCCTCGTTGGCGGTGGCATTGGCTCCCAGATTTTGCGTATGCCGGATGATTCTCATGGAGGTGCGGAACTCCTCCAGAATCCGGTCACATCCGTCGCGGGAGGCATCGTCGATCACCACGATCTCCCGCTCCCATGGCCCCCGGAGCGCGAGGACGGACTCCAGACACCGGCGCAGGTAGGGCGCGGTGTTATACACCTGAACAAAGATGGAAACTGTCGGCGTGCCCACGCCCCGCTTAGCCTTTTTTCGCCAGCTCCTTTTCGATGGCCGGACCGTGCTTCACCGCAAACCGGATCAGTTCCGCCGCCTTGCGGATCACCTCGCCATCCACCGTCTGCCCGGTGGGGAGGACGAGGATCTTGGCCGCCACCTCCTCGGTCACGGGCAGGGTGAGGTAGGCGTTCGGAAAAAGGGATTTGTACGGCTCCATCCGGTGACAGCCGGGCCAGAAATATTTGCGGGCCAGGAAATTCTCCGCCCACAGCACCTTCACCAGCCTGTCGCGTGAGATCGCGCAGCTCCTATCCACTTCCGCGATCACATACTGGTAGTTGAATTTCCCTTTGGGCCGGTAATCCAGCATTCGGATCCCGGGAATTCCCTCCAGCTCCTTCCGGTAGGTTTCATGGTTCCGCCGGTTCACGGCCACGATCTCCTCCATCGCCTCCAGATTCGTCACTCCCAAGGCTGCGCTGAACTCATCCATTTTGCCGTTGGTCCCCACATGAATCACCTCGTCGTAGGTGCGGAACCCGAAGTTTTTCATCAGGCGCATCTTGGCGGCCAGTTCGTCGTCGTTCGTCACCACCGCACCGCCCTCCCCCGCGTTGATGAACTTGGTGGCGTGGAAGCTGAACACCGTGGCCCGGCCCTGTCCACCGATCGGCCCCTTGGGCGTATCACAGCCGAAGGCGTGGGAGGCGTCGTACATCACCTGCAGGTTTCTTTTCCGGGCGATTGCCTCAATGGCCTCCGTGTCGCAAGCCTGTCCCCAGAGGTGGACTCCCAGGATGCCGGTGGTCTTGGGCGTGATGTGCCGTTCGATCTGGTCCGGATCCAGGTTGTGGTCGTGGGCCCTTACATCGGCAAAGACCGGGGTGATCTCCTGCCACTGCAGGGCGTGGGCGGTGGCAATGAAAGTAAAGGCCGGCACGATCACCTCCCCGTGCAGGTTGAGGGCCCGGCTGGCGATTTCCAGGGCCACCGTGCCGTTCGAACAGGCGATCGCATGCTTGGTTCCCGCCACCTGCGCGATCTTCTTTTCGAACTCCTGCACGTAGTGGCCGAAATTGCTCAGCCAACGACGGTCGAGGATGTCGTTCAGGCGGGCCATCAGCTGTTTTCGGTCACCCAGATTGGGCCGACCCACGTGGTACGGCTCGGTAAAGGCTTTCAGACCGCCAAGCAGGGCCAGATCTTTGGTGGATTTTTTCAAAAGGCTAGGACAACGGTTTGGCCGGCACACCCGCTACCGTGGTTTTATCCGGCACATTTTGGATAACCGCAGCACCTGCTCCCACGGTGCTTAGTTTACCCACGGACACCCGATCCTTCAGGACAGCCCCGGCCCCGATCATGGAAAGCTGTCCTACCTTGGCCAGACCAGCCAAGACGGCCCCCGGTCCGATATGGGCACCTTCCCCAATCTCAGCATGATGCTCCACGGTTGCATTACTGTTGATTAAGGCAGCCTTACCCAAAACCGCTCCAGCTTGAATGACGGCCCCGGCACCCACAAAAACCCCTTCACCAATCTTGGCCGAGGGACTTACCCATGCGGCCGGATGAAGGATGGGGGGAAGTTCAAACCCATCCTGAAGCAGCTTTTCGCACCACCAGGCCCGTGCCTCGTTATTTCCGATGCCCAGGGCCACCGTCTTGGTACCAAGGTTTTTTGCATCCAGTTTCTGCTCCCTTTTAACCCGCAAAACCTTATCCCAAGGCTCCGGGGAAGCCGACGTCATCCCATCCTCTGCCACAAAGCCGAGCACCTCCCAACCCAATTCCTTACAGGCTTCCGACACGACTGCACTATGTCCACCAAAACCAACAATGACTGCTTGATTCATTTTTAGAACAATTGTTTAACGTTTCAGAAGTAAATACATTATTTTTAGATAAAAGGTGGTAAGATTGCCTATACATACGGGCCGTTCTTTTCGAAATAAGATTTCTTTAAATGTCCTAATTCCATTCCACACTTTTATTTCTTTCCAATGGGCTGGTTGAATTTTCATTTTGCTTAACAGAACGCTCACCGACACATCTTCTGCTGATCCGCGCGACAAGAACTCCTGTTTGTTTTTTTTATTTTTCAGGGCGTTAACGAGTGTTTTTAAAGTATTTGCTGAAAACCCATAAAAACAGCCCGTGATCCAAGGAATTCCGTCCTTTTCCGGCTGGTAATATTGTTTGAAGTTTCCAAAAAATGGGAATGGGCTGCTTTGCATTTTTCTCGTGAACTGATCATAGAACACAATGGTGTCATCATCGACCTTGACAAAAGCTTTGTATTTCGTCCCATATTTTTGGTGAATTTTCCTCCACATCAGCAATGTTTTTTCACAAAGTTTTCCATAGCCATAGCTTGGGATTGTTTCCTGCTGGCAGGGAAAGGGCAGCCTCTTGTCGGTTATGACAATCAGATGCGGAACTTTCCTCGCCCAGGTCTTCAAACAAGCCTCGGCCCTCTCCTTGTTGCCTTCACAAGTGTATAAGAGAAACAGGGTGTCTTTTAAGTTATGGATTATTTTGGAGTTTTCTTTTCATGCCGCGAATGAATTGAAAAAACTTGGCGTAGGCAAGAAATAGGGGGTTCCGGTTCAGGCATGGCAGTAGGCTTGTTTTATGCATTAAGTATCCCACAAGAATGGTTTGGGAATTAAGAAAAAACATTCGGTGTTTTTTAAACAGATTGTTATGCAACAACCGCATCCTTTTGCTGTTTGAACTGGCAGCATCACCGTGGCGCCGATAAACACATGTGATTGATTCCCGAAAACGGAAGGAAACATTTTTTTCTGCCAGCCGGATCCAAAGGTCGTAATCTTCAATATGCTGCAGGCTTTTTGAGACATCGAAGCCGCCGACTCTATTTAAAACACTTGTTTTGATTACCGTTGCCGAGGTCTGGAGAAAATTGTTGGAAGCTAACGAAGCAGGAAATAAATGAATCATCCAATCGGCAAAGGGCCAAGGCTCAAACCTTTTGGTGCTCATTTGGAAATTTGTGATTGGTCCGCTGATGACACCCGTCCCGGGGTGTTCTCTTAATATCTCCATAGTTTTTTGCAGATGATCTTTTTCCCACCAGTCATCGGGATCCAGCAGGGCCACATACTCCCCATGGGCCAAGGCGATCCCGGTATTCCGGGCCGCGCTGACGCCCCGGTTTTTCTTGTGCCTTATGTAAAGGATTCGATGTTTGCGGTGCTTGTTTGCAAAGACCCGCACTGTGTTTTGTGTCCCGTCCTCCGGTCCGGCGTCATCAATAACCACCACCTCCCATTGTGGATAGGTCTGAGCGGAAATAGATTCCAGCGCTTGGCCGATGAATTTTCCCATCCGGAAGGATGGAATGATCACGCTCACCATCGACACGCTTGTTCCACTGTCTTGTTTTTTTTTCATTCTATAGAAAACCACGCTATGTAGGCATGGAATGGGACTAGCCTTTTTTCAAGTTCGGGCCTTTATCAACTGTTTTATTTTTTCAAATACTTTTCCCATCAATATTTTATGCTTTTGAGAACGGACTAGCCTTACCAGACGCCTTCCCTGTCGCTCGTTTCGGTCCCAGGGATCTGCTGCCTTGGGGATATTATCCCAATTCCGTTTTATTATATCTCGCTCTATCGGTTTGATATTTACGCCATCGGGCCACTTTGCAAACCCATACCCCCACGCTTTACACTCATCCCGGCCAGCCTTGGCCCAGCGGTTAGTTATATCAGCCGTTAGAGTTCGATGAACATTTCTTGGCTTAAAGTTACTGGTCACTCTTGGCCAAACCAGGCTTTCCGGATGTTCTTCGCTGAAATTGCTAAAATGAAAAGAGACAAGCGGTTCATTGCCACACCATACTCGATTATTACGTCTAATTGCCAAATCACGTTCGTAAAGATTCCAAAATGCCACATTGTAGGCCTTATTTCTTAAAATATGGACGTTTTTTAAGTAAACGGGAATGTAATTCATCCATATTTGGTCATAACCCCTTTTTTGCTCCACCCGACGCGGATCCATCATCCATTGAAGCCACCAATCTAAAAAACGACCGGACTCCACTCCTTTTTTTAAGCCGAATATTCCTGCATTGAATACTCCATAATCAACAAGCAATTGCTCGGAAGGAAAGGCATGACGAGGCAAAGGATTTAAATGGTGTGGAGTCAGAACAAAACTGAATTTTTTTAACGCTAAAAGAAGCTCTGCCGGCTTATCATATATGACCATGTCATTATCTATGTAAAGTACATGCGTAATTTTAGGATTCTTCAAAGCGTTTTTTACCGCATGAGCTTTTAACATGCAGCAAAGAGCAGTTGGGTCGAGAGCCAAGGCCAGTTGCTTAAAACGAGGAATTCCCAGACTCAAGGCTTCAATGAGAGGAAAAGGCTCATGCGAAATATCGTGAATATTGCTTATTTCATCAGCACAAACAGCGGTAAACTGGCTACCAGGCATAATTTTGGCCACGGACTTATATAACACCCTTGTACGATAAAGATAGTTTCTGGTTGTGACATTGACGACCGCGAGGCTACTTGACATGGGTTACTTTATTTCTCTGACAGTTTTTGATTCAAGAGTTTAAGCTATTTTATGAAGTTTTTTTGGGAAAACATATTATTAAAAAAAGAACTAAGAGAAACACTGCATATACCTAGGAGGCTCATTTTCGTATAGGCATTTTATTTTTTCTGAACAAATAGCTTAATTTAAAACTCATGGCTCATAATGCCGGTCTTCTGATCTAAAACCTTTTTCAATCATAGGTTTTATAGCCTTTTAGGCATTGAGGGTTTTTATTACTTTTTCTTTGAGATTACTAAGTTTCAATTTCATTCTGGTTTTAAATTCTATATGCTTAAATATTTGTTTTTCGAGTTTCTCATTATGTTTTAGCGCTGTGGAATTATTTTCTTTTTTGAATTTTATGCAGGAATGTTTTACGGTTGCTAAGGCATTTATCAGGAATCTGTCTCGATTTATTTTGTATCCTGATGCTTCGAAAACAGTTAGTAGCCGTATGTAGTCCCTTACATTTTCCCCGGTGGAAGCAAGTCGGTTGGTGTCGCTATTCTTGAAGATCCGGTAACACGCTTTTGGATCATTAAGATAAATAGATCCTTCCTTGGTATAGATCCGTGCGGTGATTTCCCAATCCGCACAATGGACAAGGTCTTCTCGGAATCCACCATTTTTTTCTAGTGCAGCCCGACGAAAAACTAGGCCAGGAGTAAAAAAAGTATTTTGATAAAGATGGCTTTGAAATAGGAAATGTGGGCCATCTGATTTTGCTCCTCTTTCTGCCAAGCTTTCGATTTCCCCTTTTTCGTTAACAGTAAAAGACCTATTTATCACCATTCCGCAGAATGGCTTAGTTTCTATAGCATTTTCGATTGATGCATAAAAACCCGGCAAAACAAAATCATCCCCATGAAGTAGGTGCACATATGTCCCGGTGCTTTGACGGAGGCACTGATTGAAGTTTTTTGAACAAAGGCCCGTGTTTTTTTCGTTTCGGGAAAACTGAATTCTTCCTTTGCCGATCCTTCTCGTCACCGCCTCCGGATCATCTTGGGTGGAACAATCATCCACCACTTGAATCTGCATTTTGTCGGGTCCGAGGTCTTGGCACAGAACGCTTTCCAGAGTTTTCTCCAAGTACTTTGCACAGTTATACGTGGGAATCATCACGGACCATAGAGGTCTGGGAGTCTCCGCCGTCACTGGGTCGATCCTCGGCGGCAGCGCGTCGGGGTCAAAGTCCCCAACTATTTTCTTCAAGCACGGATCAAGCTCGCTCACAGGTTCGGATAGTATCTTTTTTTGAGCTTTTCGAATTCGTTCAAGGCCATCCCCACCACTTGGTCCATATTATAGTACCGGTACGTGGCCAATCGTCCGACAAAGCTGACACGATCCAGCTTTTTGGCCTCGCTGGCGTACTTTTCGTATAGCCCCTTGTTGGGGTCCGTAGGAATCGGATAATAGGGCTCGTTGCCATGCCCAAACTCTTGGGGATACTCCCGCACAATCGTGGTGTTGGGTGTTGCTTGTCCGGTCGCATGTTTGATTTCAACAATGCGGGTGAACTTCTCCTCGTTGGGGTAGTTCACTTGCATGGCCGGCTGCCAAAAGCCTTTTTTTCCTGAAACGGTTTCGCGCGCGACCAGCGCCTTGGGGCCAAAGGACTCGGACTCAAAGCGTAGGGAGCGGTAGGGAAGTTTTCCAAAGCGATAGTCGAAATACTCGTCAATGGGGCCGGTGAAAATCAGGTGCTGGAATTTATGCGTCTTGATGGCATCCCGGTAATCACACCCAAGCTGGACTTTCATGTTTGGAACTGAGGCAATCATGGCCTGAAACATGGCGGTATAGCCATTTTGAGGAAGGGCCTGGAACTCCTCGCTAAGATATCGGTCGTCCCGGTTGGTCCGGATCGGGATTCTTCCGCAGACGGAAGGGTCCAGCTCTCTGGGATGTCGCTGCCACTGCTTGAGGGTGTAGTTTTTAAAAAACTTCTCATAAAGATCCCGGCCGATCTGGGAAATCACCACCTCCTCGGAGTTTTTCGGGTTCTGGATCGGCACTTTGTTTTGAGCTAACCATGCCTCGAACTCGTCGCTGCTGCTTTTTCTACCAATCAATTGCTCGAAGGTGTTGAGGTTGACCGGAAAATTCCAATACCTGCCATCCGTGTAGCTAAGAATTTGGTAACTGACCTCATGCCATTCGGTAAATTGGCTGAGATATTCACGGACTTTCGGGGAGTTTGTGCGGAAGTAATGAGGCCCATACCGATGAACCAAAACTCCAGCTTTATCGATTTCATCGTAGGCGTTACCGCCAATATGACTACGTCGGTCGATGACCAAACAACTGGCAAGGCACTGTTTTGACAACCTCTCGCCCAGAACCAAACCTGAGTACCCTGCCCCAACAATTAAGAAGTCAACTTTCGTAGCCTTTACCTTTGGTTAATTCCCCTTTACCTTTTGGCAACAAGATCGAGCCCTGCCCCATTTCTTGCCGAAAGGACCACGAAGTTTGTGGATTGTATGTACTTTCAATACTAAAAGATAAGGCCTTTTCAATATTATCTAAAAACCGTTTACCGCTTTCCGCCAAAATTAGATCAAGCGAATAAAAGCCAGATGCTAGGAGAGGCAGATGAATATCGTGCAGGTAAACAAACTTGCCTGGGTTTAAATTATGCTCTTCCGCATAGCCTAACCCTAAGGGACAAAAGCCAATTGGCTTTCCCTTTTCATCTCTCAAGATATATTCGAAGGATATTTTTTGTTGTTTGGATCCTTCAAAGGCAAGGTGAAGAATTATCGGCATACTTTGTGTGAGTGTATCCGTTTTTTTCCCGTTCTGACTTAGGTAGGCCTCGACGATTCTCCATTCACTTATGGGCCGTAGGTCATTGGGCCGAATAAAATGACCTTTTCCGGATTCTTTGTAGGAGAAATAATCAGAAATTACCTCCTTTGTTTGTCCTGTTTTTTGAACCATTCCATCACGCAGATAGATTCCTTTATTACACAGTGCACTTACCGCATCCATATTATGACTGACAAAAAGAACCGTTCTCCCACCGGTGGACACATCCTTCATCTTGCCCAGGCACTTTTTCTGGAACTCCGCGTCCCCCACCGCCAGCACCTCGTCCACGATCAGGATCTCGGGCTCCAGGTGCGCCGCCACCGCAAAGGCCAGCCGGACGTACATCCCGCTGGAATACCGCTTCACCGGCGTGTCGAGGAACCTCTCCACCTCCGCAAAGGCCACGATCTCATCAAACTTCTTTTTAATCTCCGCCTTCGTCATCCCCAAAATCGCCCCGTTCAGAA
>Ga0214917_10007852_pt1 | contig 10665 bp, 10 predicted proteins | sample LL_1208_BB_MetaG_FD_177983 | JGI IMG/M metagenome (GOLD analysis project Ga0214917, IMG submission 177983) | Freshwater microbial communities from Lake Lanier, Atlanta, Georgia, United States - LL_1208_BB | ecosystem: Environmental > Aquatic > Freshwater > Lake | place: USA: Georgia | collected...
CACTACCTGCAAGCGGCAAATCAGGAATCCTTCTTTACGGAACCTGGGGCACTGGCAAAACCACGATGGCCACAATGCTACCTGACGCAATTGAGAAAGGCAGAACCCAAGAAGAGTTAACCATGTCCGCGGATCTGATTCGTTGTCAACAGGGCTTTAATGGGCCACAGGTGATTGATTTCATCGCAAAAATCTTAGATAAGAACTCTCTGAATGCCAGTGGTCTGCACTACATCATTATTGATGAGGTGGACTTACTGACTAAATCAGCGCAGGAGAGCCTAAAGTCTGCAATGAATACCAGTCGTTGCATCTTTGTCTTAACCACCAATTACATCGCCCATTTAGATCGTGGTTTATTAGATCGCTGTGTCTTAGTGGAAATGAATGCGGCAAAGAATGAACAGTTGCTGCCATTAGCACACCAGATTGCAGCAGAACAAGGAGTTACCGTTGCGGATGAGGAACTATTGCCGACCATTAAGGCAGCCAATGGATCGTTTCGCAATATCACACATAACGTGGAACGATTAGTGCGTCGCAGAAATATTCCATCAAACATTATTTTTTAGGGAGGTATTTATGAAGGAGGTTTGGTTAACAATTATTACCGATCAAGATGATGGTGAAGTCATCATTACAGGGATGTTTGATAATGAGATTGCTGCTGAAAAATGCATGAATGATGCCTGCGCTTATGACAAAGCATTTGTGTGCAAGTTAGATCTCACTGAAGTTGAATCCGAATATCAACCCCAGTAGTAGGAAAAATCAAGACAGCGAGGACAAAATCCTCACACTTTATTCCCAAACCCACTGATTAACCTCAGTGGGCTTTTTTATTTGTCGTTTAAAACAACAATCTCAAGCTAACTTATCTGCCACCATGGTTGGGGTTAGTTTGGAATAATGTTTTTCAATCATGGCGGCACTATTGCCCATCTGTTTAGCCAGTGTATGGATATCTACATCACGCTCGATCAGAGATAAGGTCGCATAGGTATGTCTAAAGCTATACATGCTGCGACGCCGTCCTGTGGTGTCAAACAATAAGCCACAGTCTTTCATTAGCCATTTAAATGCACTGACAAGGTCATAAGGTCTGGTGCCATCGGGATAGCGCCAGAGATACTCCTCACGCTGCTGACTGATCAATTCATCTAAAGTTAAATCAGCCATATTGGCAAATCTAGATTGAACCCGCTCTAGAACTGGAATTGCTGCATTTCTGGCGATCAACCAACGCCCTCCAGTTTTACCATCCACCCAGATTCGTAAAAACTTCGTACCACTCTTATCTATGTGCCAATCCACGTGTCGCCATTGGATATTCAGCGACTCCGTACCATGCCGAATGCCTGTGGCTAGAAGGATTTCAATGTAATCGCGCAGTAGATGTCTGCCCGCATGGGCTTTGGGAGTCTTGCCCCCTTCTACCCATGACTGCATGAACTCCCGTAAATAATCGATTTCTTGACGGTTAAATGCAGGTCTTGCTACTCCCCGCTCACCTTTGGTATTGAGTCGTGGGATTAAATGCCGATCACTGAGCCACCCTTTGGCAATGGCTAAGTCATAGACCTTGTTATAGGCCACAGAATGAGTGGCGAGCGTTGAGGACTTGGCTCTACGCCCCATACGCTCATTGCGCCATGTATCGTAGTCACTGACGATCTTATGGTCAATCTTAGCTAGGTCAAACTTACCAAAAAATGGGATGAGATAAGCCCTTAGCACAGACAGATAATCTATATAGATCTTTTTACCAACACCACTGTCTAAATCCTGCTGGAGCTCTGTGATTAACTGCTCAGCTACCACTTTGAACTTCTTGGGGCTAATCGGAAAGCCCATTTCTTCCATGAAGCGAGCGCGATCGTAGATCTCACCTGCTTTCTTTTTGGCATATTCCAAATCAGTGTAGCCAGTGGTAATTCGCAGCCACTTTTTGTTGTAGAGCCTAAAGGTCATCTGCCAGCGAGCGCTTTTAGTTCGCTTGTACAGCGTGACTTCACCATCGCGAATGTGAACTAATTTACCTGTGGCGAGATTTTCTAGTTTTTTGAGGTGGGGACTTAGTCTGGGTTCATCAGAATTTTCAGGATTTAGAAAAGCAAGTATCTGTGCGTTCACGGGTTTTGCTTCGTGAAAAGCGCAGCTTAAATTCTGAATTAGATTTTGGACAACCGAAAAATTTGTCGTTTAAAACGACACTGCTTTATAGAGATGGGTTGAGATTCAGGCTGGGGTGAGGAGATTACTTCTAGGTAACTCAGGTACTTTGATTACCTTAGTCACTTTTTGGGCGGCGTGCTGTTTTCATACCGCTATTTTATTTTCAAACTTTTACAAGGACAACCTGAGCGAGAAACGTCCTTTAAAAGGACGTTTCAATCAATATAAATTTTAATTGCGATTAGCCACGCTTGAATTTTCAATCGCAACGACTGTATTAAATAGTCCATAACGTGACAACCCCGCATGACTATCTATGCCTGTGTACCTTAAAGATGCATCTTCGTAACGCCTAAAAGCAAAAACCGCTTGGTTCATTTGCTCAGTATTGAAAACTTTAAGCTGAACAAGTAATTGAAAATCTTTTACTGAAAGTCCGGTTACTGTAGAGAACAAATCCGGCTCTATCTTTGTAATAACATCTTGCAAAGTGTTCTCCCTGAAATCAGTAAGGTACATGAATGCAGGAATGCGAGTCGCGAACTTAATTAATTTTTCCTGAACAAGTTTTCTCTTGGACTTATATTCTTTTTCTTCTTCAGTTAATGTTTTCTTTTCCTTTTCAGTCAAGTCACGTTTTTTTCCCTTTTCTTTAATTTCCTTAATTTTGTCGCTTTTATTGATAATTGTTTCAATGATGTTGTCGCCTAAGGTACGCCAACCCTCAATACGCTCAACAGCTGCCATAGCATCAGGATTGTCTAAAACTCGACGTAATGTCTCATTATCAACATTAACTAACAAAGCACTTTCCCACTTGCGAGCTAACAAGGTAGCAGAAGTGCCAGCCATAGCTATGTCAAGCACACCGCCCGCATCAATCTGTGTCATGTTTGCACCGTCATAGGCTAAAACAGGCAAAAATGACACGAGCTCTTCTACAGCTTTTTCAGGATTAGCCTCATTTGGTGACAACCCAATCCCATACTCAGATAACTGCCTGAGTGCACGAGTCGGGGCAAAGTCAAATACGAAACAAACGGGCTTAAGAATTTCTTCTTGATTTGGATTATCACCATTAGGATTCTTTATTGACCATGGTGATTGAACACGAAAAGCAGATTGAAAATATGTCTCTGGCGATTTTAGGTTTCTTAGCATCAAAATAGAAGACCACTGTGCAACCGTTACGCCCGTAGTTAATTTTCCGCATGAAAGAGTAATGGTCTTTGTATCAAATCCATTTCCAATAGTGTCACGAACAGGTGGCAATGCTTCTAAACCAATGCCTGCTGATGTACCAGCCGCAACTATAACTTTGTAGTCATGCCAGAAAACATTCTGTCTTTCTGCAAGCAAGTTTGCCATAGCATTACAAGAGCTTACGCTGTGCAAGAACCAAAACGAATGCTGAAGATAGGGTAACAGCCTTATGTCTGAATACGGAAACGGTGGACGTTTACCAATTTTTAACATCTCAGCAGATTGAGGCAAGTAACCCCCGCGAATAATATCTAACCACTTTTGAACATCATTTTTATACTTAAACTTTGCCGACCTTCCTTCACCAGTGGCTTCAAAGAATGAATTAAGGTCAAACTCGTCAAACTCGCCACCACTTGCTACCGCCAGTAATTCATCTGGCATTTGATACGTAAGCAAACGCATTTGGGGTAATGCTGCATAGGGATTACGTTCCTTAGGATGTTTAGTAGAAAAATTTTCTTTAGCTTTTTGCTCGTCTGTGTATGTCCAATTGAAAATTTGTTCTTCTATGAATTCACCAGATGATAATGCCTTAAATGGCGTCCCTGAAAGATACAAATATGCTCTAGCTGTTATAGGCAAGAAATCACTTTCACTTCCCAACGGCTCACTTAAATCGGCAATTTTTTCCTTATAGACCTTAGAGTCATCATCTAAGCTTTCTTGCTTTAGTATCCTATCCTCATCTGAAGCAAACAGTTCTTTTGCTGTTTCGCGCCATGCACCAAAGTGATATTCATCAAAAATTACTAAATCCCAATTGATAGTGTGCAACCATTCATTCTTTGCTTTAATGTTTCCGCTTGTATCCTTACCAAGTAAGTCTTGTAACGAACCAAAGTAAACGAGGGGCGTAGTATTCTTTACCTTTGTTGGGTCACCGCCAGCGGCTCTTGACATGTATTGCCAGCCTTCAAAATCAACATGACTCTCTAAATCAGCTTGCCATGCGTCTTCAACTGCAGGCTTAAAAGTTACAACAAGAACTCTTTTAGCATTTAATTTTTTTGCCAACTGATAAGAACCAAACGTCTTACCAAATCGCATTTTTGCGTTCCACAAGAATCTAGGTGCTGAATTCTTATCTTCTTTCCAAATTGAATGAAAGTAGTCGTATGTTTTATCTACAGCGCTGGCTTGCTCATCGCGCATACCAAATTGCTCGTATCTCTCACCACTCAATCTTTGACCAGTTTGTAGCTCAGTAATGGCTGTTTTTACGTCTTTAACTGAACAACGTATCCACTCTAGTGTTGACTTTTGGAATCTCTTTTGAATAAGCCGAGCACGAACCTCATGATCACTAAAGAAGGATCCATCGTGTCTTATTGCATCGCTTTCAATTTCAATTTTATAGTTCTTAATTGCCGCTGTTCTCAGTTGCTCAGCCACTCTTTGTTTTACATCGCGTGTTGTTTGTCCGACCTTTAGAAGTCCTGAGTGTGCCTTATCTTCAATGCTATATGCGTAGATTTTCGGACGTACTTGGGGCTTAGGTAATAGGATGTCTTCAATCGTCTTAGTCATCCTCCCCTCCATTAGGCATAGGACGAATTACATTTTCAATATAAGAAATTTCGTCAGAAGTAAGTTTATATTTTTTATATAACTCTTCATCGGTCCATAAATGATTCCAAAGTTGAATCGGAACCCACTTATACGTCGAATGAGTAGCATCCTGAGTAATTTTCCTTAGAGATACTAAAAATCTAAAAAATTTGGTTTTGTAATATGACTGTAAGCTCTTTGCTTCATCCTCAGTTTTTATGTAAAAAAACAAGAATGATTGCGTACAAACAGAAGGCGAGGAGCCAATCAATGGCTTACCTAATACCATATCAGGAATTTTTTGACCTCCATCTGAACCTGCTTTAGGTACAAATACCTTCCAAGTATCAATTAAGTGTTTACTTTTAGTTATATCAATTCTTGGAATAAATCCAATACTTCTCTTACCAGATTTAATATAGTGAAGGGGAATATCTTTTGATGAAGATACATTGGAAAAGCCTGTAAAGTTTGACGTCCATCCAAATTCCTTGTCTCTAGCAAGAATTGAATTAATTGAAATTTTGTTTAATGAATTCACTTTTTCAAGAATAGAAATTGCCCGTCCATCTCTCACAAAAATATCGTAAGCTCCTAGGTTGCGAATAAAGGGACCAACCCTTATGTCTCCTCTTATAGTTGTAACATTGCAATCACCTTTGTACATTAAATCTCGAAGGAAGTAACAAACACCGCCCTTTACCTCAACGCCAGGAAAAACATCGCTTGAAACAGGAAAGTCAACTAACTCACGCATGTTTTTATCGTCTAACATGGTTTTTCTAAACTCTGATAAGCCAAGTCCTGAAGCCATCCATCTAGATGGAATAACCATAACCAAGTATTTTGGTTCAAGCGTTTTTGCCTGCTCAACAAAATTTTGATAAATTGGAATATCTCTTGTGCCGCCATCACTTGCAAGCTGATATGGAGGATTGCCAATAATTACATCAAATTGCATGTTTTCTCCAAAAATCTTCTTTATAAAATTCTTAATGTCATCTGAATGAATAAATGCATAAGCATGCTTATCTTTATTATCTCTATTAAAAACTGACTTTGAGGCACCACAATAACGACATCTTTCGTTGTCCCAAGTATGGCTTAAATTTTCATACCAAATATTTCCATCTTTACTATTTAGGCTCTTTGCAATAGAGTGTTCGCCATCAGCATTCTTAGAACAATAGACGCTTCTACGTGCTAGCAAGCTGGTTAGCTCGGTGATTCCAATTCCATAAACTTGTTTATTAAGAATATGGTCTACACGTTTTTCTAGATTAGGAATTGTCTTTTCTAAACCTTGAGTCAGTCTTGCTGTTATTTCTCTCAAAAAAACACCAGATTTTGTACATGGGTCTAAAAACTTAACATTTTTATTTTCCCAAATATTCTCACCTTCATGATCTTTAGCCCATGCTTCAGTAAGCACATCTAGCATCTGATTTGCTAACTCAGGTGGCGTAAAAACCTCGTCATTAGACAGATTGGCAATGCATGTCAGCACATCAGGATTGCGATTACGTAATGTAAAACTAGCTTGTTCAGTCATCATCGCTCCCTTAATGTGCTTTCAATTGTTCGGCTATTTCAACTACTGTCATTGGCACATGGGACTTAATAGGCAGGAAAATCTCATGCTTACCTATGTCGGCGAATAATGAACCTTCAGCACTAAATGCAGATGAGCCAGTCAATACGTCAAACCTAAAGTCACGACGCTGAAACTTTCCTTTGCCTAAATATCCCCATTCAGCAAATGCTATCGGTACTTTACTAATATCCTTCATTGTTAGAGCATCTCCATGCACTATGTTTTGGCTTAGAACAAAATCAGCGCAAGAGTAAAGAACATCTCCTGTATCAATATTTAGATACTCCGCGAAAATTTCCAAAAGATTCCGCTTGCACTCTGCTATGTTGTCTTCTAACAATTCAATTCCATAGATACACATCAAGCTCAGGAGAGCGTAATGATTTCGATCAAATTCAGATTTGGAATACTTAAGCTCCACTGTTGCAAGCTTGCGTTTAAGGATTTTTGTAAGAAAATTACCACTTCCGCAGGCTGGCTCTAAGAAACGAGAATCTATTCTGTCCGTCTCATCTTTGACTACATCAAGCATGGCATTAACCAGCCATTCAGGAGTGAACACCTCGCCATGGTCAGCTACACGTTTCTTAGACTTAATTAATGACATATTTACTCTATCGAGTCGTATTTTTGCTTAATGAGCCATAGGGCATACTCCAAATCATCTTTTGACTTGATTTCAAATGAATAATTTGCGCCTTTATTACCACTTGCCCAATTGAAATCTCTCTCACGGCAATATTTTTTCGGATCATCTAATGTAAAAAAGTCTTTTGACTTTGTGCCATCTGGATACTCAATACCACGGTTTATATCAATTGAAAGATTATTTCTTCGGAAATGAACATAGCAGACATTGGTTGAATTTCTTTTAATACTTACATAGTGTTTCTTTGTTGAAAGTTCTGTATCCCCGAGGCTCAAGAAGTGTTCTTTAATTTGATCCCATAGCTCCAAGCAAGCTTCGCTAGACTTTGATAAGTGATCACTTTCCTCTACAACCTCAATCTCAGAACTAACGCTTGAAATTACTGAGCTAGATTTACTAATTTTCTCAACGCTTTCTTTTGACGTTGGCTTATGCTGCTCTAGTCCAATCATGTCATTGCTATAACGTCGAATTTCCCATAGCTCAAAAGGCATATCACGGAAATTAACGCTATTCTTTTGATAAGCATTAAAGGCGGGTGAAACAAAAATTACTCTTGACTGAGTCCAATCAACCTCATCTCGTTTTAATGATTTACCTGTGCGCTCTTGATATTCAAGAATAAATTCTGCTTTACTTTCAAGCATTTTTGATAGATATGAATATCCCTGATCAACTACTGAATAGCTACTGCCTTTCTTATATTCAATAATTACGAATGCTGCCGCCTCTTCATCAAATCCTAATGTATCAATCCTAAATTCACCCACAGTAAATTCGGAGGAAACTAATTGAAGCTCGAAAAGCTTACTTAGATTGGCCTCAACCAACATTTGGATGTCCTTTTCCAAATCGAAGGATGATTTTTCTACTGGCTCCAAGCCTGATTTTGTTAATTTATATAAGTCCATAGTTTTATATTACTAATATTTGTTATCGGCATTCTGCTTGTTTTCTTATTAGGCATCACTTTTTGTCGTTTTAAACGACATTTTTAGCATATTGAAAGGTTTTAAGCTCACTCTATGAGCTTCAATGCTCTTATCCTGTAAATTCGCTAAAGGAGGATATATGCTCAAAAAGCTGATTAATTTACAAGTTGCCTTTGCTATTACCATAGGTTTTTTTACTAGCCAAGCTGCCCTAGCCTGTACAACCCAAACACTGATTGTGGGCGGCAAAATGACAGTCTGTACAGTATGCGGTACGGTTGTATCTTGTATGTGAGGATTTATGAAAGCCCTCTTACTATTCCTATGTTTTCTATCCCTGCCCATTCAAGCTCAGGTTACCTACTTCAATGATTCTCAAGGAATGCCATTGGGCACAGCCAATCGGGTAGGTAATACCACCTACTTTAGTGATGCATCTGGTATGCCACTAGGTACCGCACAGTCAGTTGGCAATACAACCTATTACAACAATGCAAATGGTTTTCCACTTGGGACGGCCAATACTCCGCAACCCATGCCTTCCTACACACCACGCTATAACTCACCGCCCGCGCCAACTTTTCCAACAGCGCCGCTGTTTCCAACGAGTCCAAGGGGATGGTAAGGAATAAAATTTAACCATTATTTCTTATTCAATGAGAATGAATGATTGAAAAAAAATACAGGGTAGTTACTCACGAGGCTAATTTCACTCCTCCAGATCTTGGATCTTTATTGCCAGTGGGTGAATTTGATACTGCGGATGAAGCTATTCATTGTCTGAAACAAACTATTGATAAGCAATTAATCGCATCCTTAAATGATGGGAAAACTACTAAAGAGGCTTATGACCAATTTTCTCTTTATGGCGAAATCCCCATCATTCAGGGTGAGCCACGGGTATATGTTCAACCCTATGACTATGCGAAAGAAAGAGTACAAATACTTGCTAGCAATGTTGCTATCTTAAAGATGTATGCCAATCATTACGATTCAAAAAAAGAAGGTTAATTTCATTCTTAAGCGGTATATAAATTTTGAAAATAATCTGATACAATAGAACTACATCAAGAGTTGGCTTAGTCGCCACAGCAACCTGCTAACGCAGTAAGGTGCTAAAAAGATGAGGCTCCCAGTGAGCAATCAAAAGCGACTAGCCCACCGATTGGTGGGTTTTTTATTGGGCGGATTTTTCCAAATTGCCATGCCCAGACCAGTGTCGAAATGGCTAAAGAGGAGAGTACTATGTATTCGAATAATTCTTATGGCGAATCCCATCTTAGGCGGATCTGCATCAATGTCAGACAGCAACTACTGACTAGCAATGTAATTGCAACTAAAGCTATTCAAATGGGTATTCAAGAAGACAAAGTCATTGAACTACTTGATATTTTTATGAATGAGTGGATAGAGCATTACAACAAAAACTCAAAAGAACTTAAGAACTTAACTGGTTGGATTCTTTTTGATTCTGTGAAGAGACGATTTTTAATGATTCAAGTAAGCAAATAAATTAATACCACGGGCGGATTTATTCCTACTTGCTATGCCCAGACAGGTGTCGAAATAGCTAAATTGGAGATTTGCATGAAAACTAATGATTTTGCTTTTTATCGTAGGCGTATCGGTCAATCCCAAGAAAAGATTGCTGAAATACTAAATGTTCCATTAGATGTCTATATTGAGTTTGAAGAAAACCGACGCGAGCCCTCTCAACGAGTTAAAGAAGCTTTTGATTCTCTATTAACTCGTTTTCCCGGTAGCACAGACTTATCCAAACTAAAGATAAAAGCAATTGATGAATACAGGACCCAATACCAACTTAAAATTGGAAAACAACCAACGGGTAAACATTGGATTCCCTTTTCATTCGCAACAAGCAAAAGAACACTCGTTGATTTCACACCCTACGATGATGATCCAAGTAAAGGGGTGATTAAGACAGAGCAAGAAATGTGGGATTGGATCAATGCCCATGACATATCTCCCCTAATTACTCCCGAATATTTCAATCACCTTACCACTCTAAATAATCGTGAACTTGAGGAAGAAGTTGATTTTTGGGATGAGGTTTACACAGCTCAGCATTATGGGAAATATAGGCCAAGAACAACGCCAAAAGAACTTGAGGAGCAAATCTCCAGAAAGAATAAGCGTACTAGAGAATATTTGATTGATAAAACTAAAAGCTTTTTAATAAAACTATTAGTCGGGATGATTGTTTTATGGGCTGTTGCCTACCTAATAGTTTTATTAGATCGGATTGAACTCTAGATATGTCTTTTTAAACGACAAATCCATAACCTCACGGATCGGATATTCCCACGACCAACGCTGACTGGCTCTCCCATCCTTTTACCCTTATAATCACAATTTCGGCGAATTAGCTCAGCTGGTTAGAGCGACGGAATCATAATCCGCAGGTCCGGGGTTCAAACCCCTAATCAGGGACTTTGTATAAGTGGTTGAGCAAATGCAAACCATCCACCAATAATTAGTAA
>Ga0214917_10007853_pt1 | contig 10663 bp, 5 predicted proteins | sample LL_1208_BB_MetaG_FD_177983 | JGI IMG/M metagenome (GOLD analysis project Ga0214917, IMG submission 177983) | Freshwater microbial communities from Lake Lanier, Atlanta, Georgia, United States - LL_1208_BB | ecosystem: Environmental > Aquatic > Freshwater > Lake | place: USA: Georgia | collected...
GTTGAAAAGGGAGCGAAGTAATGAACTCCCGTTTTAAGTTTCCTCGCCGCGTCCGGATACACGGTGGGGAATGTGGTGCAGTAGCACGTGCATTGCATCACGAGGCAAAGAGTCACTCTTTGCCAGCCGTGAAGAAGAACGTCTTCTTCACGACTAATGAAAGGAAACAAATGTCTACAAAGACAACTCTCAAGCGCGTCGCGCTTGTTGCAGTTTCTGCGCTAGGTATGGGTCTCTTGTCAGTAGTCAGCGTTTCTCCAGCATCAGCTGTTGTCACCTCTTTGGCGGCAACTGTTGGTCCAAATGGCGAAACTTCATTGACTGTTGTCGGCGACACCGCTACCGCTGGTGCAGTTGTAAAGATTGATGTCACGACAAATGACACCAACTCTGCAACCGCAGCTATTGGTCTAAGCGCGAATGAGTCTGTTACCGCTACTGTTGTTGGAGTCCCAACAGCAGTTACAGCAAAGACTCTTGCTGCTAATGGTGGATCAATGGTTGATACCTCAACCGTCTGGACATCTACAGCTGCGCGAAGCGACTTCTCAATCATTGAGACAATCGCTCCTACTTGCGGTTCGACTGGAGCAACTGCTCTTGCATCAACTTCACGTCCAAGCGCGTGGGGAACTCTTGCTTCTCCATCAGATTCAACAAATCACGACACTGCCACTGGTAGCGCTCGTGGATCCTCAGCAAACAACACTGCTGTAACTGATGCGGTTCTTGGTTCAGGTAACCAAGGATGTATCAACATGGACACTACTAAACAGTTGAATACAGGTCTCTACACAAAGAGTTACTACGTAACAATTAGGCCTCGTACTGGCGCTGTTGTTGGCGATCAAGGTGCATACACCTTCCAATTCCAGTTGACTGATGCTAATGGCATTGTGCGTGGAACGAAGACTGTGAAGATTGACTGGGTAACTTCAGCAAGTAAGTCAGATGCTGTTCTTACCTTGAATTCAACAGGCACATTCTTGAAGAGCGCTGCTCTTGCTCCATATGACACTGCAGCTGCAACCTATGCGACATTGTCACTCAAGAATCGTGATGGTGGACTAGTCCGTAATGCGGATGGATCTGCACCAGCACCTTCAACAACCATTCAGTGGACACGTACTGGTTTCCCAGCATCTGACACCGTGACGCTCTCACCTGCAGATAACGGAACCTATGGCTCTGACTTTGGTCGCGACTCATCCACATCTCCAGGACTTGGAACACTCCGTGCGTTTGACGGCGTATACGGTTTGACTGCTGCTGCATTGCCATCAGCTGTTACCGCAACTGGTCGTACATTCGCGTTCTGGGCAGGTTATGGAAATGCGACAATCGTTACTCGCGCAGTCTCCATCTTCGAAACTAGCGGTTCAGGCACTGCCTCTGCTGGTAACACAGATGTTCTTGTAACTGCAGCAGGCATGAAGTCTGCAGATCAGCTCCTCATTTCAGGAACTGCTGCTTCTGCTCGCACTTCCTACACCTGGACGGTTCCAACAACAACAACAACTGCTAACTTGAAGTTCTATGTCCAAACTTCAGCAGATACTGCAACACCTGCAGCGTTGATTACTGTAACGCCAACTTGGAGCGGAACTTTCGGAACTTCTTCCGTAACTCCTGCGACAAGCACAACAGGAACTGTTTACACGACAGACTCAAACGGTATGTTTGAAGTAACTGTTACAAACACAGCACCAGTTGATGGCGCATCAGTTGCACTTGTACTATCTGGCGGCGAAGCATTCGGCGCAGGTACTTACACAGCAACAATCACATGGGCTAAGCCTGTTGCAACCACCATTTCAGTCGCAGACCCACTATCTGGCGTCTACGTTAAGACTGGTTCCACGAACGTAACAACAGTTCTCGTTCAGGATCAGTTTGGAAATGCGGTTTCTGGTCAGTCAGTAACAGTTTCTCTCTCTGACACAAGCGCTAACTACTCAGCTACAACCACAATTGCGCCTCTCACAACCGGTGCAAATGGAACAGCTACGTACTCGCTTGTTGGTGGAGCTACAACTGCTACTCTCGACACAATCACATTTGCGTGCGCTCCTACAGCGTGCTCATCTTCTGCAACAATGACCTACAACTACGTGACTACAGTTCCTGCGGTTTCAACACTCACCGCTTACTACGGAACTGCGCACGCAACTGCAGGCACAACATTGGTTCCTTCAACTGGTATTTACCAGACTGGAACAACCACTCCACTCAACCTTCGTGATGATCGCAATATCTCACGTTCGTTGACATCATTTGCAGATAATGCAACTGACGACATGATTAACCTCCGCTTCTACGGATTGACTTCAGCTGCTGCAGCCGCAACAGGCGCAGTAGTAACAGTTACTGCAGGAGATGGTGGATGGATTCTTGACGCGGCAGGACTTCCTGCTAAGTCACGTAACTTCCTTGTTGCTTCAACCGGATACACAGCAGGAATTCAAGTTCTTGCAACAAAGACCGGCGCAATCACATTTACAGCAACTTCTGGTTCTGTAACTGCGAAGGCCTCAATGTGGATCCAAAATGCAACAGCAGATGCTCGTTTCATCACGATGACTTCTGCAAAGACTGGTACTGCTAACGGTTCTGGTGTTCCAGTAACTGTCTCTGTCACAGATCGTTACGGCAACGCCGTTTCTGGTGTTGACCTAAACGTTGTTGCTTCAGGTGTTGGTTCATTCATGGGCGGCGGTATCACCACCTCCTTCAAGACCGATGCATCTGGAACATATACATTCCTAGCAAACAGCCTTGTTGATGCAGGTGGCGTTGGAACATTCACTGTTTCCAGCGGAACAACCTCATCAATGACTGATGCTGCTGGTTACCATGGCGCGACTGCGGTTGATTCCACACTCGCTGCTGGTAACTCAACCGCTTCAACAAGCATCACCTTTGCTGCTGGTGTAAACCCAGCACAGGCTGCTGCTGAAGCTGCTAATGATGCTGCTGCCGAAGCAATCGATGCTGCTAACGCTGCAACAGATGCTGCAAACCTTGCTGCTGAAGCAGCAGATGCTGCAACTGTCGCTGCCGAAGAAGCACGTGATGCTGCTGATGCTGCGACCGCTGCTGTAGAAGAACTTGCAACTCAGGTTGCAACTTTGATGGCTGCGCTTAAGGCTCAGATCACAACCTTGGCTAACACTGTTGCCAAGATTGCGAAGAAGGTAAAGGCATAAAGTAGAAATACTTTAAGTCAGTAGTAGGAAGGCCCCGAACGTGTTTCAACGTTCGGGGCCTTCCCTTATTTGGGACTAGTATTTGAGTATGTCCAGCACGACAAAGCGATGGAAAACTTCATCACTGTATCTGTTTCCACTTTTCATAACGCCACTTTTTTTCTCGACGGCCATATTGGATGTTTTCAATACCCCGAAAGCACTTCTTTTTGTAGCCCTAACTGTTGCCGTTGCTACACATTTTTTCTTAGGCAATAAACAAACCCAGAGAGCCACTGAAAAAAAGGCGAAGAAACCTCTTGCCTCGATTCTGATTGGAATTTCCCTTGGAATTTCCCTAACTTCGTTTTTCTCGGATACCACTTTGGCTCGTGCTCTTTGGGGATATCCTGGTCGCGCGAACGGTCTACTTTTTTACTTTGCTTTATTTCTGATTATTTGGATTGGCGCGAATCTTGTCTTTGAATTCGACTTTCCTAGAAGATTGAATTTGGCATTACATTCCGCCTTTTTATTTAACGTGGTTTATGGCCTTATCCAAAATCTTGGAAAAGACCCAATCTCATGGGTTAATCCGTATGACCCAATCATTGGGACTTTTGGCAATCCAAACTTTGCTGCTGCATTTTTGGGCTTAGCAGGCTTTTTCTATTTCTATTTGGGCTTCTCTTCCAAGGGAGGATTCCGCATCGCGATGTTCGCAGTAGCGCTACTCGCAACTTTTCTTTCATTGGCAACCAACTCTGTACAAGGACCGGCCGTGTTGGTGATCGGACTATTTCTTCTGTTGCTTCATTGGGTGCGCCATCACATATCAAAACTAGGTTTTATTGTTTTCTCGGTCTCTTCTTCGCTTGTCGGCGTCTTCACTTTTTTGAGTCTTTTGGGATTCGGACCACTCGGAGAAAAGCTGTTCCAATACACTCTGGATCTCCGTCTGAATTATTGGTTGATTGGCGTAAAAACTGCTTTACATTGGCCAATTACAGGGGTTGGAACCGACTCCTATGTTGAAGGTTTCAAATTGCTGAGAGGTCAGGAATTTGTTAACACATACAGTACGACTCTCACTTCTGACGCAGCGCACAGTGCGCCAATTAATTTCTTAGCAAATTTCGGCTTTATTAACTTCTTCTTATTGCTTGTATTGATTTTGTGGATCACGCTAAATTCAATGAAGAATATCTATTCCATAAAAGAAATTGAGAATCCCCGTGTTTTGCTCTCGGTTTTGTGGATCTGTCTTTTGGTTCAATCCCTTTTCTCAATCGAACAAATTGGATTAAGCGTTTTTCAATGGATGATTGGGGCAATACTTCTAAATCACTCTCTTGCTGACCTTTTTTCAAATTATGGAGTAAAACGATCTTCGGGCGAAAGTTCTAATTCTAAGAAACCTGAATTATCCAAATCATTTTCAGTTCTAGAGTTCCGTAGTGAGATTGCGCTGGTGGTATTCCTAATTGCAGCGCTTTTGCTTTCCCCGGTTGTGCGCGAAGAATTGAATCTCAAGCGTTCGCTGTCGCTGAATTCTTCTAACGCGAATTCTGCGGGCGTGTTGACGGACATTGGTGCAAAATTGACTTATATAAGCCGCGATGAAGTTCGTCGTGGAATGGTTTATGTTGAAGCTTTGTTTAATGCGGGACGACTGTCTGATGCTCAAGAATTCTTGAGAAATTTAGTGAAAAAGGATCCACAAGCAATTGACGCCTGGGAAAGCCTTGCTCGCCTTGAAAGATACTATGGAAAGTTCGAGAAAGAAGTTGAGATACGTAAAAAAATCGAATCCTTGGATCCATTTGATATCCAAAATCTTCTTGACTTATCAATAGCACTTAAGGAGTCTGGCAATGCGAGCGAATCTGTTATCGTCGCTAAGAGATTATTGAGTGTAGCTCCATCTTCTGTTGAAGCTGAATCCGCAACCGCAATCATCGAGAATAAAGGCAATTGATGAGTTTTCCAAAGAAAATTGGAATTGTTGGTGTGGGCTATGTGGGCTTGCCACTCCTCATGCGTTTTGTTGATCAGGGAGCAATCGTTGTTGGATATGACACTAACCAAAGGTTATGTGAAGAACTAAATTCTGGAAAAAGTAGAATTCCTGATGTCCCAAACGAAGATTTAGTCAAAGCAATTTCCAACAAGTTGGCCTCCTTCTCTTCAAATCCTATATCGCTATCAAGTTGCGACGTAATTGTTGTGTGTGTTCCAACTCCACTTGGGAAGAATTCTGACATTGATATTTCTCTTTTAAAATCTGCTGTGGATTCAATTTCCTTGGTAGCTCCCGATCAATGCTTGATTATTAACGAGTCAACTTCCTATCCTGGGACGTTAAGAGAAATCTTTTCTGTCACGTTTAAAGAGAAGAGGCGAAACTCCAAATTTTACCTAGCAACTGCGCCTGAGAGAATTGATCCAGGAAATTCATTACCCATAGAAGATATTCCGCGGGTAGTGGGCGGTATTGATCAAGAATCTACTGATAAGGCGGCTGAATTTTATGGCCTATTTTTCAATAAAATCCACAAAGTATCTACGCCAGAAGTGGCAGAAGTTTCAAAACTTCTAGAGAATACTTTCCGTCAGGTCAACATCTCATTAGTGAACGAATTAAATGATCTCTGTAGAGACCTAGGTATAGATACTAGAGAAGCTATAGAAGCTGCTTCAACCAAGCCATATGGGTTCATGCGCTTTACCCCTAGCGCTGGTATTGGTGGGCACTGCATACCGGTCGACCCTGAGTATCTCCAGTTTTTTGCTCGTAAATCTGGGAAGAATATGAACATGATTAGCGCAGCAACGTCGGTGAATAATTCACTTGCAGAGCGAATAACGCGAAGAGTGACGACTAGATTCGGCCTGACCAAAGTTAAATCAGGAATAATTCTTGGAGTAGCTTATAAACCGAACATTCCCGACTGTAGAGATACTCCCGCTCTCGCAATCAAGCGAAGCTTTCAGGAACTAGGAATAAGTATTGACTGGCACGACCCCCTAGTAATGCAATGGGATGACGAAACGTCTACAGAAATTGGAAATGGCCAGTGGGACTTTGGCTTGATTGTCACTGGACATGATGCCTTAGATTTAAAGTCGATAAAGCAAAGGTGTGGAGTAGTCTTTGATCTTACTGGAAGATTTATTTCAGACCACGAAATTGTTCAGATATAGGATGAAATTTGAGCTTCAATAAGGTTTTGATAACAGGTGGTTCTGGCTTAATAGGTTCTCATCTCGCGGAACAATTGCTGCCTTTCTCGGAGAAGCTTTTGATTATCGATGATTTCTCAACAGGAAGAGCGAAGAACCTCTCTGAAATTGCAAATAACCCAAAAGTATCGATTTTTGAAGGTTCGATTACGGATCAATCTTTTCTAGATGTTCATTTCAAGGATGTTGATTTATGTATCCATCTTGCTGCATCACTGGGCGTTAACCGCATCTTGGAACAAGGACGAATTTCCTATGAAACAAATGTGCACGGAACCGAAAATGTGGTTCGTAGGGCTTCGGATTCTGGGGCAAAATTGTTTTTCGCTTCGACTTCTGAAATCTATGGAAAGAATCCAATTCAACCATTGAATGAAGAATCGGATAGAGTGCTTGGGTCGCCGCTCAATGTACGTTGGTCTTATTCGGAAGCCAAAGCCCTAGATGAATCGCTCATTCAGATTTACAGACAAGAAAAAGATTTAAGGTTTGTTATAGGCCGATTTTTTAACACGGTTGGACCTCGACAAACCGGCTCATACGGAATGGTTCTACCGAGATTTGTTAAGGCGGCTTTAGGAGGAGAAGATATAAAAGTTTATGGAGATGGCTCGCAAACCCGAGTTTTTTGTCATGTCAAGGATGCATCACGTGCAGTAATTTCTTTGGTTTCGAATGATCAGCTTGAAGGCGAGGTATTCAATATTGGCGGTGAAGGGGAGATTTCAATCAGAGCTCTCGCCGAAAAAGTTATAGAGTTATCAAAGTCAAGCTCATTAATCAAGCATATTCCCTATTCAGAAGCTTATCCTGCAGGATTTGAGGAGACATTTAGGCGGGTTCCAGATACGTCTAAATTGCGAAAAGCTATTGGTTGGCAACCTCAATATACTTTGGATGACATCATCCTCGATGTGATTAATTACTTTCATCAAACGAACTGACGTAAAGTGATTAAGTGTTTCCGCACCTTCATATTTACTGCCTGCTTAGTACTGTCTCTTCAACCTTCTTCTCCGGCAATTGCGGCTCCGAAAAATCTCATACTAGATGTTGTCGAAGTTACTTGGTCTGGAGCTAAGTTACCGGATGTAGCTAAACAGGATATTGCTAGTGCCATTAATGGTGACGTCAAGAAATTATGGAAGTCATTTACTCAATTGAAATCGCCTGAATCGTATTCTGGGTTAGAAGTTTCTCTCGGCGCGATACTCCAAGAAAATTACGTGTTAGCCAAACTGCTTAATTGTTCTGATAATGGATTTCAATCTTTTGTTAATGAAGTGCGAAATGCGACTTATAAGAGACTGGGAATTTCAAATACAGAGAATAGGTCGGTAGTTATTCTTACTCCAGCTGCGGGGTGTGTTTGGTTGGGTCGAGCAACGTTAGGCGATCCAGATTCCATTGGGATTGGATTAGTCCTTCAGAATAACGCCAGTTCGTTTGTAATTACCCATGAGATTGGCCACCTGCTCGGTCTTGGACACTCGAATTTGCTTCGCTGCGCTGACAGTAGTCCAGATGGGCCATGGAGTAACCGATGCCGAGCTATTGAATATGGTGGTTCCGTAGATGTGATGGGAAACGTGGAGACTGAAGGCTTGCTCTCGGTCTATCATCAGTGGAGATTAGGTTTGGTCTCGGATAGTCAAATACATACTTCCTGGATTAATGAATCAGTGGATTTGAGCACATTAGATAGCGCGACGGGCATCAAAGGGATTTTTTTTCGTGATTTAGGTTCTGCTTATTGGCTGGAATATCGTCCCGGAAATGCTAAGCAAGGATATGAGTCAGGCTTGGTGGTCTATAGAACTGATCCACCGCCGTACCAATTTGTTGACAGCCCGTTACAAGGTCAGTCAATCTTTGGGAAACCAGGGTTAGGTGTTACAGCAGACATTTGGATGCTAAATCTTGGAAATTACTCATACTCTCAAACAGGGCAATCTGCGGGCAGTATGACATTAACCGGTACCAGGTCATTCACAACTTTTTCCGGAAACGTGAGCATCAAGTTTGGTGCCACTTCGGACAGCTCAAAAGTGAAAGTTGAGATAGTGAGAAAAGCGGATCGAACACCTCCGCCGACTCCAATATTGTTAGATCAATCTAGATGGTCGTCGCCTGAAAATGTGATTCTTGAAGAAGGATTTGAAGATCAAGAAACAGCAGTAAATTCTTTTGAGGCCCAGATTGATGGAAAAGAGATTAGAGAGATTTTCACACGTAATGATGGAACTGTCGCCACTTATCTTGATCCCTTTAATCAGCGGAGAACGCTACGTGTAAAGGACTTGCCAGAAGGAGAGTACGAAATAAAGGTCCGAACAAAAGATTTCTGGGGAAATGTGAGTCAATGGTCAAGTTCAAGGAAAGTATTGATTGATAGAAGCCGTCCCGAAGTAGGTAATGCAGTGAGCGTTATCGCCATTGAAGGTAAAACGATTAGGGCAGCACTGAATGATTTCAAAGACTTGGGAAGTGGTTTGTGCCGTACTGTTCTAATTTCTGACTTTGGCTTTGTGCAGCAATCGAGTGAATCACGGAGTAATCCGACTTTTGAACTTAATATAGATCAGAGTTCAACTAATGATTTTGAAACCTTTGATTGTCTTGGAAATGGCTTGAGCGGAAAGATGAAAATCACTAATCAATATAGAAATTCGAATGACCTAAAGAGATCAGGGCGTTGGGTATCTTTCAAATCGGGTGATTTAATTGGTCTCCGATGCCTCGGAAAATGTACTCTGTCTTCTAGCGTAAGGGAAAATGTAGCGGTAGTTTTTGGTGCTGGAAAGGCAGAAGTTCTGATAGCGGGAAAGCTGATTTCTCGAATAAGCGAAAGTAAAGTTTCAGCACCTCGAATTGGAACTAATGTATCTGTGGGATCTTCGAACAAGATTTTAAGGATTTCTGGACAAGATTTTGTAATCTACGGATTGATGCAATTACGAATTGAGATTAGCGATTTGAATTCAGCGATACGCTCAGGATCTCTTGTCGATTTTAGCCTCGAAGACACTAATCAAAAGTCGCTTGCCAAGTATGGTTTTCGAGACGGAGACTTTTCAAATTCTTGGAGTCTAAACCCGATGGAGCGAGGAACTACACTTCTTGATCCTACTCTCGACTTGTGTAGTTCAATTTACAAGTCCGAGATTGGTCGACAATATAGACGCCAAGTTGTAGCCACGCGAGCGAAGTCGCCGTATGTATTTCTCTCTAGTGAAGTTGTGAAATATCGGGATAGCGAAGCTGCTTCTTTAGCGCTCAAAGAACTTCAATCGAACTTTGAAGCTTGTGTGAGGAACAAGGGTGGAATTGAAAGTGGAGGCACTTTTGTGGATTATGTATTTAGTCCTCTTCCTAGTAGCGATGCTCCTCTCGTGCGAGAGGATTCACGAGTGTTGGTGCGCGCTCAGATAGGAAAAGGAGCCTCAGCTCGTCAACTTTTGGCTTTCTATCAGTTTAATGGCGAAATGTTTACTGGGCTTTATATTGTTAAATCAGGAGAAATCCCATTGAGTGACAATGAAGTCAAGAGTTGGTTTGATGTTGCGGGAGTGTTAGCCCAGCGACTCGAAACGAAATTCTAAATATGTCGCAGGTTTGGGTAGTCGGAGAGGCGCTCATCGATCTGATTCCTGATGTCTCGGGGAATCGGATGGCAAAAGTCGGCGGTGGACCTGCTAATACCGCAAAGGCGATCGCTCGACTTGGATATTCGACCTCGTTCATTGGTGGAATATCTTCTGATGAATATGGCCGCGCTATCGAAGCTGAATTGATTTCTAGTGGTGTGGATTTGTCTTTGGCATATCGCGGCAATGAATCGACCGCACTTGCAATCGCCACACTTGATGGATCTGGTGCAGCGAAATATGAGTTTGAGTTAGACGGTACTGCATCCTTTGCATTTCACGAGTCATGGCTTCCTCAAGGCGAAGCAGCTGTGATTCATGTCGGTTCGGTTGCGACAATGCTTGAACCTGGCGCTAGTGAATTATGGAAGTGGGCTGCCACGAAGAAGGCGCCGATAGTTTTCGATCCCAACGTTCGCCCTTCGATTGAAAGTGATCGCGATAGGTATCGTGCATCAGTCGAGCGATTGATTGATATCGCTGCTGTTATGAAGTTAAGTGAGGATGATCTGGATTGGCTCTATGGAAATGAGTCCGTCGTTCACTCATGGCTTGAGCGCGGAGTTTCCATTGTTGTTGTGACTCGGG
>Ga0214917_10007854_pt1 | contig 10663 bp, 7 predicted proteins | sample LL_1208_BB_MetaG_FD_177983 | JGI IMG/M metagenome (GOLD analysis project Ga0214917, IMG submission 177983) | Freshwater microbial communities from Lake Lanier, Atlanta, Georgia, United States - LL_1208_BB | ecosystem: Environmental > Aquatic > Freshwater > Lake | place: USA: Georgia | collected...
GGACCATTTCTGAAATCTTACCAGATGTATCATCCTTCACGCCCCACGACGATTCGATTATCGATCTGACGTGAGCTTTCATACTCAGTCTATGCAATTTCAAGAACAGGGTGTCCATTCCAGAAATTACAAAAAAGGGGAAAAATTAAAAATCACCTGAATCATTCACACCCATTTCATTCCGACCTATCTAGTATCACTTTGGAGTAATGAAATCGAAAGGAGTAATACCGTGGACACCATCACAGACCGGCTTCGAGCTTAAAAGGAAAGCTTCATTTTCTCAAATGTATAATGAGGACGACGAGCAAGGAGCTGCAAGAGTTGCCCCAGGTGAATTCAGTGGTGGTGGTATGCACCCGAATAATGAACGAATCTGGAAACTCATGGCCACGTACCTGAAAAGTGACGTGCAATCACTGGAAACTTCAATCGTGAATCACATTGAATACACCCTTGCATGTACTCGGTTTTCATTCTCAGAGGAGGCAGCGTTTCGAGCCACAGCTCTTTCCGTTCGAGATCGTCTGATTGAGAGTTACAATGACACAAACCAGTTTTTCCACGAGACAGACTGTAAGCGCGGATACTATTTGTCTATGGAGTTTCTCCTCGGTCGGTATTTGCAAAATGCAATCATGAGTCTTGATCTTGAGGAGAACTATCGTGATGCGATCCAGGAGCTCGGGTATTCGCTTGAGGCTCTGTATGATCAGGAACCCGACCCAGCACTTGGCAATGGAGGTCTTGGTCGACTTGCCGCATGTTTCCTTGATTCCATGGCTACATTAAATCTTCCGTGTTGGGGTTACGGATTACGGTATTCCTATGGAATCTTTGAGCAAGTGATTAAAGATGGTCGTCAAATTGAGATCCCCGATTTCTGGCTCTCATACATCAATCCTTTCGAGATCATTCGGCAAGACGTTGTTTATGCGGTTCGCTTTTACGGTTATGTGAAAGACTCAGACAGTACTAGTCCTAAAAAAACAGAGTGGGTTGGTGGTACACTTGTAGCAGCAGTTGCCTATGACAACATTATTCCCGGCTTTGATTCGTTCAATTGTATAAACCTTCGTCTATGGAAATCAGAGCCGTCTCGCGAATTTGACTTTGATGCATTCAATGCTGGCCGATACTCTGACGCTCAACGTGAGAAGGAATGGGCAGAAGCTCTTACGGCTGTCTTGTATCCAAACGACAACACGGATGCTGGAAAAGAACTGCGGCTTCGCCAGCAGTACTTTTTCACATGCGCTTCGTTGCAAGATATTTTGCGTAGATTCAAGCGAGTAAAAGGTCGATCTTGGGACGAACTTCCAGACAAAATTTCTGTCCAACTGAATGATACTCATCCATCACTCGCTATCCCGGAAATGATGAGACTGTTGGTGGATGTAGAGGATCTTGAATGGTCACATGCATGGTCCCTTACTCGCAAATGTTTCAACTACACGAACCACACTATAATGGCGGAAGCTCTTGAGAAATGGAGTGCAGATATGTTGGGTCATGTTTTGCCTCGTCATTTACAGATCATCAACAAGATCAATTATGAGTTTCTTGAATCAGTAGCCGCAGTTTGGGGCTGGGATTCTCCATCCATTGCTCGTATGTCGATCTATGAAGAAGGCGACGTGAAGAAGATCCGAATGGCAAACTTGTGCGTTATTGGAAGCAACAAAGTGAATGGCGTCGCCGCCATTCATTCTGAGATTGTTAAGAAGGATGTGTTCCCGGATTTGTATGCATGGTTTTCTCAAAATGGGGAGACACAAAAATTTGTCAATTGTACAAACGGTGTGACTCCCCGAAGATGGATTCATATTGCGAATCGTGATTTATCCGTGCTCATGTCCCAATGGTTAGGGAGTGATGAGTGGTTGAAAGAACTGAGTCTTCTACAAGGATTGGTCAATCACAAGGACAATCCTCGGCTTCAAACACAGTGGGCAGAAGTCAAACAGAAGAATAAACGTGCACTTGCGAGATGGGTGAAGGAGCGGACTGGAATCGAACTAGACGAACATTCTTTGTTTGATGTCCAAGTCAAACGCATACATGAGTACAAACGACAGCTCATGAACGCATTGTACGTTATTCACAGGTATTTGGGTATAAAGGCGATGACGCCAAAAGAGAGGGCGAAAACTGTCGCTAGGACAGTCTTGGTTGGTGGGAAGGCGGCTCCTGGGTACTTTACAGCGAAATCAATCATTAAACTGTTTAGCAATATCTCCAAGATCGTCAATGACGACAAGGAAGTAGAGGGATTGTTGAAGGTTGTTTTTCTACCCAACTACAATGTCAGCAACGCCCAAGTCATTATCCCAGCAAGTGATTTGAGTGAACATATTTCCACAGCAGGAACCGAAGCCAGCGGAACTTCCAATATGAAGTTTGTAATGAACGGCGGGCTGATCATAGGGACTATGGATGGTGCCAACGTTGAGATCCGGGAGGAATGTGGACCTGAAACAATGTTTATGTTTGGGGCATATGAACACGAGGTTGAGCTGGTGAGACAAAAAGCCAGGGCAGGTATTTACCCCATAGATCCGAGACTGGAGAAGGTATTCAGTGCAATCAAAGGAGGCATGTTTAGTCTGAACGACATGCAAGCTCAGAGAGAGTTTGAGACACTTGTAGATAGTTTAACGAGAAACGGAAACGGAGTTTGTTCTGACCATTACTTGGTCTGTCATGATTTCCCATCATATTGCGAAGCGCAAACCCGAGTCGACGAAGTGTACAAAGACAGACCTAAATGGCTCAGCCTAAGCATACAAGCAGCAGCATGCTCTGGGAAATTCTCGACTGACCGAACGATCGCTGAGTACGCAAATAAAATATGGAATATACAACCCATGGAGCGACCTGCCCCCGGTGTGGCACCAATGACAAGAACTCCATCAAAAGAAGGATCTATATCGCCGTTGACTACACCGACCTTTCCGAAAGGAAAGCCCAAGGATGACTCGCCACAAGTTGTTGTGGAGTCCCCGCGACGGGCGAAAAAGGGGTATAAACCCGCTTGAAGTGTTTCAAATGAGTAGGAAGTGTAGTGAAATGGAGTATAATGTGTCATGAACGTCTTGGAAGTATATTACTACAGCACATTTTCATAACATACGCAAATCGGAAAATTTTTCGATGTCACGGCGTGATGGGCCTCAGTTCTCGTCCTATCTTGTGAAAGGGCCGGTTTTTGCGAGATTCATTCTCCCCGACAAAGTTGCTGGTAGTGTGATTGGAAGAGCGGGGCAGGTACTCCAAGAATTCGAGCAATCATCCGGGGCACAAATCAAAGTATCACCGAGTAAGGTGTATTTTCCCTCGACAAACGAACGTACGATAATTATCACCGGCGAACTGCAGCCGGTAAAGATGGGAGTTCCGTTCCTTCTACGCAAACTCAATGAACATGGTCAAGACCAGCGATCGATTCTTATGAAGATGATTGTTCCAAACGGATCCATCCCTAGTATAATCGGCAAGGGCGGGGAAGTGGTGCGGTCTCTGCAATCAAGGACTGCAGCTACGCTACATTTGTGTGACAGAATCGACGGGATCCCGGAAACCATACTCGAATTGAAAGGTTCCGAGCATAGTATCATTGATGCCGCCTATGAGATTATAGATATCATTCAAGGTGATCCGAAACTGAAGGAAATTGCGGGCGAATACTATGCGTCTTACCAGCAACCAAACCGTCCTCCGCCACAACGGTCGGATTGGCAAGAATCGTATCATCGCCGCGACGAGCAGCGGGACAATTATCCCCGCAGAGAAGAAAGAGTTGAACCCTCTTATCCTCGCAGAGACGAACGAGTTGAACCCTCTTATCCTCGCAGAGACGAAAGACACGAGTCTTATCAAAGACGTGACGAATGGCAGGAACCCTCATATCCGCGTAGAGATGACCGAACAGATGCGTATCAGCGTCGGGACGAACGACCCGATACGTATCAGCGCCGGGATGATCGGTACGAACGTCAGGAACCCTTTCCACCACATCCCCGTCGCGAGGAAGCTTATCCACCCCCACGAGCCGTACCTCCCCCAATGACGGACCCCACAACGAACCCAGTATTACTCGTCTATCCCATGACGATCGAGTTTGTCGTACCGGTGTCCTCTATCAATTATATTTTGGGAGAGAACGGAGCGCATGTGGAACATGTATTCAATTCCACAGGGGCTGAGGTGACGATCTCTTCCGAGCCCGACAGTGTGGATGCAAATGTGCGAATATCCGGACCACTAAGTGGTGTCCAGGCCGCTCATATCCTCGTCATTAAGCAAGTTGCGGATGCACTTATGGCAGCAGAAAGTGCCACATAGTACCCCATAGTTGAGTATAAACTCTCTTTTTCATCGCTCCGCTTCTTGTTCCCCGTATTTCCGTAGAATCAAATGTCCGATACTGCCATCGATCGTTTCATCTACTACCACCCCGACCTGTCGCATTCACTCGGATTGACCGAACCATCTTTGCATAAAGACAAGATCGCTGCTCTATTAGAAGAAACGTCTGAGTTTCTTCATCGGCACGAACTCAGACCTTCTAGTGATAAATCGATCTCGATGGATTCCCAAGCAACTCATACAGTATACGGAGGATCAGTTCGAACATGGTTTTGTTCGGTTTCCGGAAAATTCAAAATCGATACGTGCGAAAGTGTTTCGCGCTTGTGTTTCCTTTCAGGGCAACTTTTTCGAGCAGGTTGTCCATTGTTCTTGGTGGAATGTCGTCGCCCAGATCTGCTCACATTTCCACTCTATTTCGACATTGACATTTCCGTTTCTGAAGACTCCTCTGACATTCGGTCGATTGAGAAAGACCTGCTTGGATCAGATGAATCCGGTTACCCATTACTCACATCGATTGTTCGTATTCTCTATTCAGTGTACTCTTCAGACAAATCTCTCGGCGATCTCTTTGTTTCATCTGCAACATGTAGCGGGCAAAAAATTTCGTGGAGACTCGTCTTTCCCAACCTGATTGTGAATGCGGAACGTTTGGCAATCCTTCGCGATTATATTGTTCAGAAACTAAACCAGATCTCTACTCGGAAGGACGAAAAAATCTTGAAGGAGTTTAAAGACAGGTTAGCTGCTCTGAGTCCGTCCAATTCGTTTCGAACAATTATTGATGAATCAGCAGCCAAATCGCGACACGGAATCAGAATGGTTTTCAATGATAAAGTGACCACAACAGATGGGAAGTTGGAGATGCGTCCATTTTCCCCCTTGATTCACCTTTCACCACAATTTGAGAATGAGAAATTCTCAAAATTCGTAATGATAGAGGAAACAGCTAGCGCTGTTGGTGATATGGAATGGGGTCAAAAGAACTCACTCTTGTGGCCATTCTTGACGCATAAATGTTTGTCGGAATGGACGCATCAACCAGCGGTCCGATCGTCTGCTAATATTCGAACAGGTCCCGGGGGAAGCTCTCTGTGTTTGTCTTCGATGACTGTGGGTGATGCAGTTCGAGCCGCTAGTCGGTTTCAAGCTCGTCAGGCATCCGATAAACGCAAAAATTTCTCGGCAATATATAACTGGGAAGAAGGAACTGTCGCATCGTTCAAGAAAAGATTGCCGATCGGAATTGCGGGGAAATTCGAAGACACCGAAAGTAAGTCTACATGGACTCTTCAATCGGATTTGGCAATTGGAAACAGCAGCGGAAGTAGATCTTCCGTTTCTTTTGACGAAACGACGGGTCTATTGACAGTCATTTCCATCGACAATGATGAATTCAAGTACTTGACCCGAATGATTAGTCGCCGATTCCCGAATGTGCAGCCAACTGCTCCGCAGCTGGCAACAGCTGCGGATCCTCTTGCCGCACCTGAAGAAAAGAAGCAAAAAATTTTCGTCGTCCTCAAGACGTATAGGGGAGAAGAACCAGGTGAACTTGATGTGGATGAAGGTGAACACGTTGAACTAGTCAATCATGATGCCTCTGGATGGTCCGCTGTTAAGTCTGTTAAAACCGGTAAACTCGGTTACGTACCGGCAACGTTTATACGCGAAATAGAATAATAGATCGAATGTGAAATTGTGATAGATACATTTTCATAGACTTTGTACCGTAATCTTGAAGAAGTTGCAGACAAAGTTTTAGACTATATATCACTAGCAGCTACATCGTTCATGTTGCCCAAGAGATCATCGAGTTTCTCTCGAAGGATTGCTCGATGAGATTCGTGAGAATCAGGGACGATCTCCAACGCCTCTTCGAGAATGGCACAGGCGCGTTCGCGAGAATTCATAGTGAGTGATTCGAATTCCGCATATGCCAAAAACGCTTTATAATTGTCGGAAAGTTTAATCACTTTTTGGAAAATCTTTCGCACTTTTTCGTAATCTTCACGCGCAATTTCAATCTCAATCCATTTCTTGAAAATCAGTTCTGGCTGGTCAAGCGACGATATTGTCTTCAGCGCTGCCTCACAAAGAGCAACTGCTCGAGCAAGTTCACCTAGACCTAGTTCCAGGTCAATGAATGAGATCCAATTACTAACCAAACTAGGGTTCACTTCCACAAGTTTAGCGGCCGCAAATCGTGCTTGGGCAATATCACCCAGCTGAAGCTCGGTCTCGATCCAGAAGCGAGCCAACGAAGGTTTTTTGCCCCCGGTACTTACAAGACCACGAGCAAGAATGTCACGAAACTTTTTCAAATCGTGTTGATGTCTCAATTCAAATTGAGCATAAGATTTGAAAATTTTTGTCGAAAAAATATTTTGTGATTCCATCAATTTTATTGCTGTTTCATAAACGTTTCGAACTCGGGAGAAATCCTCTCCAACAATCTCCTCAAACTGTGCGTAAAACAACCAAAGATATATATACCGTCGCCAGTATTTCTTGTCAGAAACAGGAGGAACTCTGGCTATAGAACGTTCGTAAATTTCACGCACTTTTTCAACATCACCTGCTTCCTCTTCCATTCTGATATAATCAAAATAGTAGTCGAGATTTTGTGGTTCCATGAGCAACTGATTCTCATAATAGGCGACGCGTTTAGCCAAGAGAACTTGATCAATCTGATCGCGAGATCCTGCTTGCTTTGTGTGCGAAATATACCCCGAATACAGTTTCTTAGAGTCCTGGGGAGACAGCTTTTCCAGACCAAGCTGAAAAACACGATTCGCTCTTTCCGACTCGCCTCGGCGGATCTCAAATTGAGCGTACTTAATGAACACTTCTTCCGTCAAATCAGGCATCATTGCGACACATGTCTCAAATCCAGCCCTGGCTTTCTCGTACTGCTTATACTTCTCCTCAAACTTGCAATAACGAATGAAGGCGGTCGTGTCCAGGTATTGCTCCATATACCTCTCGAAGACGGTACGAGCGCGATCGATTTCCCCGCAACGCTCTTCAAACTTCACGTACTGTAACCAGGCATTGTCGGTAGGTTTCCATGACATCCACCTCTCATAGATAGCACGAGCACCGGCATAATTCTCAAGTCTTTCTTCCATATAGGCGTATTTGAACCAGAACTGCTCGATACGGGGAAGAAGACTCGTGACGCGGTCGTATAATGTGCGCGCATGCTGGATAAATTTGTTCGAAATCTCCATTTCGATGTACCGAATCCATACAGCAGTGTTTTGATAATCGACCTGGAGAGTTCGTTCGTAGATCGAACGCGCTCGTCGGAAATCTTTTTGTTCCTCTTCCCATTTAGCATACCTTAGCCATATACCGATATTATTCCGTTTCAGTCGCAAAGATTCTTCAAAATCTTTCCGTTTTCCGAGCCTGTAATTATTCAACTCGGCTTCATCGGCAAAGGTGATGCGCGAAGGTCCACGCTCCTGTCTCTGGCTATCAACCGCTTCCCTCAACAGCTGCTCAGCCGTGATCTGTTTGGATGCAGCGGTCTTATTCTTCACCTGAGCCTTCTCTACAGCACGTTTACCCAACATTTTTTTTTGCCCGAGAAAGTTTTCCATGCATGAGCGGAACTACTACATGATGTAATCCTTGCAAGTTGAAAAACGTTTACAGTACACCGAGGAAACCGCGTCGTCTGAGTTCTATGATAAGCTTCGAATGAAATACAGTTTATCGAATCGAAGTCTAATAAGCTCGTTGACGAATGATATCTTTTGAATACGGATGATGGATAACAACACGCCCGTGATGCGACCAACAGCTGCGAACGTATGTAATCTGGACCCAGTAACATGGACGTAGGGCGGCATTGTGGCAAGCGGATGAGTTGCACCCAGAGGTAATACAATTGGCATCGATCGTCGAGAACGCGGTGACACTTGATCTTCGTCATCTACTGGTTCTTCAACCCCGTCCACACTATCCGAATAATTCACAAGAGTTGCGAAGGCGTGAAAAGTAGCGTTCAACCTCTTTCGTTTCAGAAGACTATCGAGCTTCTCAGCGCACTTTATACGGTTCGCTCGGCGCCTGATCTTTAGAAGGAAAATCCGTTCTGAGTCGGCATTTATCTCGTCCACAACGCGTTTGAGAGTAACAACAATCATGTTCAATTGGAAACCGATGTGAACGCCGATATTCGTGGCCTTCGACGGCGAAAATGGATGATTTACCATTGAAGAATCGGATAGGCCGATCCTTCTTGGGGAGGTTTGTGCAATCTGGCGACCCGGAATTTCTTTTCGTGACTTCCGAGGACTTACGGAAGAGCTCAAATCTCTCAGTACCTCTGTCCGCACCTTACTGTTGCGAAATCGAGAGAAATTAAGGCCTAAAGGTTCTTCTGATTGTGAAGAAGAATTCGCCTTTTCTGCTTGTTTGGGGTTAAAATCTTCCTCGCCGCGCTTGGTTTGATATTCTAGAAAGGTTCGCTCACAACAATAAGATACATACTTTCTAATAGTGCTTTCATGGAATTTCATGCACAGTGAAAAAAATTCTGGAGTAGTTTTGAAATGCCAGTAATAAAATGGAAGAACGCCGGTTGCTCGGAAGCGGGTCTTCAGTTGATGACTGACTGCGCGAAGAAAGTCGAAGACAAGATCCTTAAGCACCAGGAGGAGCAACGGTTGCTGAAAGGTGAGGCCGCAAATCTCGCCCCTAACGATCCGGCCGGGTTACCGTTTCATGTTCCAACGGCATTGAATGACGAGCTCCATCCTCATTGCATTGCGGTTGCAGTATCGCACAATAGTGGTATGTTTCCCCCCTCCATTCATTTCTATTCCGATTTAGGCTTCGGCTCAAGCTTCCGTGGTTTGGAATGTACTCAAATTGAGATCGCCTCCCAATTGTACAATTTGGCGATTCTCCGAAAGTAGATATTGGACGATTCACCTGAGTTTTATATAACCACCTTCTCTCCCTCGCATATCCGTACAGTATACTCCCCCACCAACCAATCCTTTCTAATCATCTACTGTCTCTAATTTTAAACTTATCGAGCAGAACGAGGCAAACACAAATATTGTCAGATGATCCTCTTGATACAGCTCTATCAACCAACTCCTGTGCCGATTTACATGCAGTAAAGCTTGGCCGTTTCATACTTCGCAAAACCGTATCGATAACAACTTCATTCGACATCACTTCATATAGTCCGTCAGAGGCAATGACGATAAATTGATCCTCATTCGCCAAATTCCGCCTTGTAACTGCCGGAAGAGCAGTTTGTCCTTCCACTTTTTCCAATGATCCCGACTTCCCGCATGTCAAGTTGCCCAGACTCCGCGTAACCATTAGTCCTTTCACGTACCCCTGCGCACCAATCAGGGACGCCACCCTCTCCCTCTCTATGACATTTCCGAGATTATGATCCTGCGTAAGCTGGATCCCTTTTCCTTCGCGACATAAAACGGCTCGACAGTCTCCCGCATGTGCCGTGAACATTTCGGGTCCAACTATCAAAACCACACATACAACTACTCCACTCGTTAGTTTTGGGAAATCGTCACTTATATCTGCATCTCCGCGAGGAGAAGAAACCAACCCTGGTCCACTAGCAAGAAATTTCGTCAAATCGGATTCTGTTCTTTCGAACCCTTCCATTAGTGCCGACTCGTATTCTCCATTGGAAAAAAAATCCGATTCCATTATATTGACTGGGAGATGTTCCGATACGTAATGGACCGATGCTGTGCCATTGTGTCCGTCCATGACAATGAATAGTCCGCCGTTTGGAAAAAGTTTCACGACTATCTCATCCTCCATCCGGTCCTTTGTGTTTTGGCTCTGCGCACATCCAAACCACTCCATCTGAAAGAATTTATGGGAGGGGGAAGAGAGGTGAGGGGCCAACGAGTTCTACTAACTACTAAACTGCGTTGTCTAATACCCTATGATCTACGGTTTTCAAACTCTATCAGCAAATTCAGCATGGCGTCTCTGTACTGTGTTTGTTGAGGCGCGATCCGCTCCTCCAACAAGAAGCGACAGTATCCGAAATACACACTGATTAGTTGTCTTGACTTTTTCAAACCATCAGACTTTTTCACAAGTTGTACAGCGGATTCAAAATCCGATTTTCCGGAAAATCTTCGACTAATCATTTCCAGCAATTTTTTTCGCTCTGATTCGCTCAAATTCACACTGTCCATTGCTGCAAACAAAACTGGTAATGTCACTGTTCCGTTCTTGATATCGGATCCTCCCACAGGTTTGTCAGCAGTTTCGGATGAGGACT
>Ga0214917_10007856_pt1 | contig 10660 bp, 11 predicted proteins | sample LL_1208_BB_MetaG_FD_177983 | JGI IMG/M metagenome (GOLD analysis project Ga0214917, IMG submission 177983) | Freshwater microbial communities from Lake Lanier, Atlanta, Georgia, United States - LL_1208_BB | ecosystem: Environmental > Aquatic > Freshwater > Lake | place: USA: Georgia | collected...
ACAACAAAAGTTCTGCCTAAAAGTGATGTTTTGGTGTCGATTGCGCCATTGTTGTCAGCCAAAACGGCGATTATGGTATTGCAAAATGGCATTCATATTGAAGCGCCTTATGTCGATGCTTTCCCTAGGCATCACTTAATTAGCGCATTGGCATTTGTATGTTTAACTCGGACGAGTCCGGGTGTGATTTCTCATCAAGGGTATGGACGTTTGGTATTGGGCAAGTACCCATCAGGAAGCTTAGATGGTGCTGATGAGCTGGGCCGGCTTTTTAATGAGGCTGGGCTAAAGTGTCAGGTTACAGAAGATATTTGTACTGCCAGATGGCGAAAATTGGTGTGGAATGCGCCATTTAACCCTTTATCGGTGATGTATCGTAGTACAACAGCCGAGCTTTTGGCAGACCCTGATTGTCGGTCTAAAATTGTCGAAATCATGAAAGAAGTGGTGATGCTGGCTCGTTTGGATGGGTGTTATCTGGATGATGATGTGATTCGGCAAAATATCGAGGATACAGAAAAAATGGCGCCGTATAAACCCAGTATGCTTATAGATTATGAGCTTAAAAGGCCTATGGAAATCGATGCGATTTTGGGTAATGCAGTTAAATTTGCAAAACGTAAAGGTGCTGCAGTGCCGTATATGGAGTTGGTATTGTCGTTTTTTATTTAAAGTAATGTCTTATAGCCGACTTTGAGTTCCCCAATTAACTGTTGTTCCGCTGATGCTGTACCTCTGCTTGAGTATGGCTCGGGCAGTTGTGTTAGGAAGACTAGCGATGATGTATAGGTCGGTTGCGGTTTTGACGGCTTTTAGTGTGGTATCTAATGGAATAGTGAGTGGCCTTGGAATGTTTGATCGGTACAAGGCGTCTTTGGTGATTGGGCTTGTCCATAGCGGAATCGTGGACAGTTGGCTTTTGGCGATGTTTAGGCCGCTTTCGGCTGCAAATTGGACTTTGTAATAGTTAAATTCATGCTCGGTCGAGCGTATTGTGCTTCGAATGCCACTGCTTAAACCAATGATGGCTGTTAGCGTTACACTGACTAATATCAGCGCTGCAATTGTGATAAATCCGCCTTCAGAATTACTGCGCATTAGGGAGGTGAATGATGATGGGTGTTGTATTGAGAGTAATTGTAAGTAGCTTGGGGCCTAACCGAATGGCCCTAAATTGTGTGATCTCGACTTTATCGCTGTAATTTACCCGAGATGACCCTTTTCTAATAAATAATTTGGTGTTGTGCATTCCGTATTCCACCTGCTCCGATAGTGTATTTATTACGGTGATGCTGGTTGGGCCAATGGTATGAATGCTTGTGACCTCTTTAAGTTGAGATCGTAATAGTTGAGCCATAAATTGAGTTTCTCGGATTGTGTGAATCGCGTGTGATGTCGTCGTTATTGTTTTTGCTGTAGATACCATAAGCTGTGTTGTTGCGGGTAATGTCATGCCAATGATGGCGAGTGTGAGTAAAATTTCGTATAAAATCATAGGGCTTTGATATAGTCTAATGTTTGGGTTTCGGAGACATAAACTGTGTATTTAGTAAGGCTGGGTGATAATGGTGTCATGATGAGTGTTGGGCTTGTTGTGATTCCTGCTTTTGCTTCCTCAATTGTATTGATGGCACTTTGCAAGTGCTGATGCTTAGAGTTAATGTGGCCCAAAGAATTAGAAAATTGAGGGGCAGTGCTTTGAAATGCCATGCCAATCACTGCAATTATAAAAATGCCAATTAAAGTTTCAATTAATGTCATCTTAGCCTTAGCATTCCAAAGCCGACAGCCAGTGTTATTTGTGAAGTCGCTGAGCCATTGGCCAATGTTAGGGTTGCTGCTTTGGATGTGCTGCCTAGCCCATTAAATCCCATGCCCTGGCTATTGCTAATCGATGCAGTTAGTGAGGAGGGGAGTGGGTATGCGCTAATATCTGTATTTGTAAATTGACATTGGGATGATGTGAGTTGAATGCCTGTAGGGGTATCTGTTGCCAAGGCTATCCATCGGGATTCTCCCAATAATTGGCCGATTGTAGCCTGATGGGTGGTTAAATCTGTCATCGTTTTCCAGTGGCTAATGCTTTGGCTTGATGATAGCGTGATAATGGATAGTAAAATAACTGCCATTAAAATTTCAAATAATGTCATATTAATTAATTAAATTAATTTAAATGACGTTTTATTTCAAGGCCTGCCTAAATTTTTCTTTACTCCTTCAGGGAGTAACTAATTTATAGATAAGGCTTAATTTTAGCTTCGAAGTCTTTGAAACTATGAAATCCGATGGCGGTGTCTACGATTTTAAAGTTTTTGTCGAGAATATATGTGGTTGGAATTGTTGAGACATTGCCAAATTCTTTTAATAATTTAGTGTTTGCATATCCCACTGGATAATTGATGCCTTTAGAAGTGATAAATGATTTTACTTTGTCTTTGTCTTGATCAACGCTAATTCCGATGACTTGCACATTAGGGTATTTCGCTTGAAGTTGAATGAGGGAAGGGATTTCGGCAACGCATGGTGGACACCATGTCGCCCAGAAATTGAGGATAATTACTTTGCCTTTGTATTGATTAAGAGACTGCGTTTTGCCATTGACTAATTGGAAGCTGGTTGTTGAGGTTTCGGACACTACCGGATTGGGCCCAAAAAAAGTTGTTTTTTTAGATAGGCTGACACCGATTGTTAGAAGGGATAATACAGAGATCGCAATGACAGTACTTTTTTTAATTTTCATCATGATTCTAGACTACACTTTTCATAATTCATTTTCAACACCTCTACCTTTTGATACTCTACGGGATATGGATAAAAGCCGTTCTACAATTTCCACGATGTTTGATCGCATTGCCTCCCGATATGATTTACTAAATCGGGTATTATCCTTTGGAATTGATCGATCATGGCGCAAGCAAATGATTCGGTTATTTCCTTCAAAGCGTCCCTTAACTGTGTTGGATATTGCGACTGGAACTGCTGATGTACCCGTTATGATGGCAGATATTTTGGGACCTACTTCCTTTTCGCATATCGTGGGAGGGGATATTTCTGAACACATGTTGGATGTGGGGCGTGGCAAAGTGCGTTCAAAAGGACTGTCGCACTTAATTCGATTGGAAATCGCAGATGCAACACAATTGCACTTTCAGGATGCCAGTTTTGATGTGGTGACCATAGCATTTGGTATCCGAAATGTGTCTCAGACTGAAAAGGCATTGCAAGAGTTTTTTAGAGTGCTTACCCCTGGGGGTAAGGCCTTTGTTTTAGAGTTTTCTATGCCGAAAAACGGGTTTATTCGCATGGGGTATTTGGCCTATTTTAGATATATTTTGCCTTTTATAGGCGGGATTATTTCGCAAGATTTTGGGGCCTATCGGTATTTAAATAAATCGGTTGAGGATTATTATTCTCCCGATGCATTTATTGAGATGATGACTAGAAGCGGATTTCAAAATGTGAGCCGAAGGATGTTTTGTTTTGGGGTGGCATCCCTTTACAGTGGAGATAAAGTATCGTGAGTGTCTCTGCTTTTAGGGACATACTGCGTGCAAAGCTATTAGAAGTTTCTTCTCAGCATCATGCCCAATGGCCCATTTCATCTGTGTCTATTGATTGTGATGTCATCGATGTGATGTCTATTGTGATGTCGTGGACGGGGATGGGGCAGTGGGTGTTTCGACACCGCGACACGGGTGTGTTGACTGCTGGCATGGGGCAATTACGTACTCTTTTTGGTCCTGCTTCTTTCCATGTGCAAGCCATTCAATCGATGACTGACACTTTAAATGATAGTCATCCAGATGTACGCTTTTTTGGATGTCACCAATTTGCTGATAGCGGATCTAATTTTTATTATGGGTATGCAATCCCTAAACTTATGATTGTTCAACGCCAAGATCGCTGTCAGGTTTTTTACTTTTTTACTACAGAAAATTTGTCTGAATTGCTGGCCGAATTTGATCAAGTTTGTGACACTTTTAGCCCAGATTTGCCTCAAAAAAATCTGGTGGAAATGCAAAGTATGTACCTTAATCCCGACTTGCCAGAATGGCTGGACTTGGTCAAGGACGCCCAAGCAACAATTTCACAAGGGAAAGTGGGTAAATTGGTTTTGGCGAGACAAGCCATCATTTCGGGTGAAGTGTCGGGTGGGCATGTGATTTCAGACTGTTTACGGTCTGGATTTCATGGCTTTTTATTTTGGAGCCATTGTCCATTTGGTGAGCATGGGGATATTAAAGATGTTTTTGGAGCCTCGCCAGAATTATTGTTTAGCCGAGACGGCGATACCATTGTATCCGAAGCAATCGCAGGTACGGCAGCGCAGACGGATTTAGACTTTCTTGATCGTCTCAAAGATCGAAAAGAACATCGTTGGGTATTGGATATGGTTCAGTCTACGATGGCGACTTTATGTGATACGGTGTCTGGTGATGCCCACCTGTCATTAATTCAGGGTAATGGCGTTCAGCACCTTTATTGTAAAGTCAGCGGTACGCGCCATGTGACGACTACAGATGCCGACATTTGGCAGGCGCTTCATCCGACTCCTGCCGTCTGTGGATTTCCTAAACATGCTGCTTTTGATTTTATCCTTTCTCATGAGCCATTTGATCGGGGTATTTATACTGGGTCTATTGGGCTTTTTGGTAAACAATCGACATGTATGGTCGTGGCTATTCGATGCGGTATTGTGCAAAATGAGGAGACGATTTTGGTTACAGGTGCAGGTATTGTGGCCGAATCGGATGCGCGGGCGGAATGGGACGAATTGGATTTAAAACTTCAGTCATTAGTAGAGGTAGTGGCCCCGTCTTGAGCGTTTTACGGTTTTCTATTGCTGATATGTGGTGTGATCAGGTGATGGCCTCTCTCCTGTCCATAGGCGTACGGCATGTGGTAATAGCCCCTGGATCTCGCTCCACTCCATTGGTTATGGCGGCCCATCGTTGTGACGGTCTGACCCTTTTGTCTCATTATGATGAACGAGGGCTTGGATTTTATGCATTGGGTATTGCCAAGGCCAGTCGACGGCCGGTTGCCATTGTGGTGACATCTGGTACTGCTGTAGCCAATTTATTGCCAGCTGTTATAGAAGCCTTTCAAATGGGCATTCCATTGGCGCTTTTAACAGCCGATCGCCCTCCGGAATTATGGGATACTGGGGCAAATCAGTGTATTCGACAGGTGGGGATATTTTCGCATTATGTGGTGGCGGAATGGTGTATGCCAGTGCCAACGGTAGATATTTCTTTGGGTCAATTAATGCATCAATTAAGGGCGATTTGGACGCATTTTTTAGGAAATAGGCCTGGGCCAATTCATTTAAATTGTCCTTTTCGCGAGCCACTGTATGGAGATACCTTAACTGAGTTTGTGGGTGTGGATTGCCCTGTTGATTATCTTCCCTCAACTCCTTCCTATGGAGGGGAGTTTTTAATGAGGGTGTGTGATGATTTTTTCGCAGGGGTTGGTGATGCTTCTGGGGTGATTATTGTTGGACAGGCTCATGATATTGATGAGGTTGAATTGATTGTGGCCTTGGCTGAGAAATTAGGGTGGATGATATTGGCTGATGTAACATCTTCATTAAAATCGCTTCGCCACCCCCTAATTTTTACACATTATGACTTGGCATTTTCGCTCCATGGGCAGTCGATGATGGCGGGTGTTACCCGTGTTTTACTATTTGGTGGTTTTTGTGTGTCTAAACGTCTTATTTCCTGGCTTGGCACATCTGGTGTTGGGATTACTCAGGTGATGAATGGTGACTTTGTATGGCAGCCTGGGGTGTCGATTTCTACAAAGGTGACTAGTGGGTGGCGGCAGTTTTGTGAGGCGATGTTGACAGTGCCGGCACTGTCGTCAGCACATGGCATGTCTCATATCGTTACTTCCCGACTTCAAGATATTAATCGACAAATCGCGTCTAGTATTGCTGAAAGTGTGGTGGGCGACCCCTTAACCGAGCCTTGTATAGGCGCATGGTTGTTTCAATGGCTTCCATCGCAGTGGTCTGTGATGATTGGTAATAGTTTGCCAGTGAGGCTATTGGATCAGTGGGGGCTTGCCTGTGATCGGGCAGTAACGGTGTATTCTAATCGAGGGGCAAGTGGTATTGATGGTTTAATTGCAAGTTCTGCAGGGATTGCCCTTGGATGTCAGTTGCCAGTTGTGCTTTGGCTTGGTGATATGTCCTTTGCTTATGATGTATCCAGTTTATCTCTTATTTCTCGATCGCCAGTGCCCATTATTATTTTAGTGACTAATAATAATGGGGGGCGAATTTTTGAGCAGCTTTCAGTTGCAAAGTCAGATATCTTTGAGCCATATTTTGTATTGCCGGACTTGCCTTCAATCAAGTATGCTTCGCAGATGGTAAATTTGCCATATTATGACATTCAAATGATGTCACAATTGTCAGATTTATTTATCACTTTGGGGCAAGCCCCATTTTCATGTATTATCGAGGTCAAATGTGATTCATCTCATATTTCTCGATGTCTTTCTCACTTAAAAAAATCTTAATCGCTAACAAGGGGTTATTATGTCATTACAGTCTTTTTTAGTGTCCACCGAAACGCATTCGTCTTTATTTGAACAAGCCATTCGACCCGATATGATTCCGGTATGCTCTGAGTTTAAATCGGCTTCTGTTGCATTTGAGCCAGTGACCACTTTGACGCTGGATGCTGATATCCAGGCTTTATTTCCAAAAATTGCTGAGAAGGGTGGGGCTGTTTTAAAGGCTGTTGCGTCTCATCATGCGGTTCCTACAGGTCAGCGTATCGCTGTGTTATTTTCGGGTGGGCCTGCTGCCGGTGGGCATAATGTGATTTGTGGGCTTAAGCAGTACTTGGGTGATGCCAATGTCCTTTATGGTGTTAAAGCCGGTCCTAAGGGCTTAATTGAAGGAGATTTAATTGAGCTTACCTCCCAAATGGTTGATTCTGTCCAAAATTTGGGTGGTTTTGATTTATTGGGCTCTGATCGGACTAAAATTAAAACCGAAGCCCAGTTACATGCGGTTAAAGAAACCGTTCAAAAATTTAACCTAAATGGCATCGTTGTTGTGGGTGGGGATGACTCTAATACCAATGCCGCCGTGTTGGCTGATTATTTACTTCCGTATGGCTGTAATGTGATAGGTGTACCCAAGACGATTGATGGTGATTTGCAATTTGGCGAGTACTTACCCATTAGTTTTGGCTTTGATACTGCCACAAAAATTTATGCCGAGTTGGTGGGTAATATCCTTCAGGATACGCCTTCTAGCCGTAAGTATTGGCATTTTGTAAAGGTGATGGGGCGTAGTGCCTCTCATGTGGCATTAGAGGTGGCATTGCAGACCAAAGCGACACTGACATTAATTTCAGAGGAAGTGGCGGCCAAACAATTGTCACTTGATGCCATTGTGGATCAGATTGTGGACTGTGTGATAGCCCGTGCCAAAAAAGGCATGAACTATGGCGTAGTGGTGATACCGGAAGGGTTAATTGAATTTATTCCTAACCTTGATTTTAATTCGCTGCCCGAGTCGGTTCAGGCCCAGCTGCAATTGGACAGGGATTCTCATGGTAACCTTCAAGTGTCACAAATTGATACGGATGCCTTATTAATCGAGCTTACGCAACGTCGATTAAAAGAAAAGGATGCCTCAGTTAAATTTTCAGCCAATCGTCACTTTTTTGGCTATGAAGGCCGCTGTGGTGCCCCAAGCAGATTTGATGCGGCCTATACCTATAATTTGGGCTTAACCGCTGCCGCTTTAATTGTGTCGGGATACACAGGCTATATTGTGTCTGTTTCTCAATTAGACAAAGGTGGATTGCCATTGGCTATTCCGTTACTGACGATGATTTCAAGCGAAAATAGAGAGGGTAAAGTAGTGCCCGTCATTCAAAAGGCATTGGTGACATTAGATAGCCCTGCATTTCAATTTTTTGCATCCCGCCGTGATATTTGGGCGGCCTCAGATCATTTTTCCAGCCCTGGTCCACGACAGTTTTGGGGGCCTGTGGCATATCAAGTGCCAATGACGGTTGCGCTTAATCAAGGGTTTGATGCCTTAATGTTCCGTTTTGGCAGCCGGCAACTTGTGTCGACTCATGTGTGAAATTTTTTTATTATTAGTCGATAATTAGGTATGTTTATGTCGAGATATAAAATTTTTGCTTTGGGGTGTGGTTTAGCTAAGCCGCAAATTTCCCTATCGTATAAGTCTGTTCCTGATAGCCCGCCAAAGTTTAGATATATTTATACTCATGAGACTCCTTCTACTCCATTATTGGCTGTTGCCAGAGATACAGCTGATGTTTTTGTGGGTCGAAATCTTGATTTGTCGACATTATCTTTTGTAGTGCCTCGAGTTCTTTTGATGCCCAATATGACTGCTTTACGATTTGATCAATGCAGAGTGGATGATTTTTTGTCTTGTCTCAGAAAAGTTGATGAATTACATCGGTCTAAAATTACTTATTTGACGATTGATAATACTGTTATGACAAAGGCTCAGCTTTTAGAGATTTCAACCCTATTTAGTAAATTAGAAACACTGACTCTTGTTGGAGTTCAATTTGATTTCAAGGCAAAGTCTTCAACGTCTTTTTCTAGCCATACAAGTCTTAAGCACATTGAAATATCGATTAAACTTTTAACAGATATTGATCAAAAAATAATGACTTCTTTTGGTGAGTTTGTTGCTAAATTATTTTGCACAGTAACTCATATTGATTTAACCTCATTTTCTTCAAAGTCCATCACCCCGCTTTTAAAGGGGCTATCTAAAGTATTAAAGGGTAAAGTCGAGATCCTTATTGGTCAAAACCCTATAGAAGCCACTCTAAAATCTATTTCTAATTTTGATTTTAAGCGAGAATTATCTGAGGATTTATCTGCTTGGATGACTGGTGTTGTTACTACTTCTACTGCGTAGTGGGGTCTGGTTTTTCGTAGACGATTGTATCGTTGGTACTGAGAAGCTTGAGGATTTTTTCGATTTTTATTAAAAACTCTTCCTCATAGTCTTCAGGCATTATTTGATTATTAATTGTGATGATTCCAGTTTCTAAATTAAGTATTGTGGTGCTGGAGATGTCTTTGATTGTAGTGATAATTTTAAGCTCTGTTTTGGAGAGCATTATTGCAGTTTCATCAGTAGATTTGGTTTTATTTCGGTGTAAAAGTGTGTCGGCTTTTACAGAGTCTCTGTATTCTTTAAGTTGACTGCAGTATGAGCTTAACTTTTCTGACCTCATGATTCTTTATCACCTTTTTAGAAATTTATTTAAAAAACTTTCGATAAGTTTATGGAAGATTAAGTAGTGTGTTTGAAACTCTTTAGCTTATGGGAATTATACCATGAGGCTTACTAGGGGGTTAAAGGAGTAGAGGAGTATGAGTGTTTTAAGAGGGTATTCTGTAAATAACTCAGGAAATAATTTACAATCTCAATTAAAGAATGGTTTAAATAACTTTATGACTGGATTAAAAGGCTTTTTACCTACAGTCAAACCTGCTAACTCAGTTGTTTATTCTCTAACTCCAGTAGGAAATCCTACCCTTTTTAAACCAGCATTATGGTCTCCTGTCTTTGAATCTAGGCCAGTTATTACTGTGCCAGGACAGTCTGCACCTCAGGGTGATGTCTCTATACCATTAAGTCCTACAGATGATAATCAAGCTCAGCCGTTTCAGGATAGCAGTAGTAGTTATTCTGGTTCATTTGGATTTCCTTCTGAATTGACTGAAACTAGTAGACGTTCTTCAATGAGTTCTTTAACTTCTGATCTTTTAGTCGGCAGTCAGTCAGTATTTCATACTGTTAAGAAACCAATGTCTGACACTTTACCGGTTAATGAAGCTGATAAGACCCTGGCCAGAAAATTAATACTTACAGGGAAGCTTTTTAATCCTGATGGGACGACTAAATCATCTGGCTTTAAACAACCTGCGCTTTTTGCTCTCTTTCGTGAAATGGAACAGAAATTTCGTGATGAAAACTTAATAATCAACCCATTAATTGGTCGTCATGGGTTAACTAGAGTTGGCATTTTAACTGCTTGGGAACTAAAACAGGCATTTAATCCAGAAATGAGTGCACCAGAGTTTTTTAAACACCTTAACAATGGTGTTGACTTTATGGATTATGTTAGGACTGGTGAAAATAAACCGGCTTCGCTAGAAGAGAGCTATTTAGGGTTTATGTGGCTAAATCATGCGCTTTTAGGTCCAGATCATTATCATCGTGGGACAACACGGCTTGAGCTGGGGACCGATGCTACAAAGAGATTTTATGAATTTTTTAATCAAACCAGACCTAATATCGGCCCTAGGACCTCTACTCACAATACAGGTACTCGTGTTGCTGATGGATTAGGTGTTGATTTTCCTGAATTAAGGATGGACGCTCCGATGCAATCTGGTAATGCATTATTTATTGTAACAATTGCTGATCCTGTGGATCGACTTATTGCAAGAGAGATTTACAAGGCGACTTTGTCTGGGCGAGAAATCGATCTTGAAAAAGTGAGATCTCTTTATTCTGAGTCTGGTAGAGGGGAGTTTGTTTTTCCTCATGATTTTCGTGATATTTACCCAATACCTAAAGACAGAAACCTTGCAATGCTTCTGATCTCACAAAAATTAGGATTTAAAT
>Ga0214917_10007857_pt1 | contig 10659 bp, 7 predicted proteins | sample LL_1208_BB_MetaG_FD_177983 | JGI IMG/M metagenome (GOLD analysis project Ga0214917, IMG submission 177983) | Freshwater microbial communities from Lake Lanier, Atlanta, Georgia, United States - LL_1208_BB | ecosystem: Environmental > Aquatic > Freshwater > Lake | place: USA: Georgia | collected...
GCTGAGGTAACCGCAAGGAGCCAGGCGCCTAAGATGAACTCTGCGATTGGGACTAAGTCGTAACAAGGTAGCCGTAGGGGAACCTGCGGCTGGATCACCTCCTTTCTAAAGGAAACCGCCAAACCGGCCTGGTTCATCCAGTGCTTCGGGGAGGCCATCAGTGAGAGGTCGCTGTCTCGCCCGATTCATTTCGGGAAAGGGCAGTCGATCATCGACGCTGAATGTGGAGAGCGATCGCGGTTCTGTCAGGTACGCCGCAAGGTGGCCAGGCAGAACAAGCCGACAAAAGAGATCAGCCGGTAAGCCGAGGCGTCGCTGTGACGATGCCGACGCGATGCCGGCAGAACTGCCAGGTCTTCAAAGATCATGTGACCCGGGTGGGGCCAGTCGAGGCCCCGCCCGGGTTTTTGTTTTTCGACGCCGGCCATTTCGTTGGCGCGTGGCGAACGGTGGGGGTACATTCTCCGCGGCAGTGGTGAAGCCGATGCCGGAGGAAATGATTCATGCGGCGGGCAGCGACGTGGACATGGGTGTGTGCGGTGGCACTGTTCGGCGTCGCCAGCGGCCGTTTCGCCGCCGCAGAGCCGCAGTTGCCCCCCGGCTTTTTGATCCCCATGAACGCCTCCCAGAAGGAGCTGTTCGACGGCGATTACATCGAGGCGCTGAGGCAGACCTGCAAGCTGATGGAATGGCTCGGCGAGCCGACCAACCAAAAGCTCATGAGCAAGGCCGGGATCAATCACAGCGTGCTCAAGGCGTTCACGCTCAGTCGCAAGGCGACCATTCTCGCCGAGCTCAATTGCCCGAAGCATGCGGCCGTCGCCCATCACGATGCCCGGGGGTACGTGAAAAAGCTCGCCGGCTCGGACATTCTCATTCCTTACCTGCAGGCGGGGATCGAATTCGTCGAGGCCGATGTCTTTCGGCCCGTCGCGGACTTTGGCGTCACAGGGTTCGACAAGTTCTCGGACCCCTACCGATCACGGCAGGCGCTCGAACGCTGCCATGCGGTCATCGATCAGCAATTGATGCGCGACGACGGGGATGTGGCCAACCGGTTGAGGGCCAAGCAGCACGTGGCCGTCGCCCGCGTGCTCATGTGCGATCCGCTCGATCCGACGACAGCCGAGCCGGCCGAGCATCGCTACACCGATGCCAAGCTCTCGCTTCGCGAGGCGCTGTTGTGTCACGAAAAATGCGGGATGTGGAGGCTTTTGATCTATCCGGACGACCCGTCGCGGGTGCTGTTCAAACGCATCGACGACGTGAAAGACAAGGTCAAGATGAGCACGGAAACGGAAGTGTTCCTCAAGGGCACGATCCATACGACCCTCGGCGACTGGGTCGAACTGCAGATGACCCAGGCGGAGCTCCAGGCCCGACAGGAACTGGACGATCCGATGCTCGGCTGGCGGCTCAATTCTGCGGAAGAGCGGTTTGCCGAGATGGTCGGCTTCCTGCAGGCGCAGTTCAACTCCGGGGATCATCCGCTTGTGGCCCGCGTCAAGCTGTCTCGGGCCAAATGGTTTCTGGCGCTCGCGCGGCGTGAGGCGGCGGCCGCCACTCCCAAGCTGCCCCGCCTGCGAAGCCTGCTCGACGACTGCGTGTTCGCCATCGACACCCTGCGAACCGGAAGACTGGTCTCACCGCGGCAGTTGATGGAAGGCAATTTCGTCGAACTTGCCGCCACGGAAGAGCTTCTCCGCCTGGATTCGCTCGGGGCCGAGGAGAAAAAAGCCCTCGAGGGGCGGCGGTCCACGCTGCGGGATGCGCTCGATCCCGAGGTGTTCGAAAAGACGGCCGGCAAGCAACTGGTCGATGGGCGAGGCTGTCCGCGGAAGAAGGAAGCTGGGCCATGAAGGCAACGCGACGCGATGGTCGAAGGTCGGGCTCCAGGTTCCGGGGCTGGTTCCGGGGCTGGTTCCGGGGCTGGCTCGGAAGGTGGAGCGGATGGAGGGGCGAGGCTGTGGGCGTCGCGCTGGTTGTGGCAGGCATCGGCTTGACCGCGGTGCTGACCGCTGCTCCGGTATCTGCGGCCGATCCCGCCGGCGGGGCGAGTGAGGGACCGCCGGTTGGCGGCCGATTCACCCGCCACCAAATCGACGAATGGGCCGAGCCGCTCTCGCTGCGGGACCCCGAAGCCTCCTGGCTGGGGCAGCCGGTCTTCCAGAAGTCCGGCATCGTGATCGAAGACTCGGGGTATATCGTCAAGGAACGATATTGGACGCTCGATGAGAAGGCGATCGGAACGGTCACGCGGGTGGAAGCGGTTCCCAATCGGCCTCAGCTCGCGAAACTCTACGTCCGGTACGACGGCTCCCCGGCGGATACCACAGGGTGGACGGCCCACGAATTTGAATTCGGTCGGGAGGTCGTCTCGACCACGACGGGGGAGAAGAGAGTTCGCACCGACTCCCAGGGAGGTGTCACGGTCGAATCGTCCGAATCGACGGTGACGCGGGAGCGCAACGGTCAGCCCGTCGAGGAGAATGAGGTTGGCTTGATCGTGGACCGCACCGACAAGTCCACGACCGTTCGCTACCCGATGCATCTTCTCGGCCGTCTCCGCCCGCAACCGGGTGATGTCGTGGTCCGCGGTCCGGACTGGAGCGACGGTCATGCCGACGGCGGCGGCCGCCCGTTCGGGGCCCTCAAGGACGCCGTCGAGGCTGGAACGCCCAAGTATCCGGGTATCGTCCTCGCGGAGCGTGACGGCCGCAGTGGGTTCATCGCCGTCTACTGGAAAGCCACCGGTCGCAAAACGCGGCATCGGTTCGACATGTCGGGGTTCTATGACATCCAGGTCGTGCCCGGGCAAAAGGCCACCGCCGAGGAATTGGAGCAGGTCGGTTCGATGCGTTGATCCCACGTTCCCGCATTCCGCTCGCTGCGTGCGAGCCGCCGCGGTCAGTCCTGTTCCCGGGGCCGCCGCCGCAGGCCAATGCAGGTGCAGGCTATCGCGACGAGTCCGTGGGCCGCGAGCATCGCGAGTGCTGGCAGGAGCCGGGGGGCGTTCTCGCCGGGGAGGCCATAGGCGGCCACGCCGCTGGTGAACCCGCGGAAGGCCCAATAGGTGGAGATGCCCGTCGTCCCGACATGCTCGAGCCACCCGTGCAGATCCGCGACGACGTCGGCGAGCACGATCTGCGGAATGAGCACGAGCGGCACCGCCCGGATGGCGGTCTCCTCGGTGCGTGCCACGGCGGAGATGGCCAGGCCGACGAGCGTGCCTACCACCCCCGTCGCGATCGTGACGCCTCCCTGCACGATGATTCCGGCCGGCCCGTCGTGCCGGGGAAAATTGCACCAGGCAGCCATCAGGCCGTACACGACGACCGCCTGCACGACCGCGATGCCGCCGAGGACGATGACCTTGGAGGCGTGGTAGGCCGCAGCCGAGATGGCCACGGACCGTTCCCGCTCGAACAACAACCGCTCCCTGGCGATCTCAGAGGCGGCATTGTTGCAGCCCAGCCAGAAGGCCGTGACGACCGCGAGGAATGCCGCCGTGCGGCAGTTCGAAAGCCGCGCCGCCGGATCGGCGGCGGCCTGGAGATCGCCGAAAAAGGCCACCAGCATCAGGCCCACGAACACCGCCTGCCCCACCGCGACCGCGGCGGCCTTGGGGTTCATCGACAGCATGGTCAATAGACGGCCCGTGAGCAGACGGAGTTGCCGTTCCGGCGGACTGGGCTCGCGGGGTGTCACCGTCTTGAACCGCAGCCGACGAACGGGGGTCTGCTCCGCCGTCGGCAGCCGACGCAGCGGCGCGGCGACGTGCTGCAGTTCGAGCGGGTGGCCGCGAAACGCGTCCTCCCATTCCGGCGGCTGACGTCGCTCCAGCACGGCGTAGACATCGCCGAGCCGCGAGATGCCGAAATACCCGCACGTCTCGGCGGGCGTTCCGACGCAGGCGAGCCGGCCCCCCGCCGCGAGCACGATGACGCGGTGGGCGCTCCGCTCGATGTTGAGCGTGTTGTGCGTGATACACACCAGCGACCGTCCCCGCTCGGCGAGTCCGCGGAACAGCCGCATCATGTCGGCGTCGGCCAGTTCGTCGAGGCCGCTGGTCACCTCGTCGATGAAGATCATCCGGGGCGTGTGGCAGATCTCGACGGCCAGGCAGAGCCGCTTTCGCTGGCCGCCGCTGAGGTCGCGGACCCGCAGGGCCGACCTGGCCGCCAGGCCGACCTCGTCCAGCAGGCTCCCGACACGGCGGTCCAGTTCGTCCGCCGAGGTGTCGGCCGGAAGCCGCAGGCCGGCCGCATACCAGAGCGCCTGGCGGACGGTCAGGCCCCCGTGCAGCGCCTCCCGCTGCGGCACGACGGCGAGGTCGTGTTTGACGGCGTCGAAGGCCGCGTGGAGGTTCATGCCGCCATACAGCACTCGACCCCGATCCGGGAGAGCGCGGCCCGCGAGCGTCGAGAGCAGCGTGGATTTGCCGCAGCCGCTGGGGCCGATCAGGCAGACGAGCTCGCGGGGTTTGATGGCGAGCGAAAGCTGGTGCAGCAGCGTGAGCCGTTCACCGGTGACCCGATGGGTCGCATGCCGCGACACGTCGAGGCAGCCGAGGGCCAGCGTGGCCGAAGCGGCATCGATGGCGTCGAGATACAGGCCGTCGAAGGTGAACTGGTAGGGGCCGATCGACAGCCGGCAGCCGGCCGGCAACACGGTGTCGTGTCGGATTCGCTCCCCGTCGATGAAGGTGCCCGCACTGCTGTGCAGATCCTTCACCCATGCCCGGCCGCCGTGCGGAAACAGCTTGGCATGGCGGAGGCTCACGGTCGGGTGCTCCAGCGGCACGTCCACCACCCCGGCGGCACGGCCGACCAAGAGCGGGCGATCGACCTTGATCCGTCGCGGCGGGTGGCACTGAATGGTTTCGGCGTCGGGCATGCCAGCAGTGTCGGTGGAGAGGCCGTCGCCGCGCGACTGGATTTCGATCGCCCGGGGATGAGCCACTGGATTATGATCGACTTCCGGCGACCCTCACATGGGTGGGGTCGCCGGTGGGCCATTTCGGGACGGGTGGGCAGGCCGGACACCGCGGCCGGTTCGATGACGCGAGGTCTCGTGTGACGAATCCCGACGACGCACAGGGCACCGCAGCCGGTTCTGACGCCGCGTTGCCCGAGATGGCGGAGGCGGCTGGACTGCTGGCCGCCTACCAATCCCTGGCCGCCGGGCCGGCGGAACTGCCGCTGCGGATCGATCTGCTCCGTCGGCTGCGGGCCTTGGATTGGCGCACCCCGCGGTGGACCGAGGAACTCGCCGCTGGAGAGCAGGCGCACGTCGCCATGCTGTTCGATGAACTGCGTGGGATCGCGGCCCGCGTTCCGGCGATCACGACTGCCGACGTGACCCGCGCCGAGGAGGTCGCCGCAGCGCTCTCCGCTCCCATCTGGCTGGAGCCGCTGCGGGGCGACGACATCCAGATCGTCCAGCGGACGCTCGGGGACGTCCGTCGGGCACGAACGCTCGCGACGATCGATGCGACTCTCACCCAGATCGACGCCGCCCGCGACCGCGGTGAGTGGGAGCAGGCCCGGGATCTGGTCGCCGAACTGGAGCCCCTGTGCCGCGACCCTGCGCTGCGCGGGGACGAGGCGCGTCGGCAGGCCTTCGACCGCTGCCGCCGTTGGGTGACCGACCAGCTCGCCGCGCGGGTCGCCGGGAAGGCCCGGGCCGCGGCGTCGGAGGCACTCCGCGAGGCGTGTGACTCCCGGCTGCCGTGGTCGCCCGCGGGGCTGCTGCGACGTCGCTCCCGCATCGACTCGGCAGCTCGGCACCTGCTGCTCGGGGCAGCCGTCCCGTGGTCCGGTGAGTCGGAGGCGTCCGAAGATTTGGCGGCCGTCTCCGCCAGGGCTCGCGCCGGTCGGCGGCGGATCGATCGCCGGCTCACCCTGCTCGGCGGAGCGGCGACGTGCTGCTGTGTGCTCCTCGCGGTCGCACTGGCGGTGACCATCGTGACGGTTCAGCAAGGGCAGGGCCGCAGCCGGGTCGTCGCAGCAACGCGGGAGGCCGTGCTCGAGCGGGTGAAGGAAGGCCGGCTGCAAGGGGCGCGCGACGCCTGGAGGGAGGCGACCGCCGATCATGAATGGCTCGCCGCGCACCCCGTCGCCACCGAGATTCTCGACGCGCTCTCGGATCTCGATCGCTCGGCGCGCGTGGAACGAGCCGCCGTTGAGCGACTGATTCAGCACATCGCCGACCAGCTCCAAGGCAGTTGCCTCGCTGCTGCAGAAACGCTCCGCGCGGCCTGCGCCGCGACGCCCCCGTCCCGTGCTGCCATCGAGGCCGCGCGTGCCGCGTGTGGCCGCGAGTTCTCGCAGGCGGCCGCTGCCGTCGAGTCGGCCGCCACGCGGCTGGCGGCCGTGGAGGCGCGGGAGGGCGAGACCATGACGGAAGCCATGCGGTCCGATCTGGATGCCGCCCGGCAGCGGACGGCGGGGTTGATCCGCGAGATGGAGTTGGTGATCGATCGTGCGGCCGGGGATACGACCCAGCGGCTCCGCGATCGGCTCGACACGGTCGGTCGCTTGGTTGAGTCGGGAGCAGCGCATGCCGCGGATGAGCTGCGGCAGGCACGAGGCCAACTCGCCCACGTCGAGGCGTTTGGAAAACCGGTGCCGGGCGAGATCGATCAGGCTCTGGCTCGACACGAGGCCACACTCCGATCGGCCGCTTCCCGAGCGGCCCTGCGGCACACGCTCGACGCGGCGGCCGAGGGAGGGAGTGGGCAGCTGCTCGTCGCCGTGAAGGGCCTGGCGGCCGCTCCCGGTGCCGAGTTCCACGCCGAACTGGGACGGGTGGCCGAGACGGCGCCGGCGGTCGAGGCGGCCGAGATTTGGGCCCGGGCGGCCCGGGCATGGCAGTCCGATCTCGCGGTCACTGCGGCCGCCGCCGCCGCCTGGGGCCACGCGCTCGGCCTCTCGCTCGAGGCCGCCAGCCAGCCCGCGTTGGAGCCCGAGGAGGGTGAACGGCTGCAACGGCTACGGGCGCTGCTCGCGGAACGGGCGGCCGAGGCGGTCGTGAAACGGCTCGAGCCTCTCGCCGCCTATCTCGCCACCCGCATCATGCAGCCCCGGGTCATCTGCTTCACGGATGGTGACCGCCGCATCTATACCGAGCCCGACTCGGATGCCACGCGATTCATCGACGAAGAAACGCTGGCGAGACGCGGCGATGTGCCGCCGCTGCCGGCCGTCACGGCGGCGCACGTGCCGCTGGTTCGACGGCTGCGGGACATCATGGCCGACATGAATCGCGGGCGGATCGATCCTGACGCGGGCGTGGCATCGCTGCTCGGCGCCTGCGGTGACACGCAACTCGTCGGCGCCACCGACAAGCTGCTGCTCTGCCGCCTGCAGCGGAGCATCATCTCGGCTGCGATGGAAAGCCTGCTCTTCCAGCCGGCGGCCCAGAGCCTGGAGGAGGCCGAGTTCAGGATGCGTGCCCAGGTCGGGCGGCGACCGCCGTGGGTTGATCCGCGGCAGTGGAGCAGCGTCGAGGCGTGGCGGGCGGCCACCAAGGCGGCCACGACGGTCGCCCTCGAGACGCGGGAGATCGCGACCATCCTGGAGGCCTGTCGCACGGGGCGCGAGCGGCTTGGACAGCGGCCTGCTCCCTGTCAGCCGTTGGTGTTCGTGGGCTGGGTCGATACGAGTCCTCCCGGCCCGCAGGTGAGGCTCACGCCGCAGCGGGCCGCCGGACGTGGCGGACGGCTGTATGTGGTGCAGCGGGGCGATGGTTCGGGCTGGAGGCTCGCCGACATCGGCACGCTCGCAGGGGACGGCGTCGGTTTGCAGCCGGGGGTGCAGGTCGATTTCGGTCAGCCCGTGTACGTGGTGCCGCAGTAGCCGGCCCGGCCAGCGCCGTGGGCTGCGGCTGGTGGCCCCTCCGCTCGAAACAGCTATACTCGGCCTCCGTCACGCTCTTTGCCCCCGGCCGTATGAACGATTGAAAAGTATGAGTATGCAGGTGATTCAAGGCGTCGTTCCCCCGTCGGTCGCCGAGGCGACGGTGATGACCGTCTGGCCGTCGGTGGCTTCGACCGGCTTCGGCCGGGCGCTCGGGCGGCTGTATCGGATCAAGGACGGTTTCGGCCCCGTGTCGGTCGGGCGGCTCGCGCTCTTGGCCACGATTCCCGTCGGGCTGATGCTCTACCTTTCGATGCGGCTGCCGTGGGCGATCCGCCGTTACCGGCTCACGAACCGGCGGGTCGCGGTCGAGCGGGGGATCAATCCGAAGGTCGAGCAGTACGTCGATCTCGATCGGTTCGACGCCATCGACGTGGTCGTGCAGCCGGGGCAGGAGTGGTATGCAGCCGGTGATCTCGTCTTCCGTCGCGGCCAGATCGAGACGCTGCGGCTGCCGGGCGTGAGCCGGCCGGAGTCCTTCCGCCGCGTGTGCCTCGAGGCGAGGCAGGCGTATGTGAGTGTGGCGGCGCTCCAGCCGGAGACTGCCGGCGCGGTGTGAGTGCGAGCGGGTGACAGTGAGGGGAGCGAGGAACCTCTGGAATCGCCCGTGAGCGAATAGCTCGGTTTCCTCGCGTTCAAACCGGGGGCCGCTCGCGGAGCGAGCGGGTTACGGTGGTGAGCGGTCGCGAGTTTTCCTCAGTGGCAGCCGGTGCAGGGGGCAGTATGCGAGGTGCTGCCGGCCCAGTAGCCGGATGGGGCGAAGGCCAGTGGGCCTGATGCAGCAGCCGTGGCGGAACCGGCGTCGAACGAGGAGCCGCCGACGCTGCCGCAGCTGCCACAAGCTCCCGAGCCGAAGCCCCCGCGGGGGCCGGCGTTGTACCGCGACGGGGCGCCGTACCACGAGCCTTGGCCGACGACCGAGCCGCCCCGGATGTAGGGCGCCGTGGCGTCGGGCTCGACGAAGATCACCCGCACCGCCTCGGCGTCGAGGCCGTTGAAGCCCTGCTCGGTCGCGATCAGGTGGCTGAACTTCTCCTGGAGCATTCTCAGGGCGATCTCCTTCGCCTCCCGCTCGCCCCAGGCCTTCTCGCGGAGCGTGAGGTTTCGCTTCGTCGAGATCGCGAACAGCAGGCCGTCGTCGCGATGGTAGATGCGGACGCCCGACGTTTCATCGATAAAGCCCCGGTAGTTCACGGCCTCCGTCGATGACGGCTCTTCCAGGAGTCGCTGAAATTCGGAGCCGATCACCGCCGAGTTGGCCACGATCCGGTCGCCGGCCGCGGGGGTCAGCGGGGCGGCGGCGGCGATCGAACAGGCGGAAGCGAGGAGCAGGGCCGGAAGGGCGTGGCGACACGGGGCGAACATGGGAGGCTCCGGGTGAGCGGGCAGTGGGCTGAAACTGGACATCTCGACGCTACTTTCGCGTCGAAAGAGGGTCAAATCCCGGCTCACACAGCCCCGCGGCCGGGGACGGGGCCGCGGGCGGCGATGGCGGCGGCGATCTCAGCCCGGGCGGCGGCGTCGAGGTCGCAGCCGAGGGCCCGGGTGTTTTCCTGCACCTGCTCGGGGCTCGTGGCCCCGAAGAGCACGCTCGTGATCCCGGGCTGCTCGGCCGTCCAGGCCAGCACGAGGTCGGCCAGGGCGACGCCGAGGCGTGCCGCCACCGGCCGCAGCGTCTCGACGAAGTCGAGGTTGCGTTCGAACTCGGCGCCGTTGAAGATCGGGTACTTGTGGCGGCTGTCGGTCGTCGGAAACACCTGGCCGCGGTGCATCTTGCCCGCCAGCAGGCCCTTCATCAGCGGCCAGTAGACGACCATCGCCACGCCGTGGCTCATGCACCACGGCAGGATCTCGGCCTCGATCTCCCGCTGCAGCATGTTGAACTGCATCTGGCAGGCGGCGAGCGGACAGACGGCCGCGAATCGCCGGAGGTTCTCCAGCGACGCATTCGAGAGGCCGACGGCCCGCGTCTTGCCCGCGTCGAGGAGCCTTTTCAGCTCGCCGGCCGACTCCTCGATCGGGATCGCTGGATCGGGGGCGTGCAGGTAGAGCAGGTCGAAGTGATCCGTGCCCAGCCGCGACAGGCTCTCCGCCACCTCGGGCCGCAGTCGCTCCGGCCGGCCGTCCACCACCTGCCGCCGCGGCGGCGACTTCGTCGGATCGGGCTCCCAGTGGATGCCGCATTTGCCGGCAATCGTGACGGCGTCGCGCCGGACGCGCAGCGAGCCGCCGGCACCGCCGAAGCCCAGGGCCTCGCGGATGGCCAGCTCGCTCTCGCCGTGCTCGCCGTAGCAATAGGCCGTGTCGAGATGCGTGATGCCGGCATCGACGGCGGCCCGGACCGTCGCGACGGCGGCCTCGTGGGTGACGCCCGCCCGGGTCATCCCGGCCAACGGCCAGCAGCCGAGCCCGAGCGGGCCGACGGAAACGGGCGAGCAGCCCAGCGGCCGGGGTGCGGTGTTCATAAAAGTGGCGAGTGCGTGCAGACTACCAGTCTGCACCTACAGGGGAGGGGACGGACGCTCGTCGAACGTGCCGGACGCGAGGAAGGCGGCGGTGAGGTCGGCGCAGTCGCGGTTGAAGAGCAGGCCAGTGTGCCAGGTGGGAAGCGTGATGTGCGCGTGCGGCACCACGGGATGCGTGCTCTCCTCCGAGACGAGGGCGTCGTGCTTCGCTGCGATCACTCCGATGTCGAGGCCCTCGGGTGTGGGCAGCAGGTTGACGAGGCTGTCGGAGGCGG
>Ga0214917_10007858_pt1 | contig 10658 bp, 8 predicted proteins | sample LL_1208_BB_MetaG_FD_177983 | JGI IMG/M metagenome (GOLD analysis project Ga0214917, IMG submission 177983) | Freshwater microbial communities from Lake Lanier, Atlanta, Georgia, United States - LL_1208_BB | ecosystem: Environmental > Aquatic > Freshwater > Lake | place: USA: Georgia | collected...
TGAGCGTTTCAACCAACCAGTCGTATTGCGTCTTACCTAGCGTCCATTCCCAGCCAGCAGAAGTTGGATTTTTCGTGGTGTAAGTGAACGGATCTAGGACAACATGTAATTGATCTGGTCCAGTAAATGAGTAATAAGCCAAATCGTATGTCTCTTCCGGGAAATACTCTTTGCGATAGCTCTTGGTATTGAACTTGCTATACCCGAGTTCGCCATCGTGATTTCCTAAGCAAATTTTGAGAGGCACGGACCCTAATTTTTTGTAGAAATCCTTCATCAGAACAAAACGTGCTCGAATGTTTGCTTCAGATTTATCAGCGAGCTTATCCACCATAAAGATGTCGCCTAAGTCCATCAGAAATGCTGGAGCTGCCGCAACTATTTGATTAAGTGTCCCGTTATACACATCGGCGCTGGAATTTTCATCCATATGCGGATCTGCCTGAATAGCGAAGGTGGAGTTTGCCGTAGAAGAACTTGTTTTCATTTCCACCGCAGGAAGAGATAGATAAGTGCTTCTACCAATAAGGGAGTATCTAACTCTAAGAAATACTGCCGTATCTGCAGTTAGGTCGGCGATTAATAGACTCTTTAATTGACCTTTTGCGACGTTTACTGCTGATGTTTTCTTTAAATACTTTGACTTTTGGAATCCATATTCAATGAAAACTCTTAAATCTGCTGTTGAAATCACATTAAGTTGGATCGAACTTTTTGAGGTTTGTACGCTCTTTATTGCAATGGGTGCTGCTGCAGATCCGCTATTGGTACCCCTGAAATTGGCTAAGGCTCCCAGAATTGTTGCCTGGATAAGTGCTCTTCTTGAAATGAAGTATCTCATCGGCGTACGTAGCTTTCTTTTCTAGAAGTTCCATTTGAATCGATAAACTCAATATCAACGTTACTAAGTGTCGCCGTATATTTAATGTGGGATTCACTTCCATTGAACTGATATTTCAAATCAAATGAATTTATGTCGGTGCGAGTTAGATCCGTAATAACCGCACCTCTAAGTGGGGCACCGGCAGGACGAAATGCTTTAGTTAAAGATTGCGGGTCTACCTGTCCGTCTATTTCCTTAACTTCTCCCTTAAATCCCCCATTTATATAGGGATACGTTTTTGTGCCGTGATAGTGATAGTTCTTCTTAGAATCAAAATGGCCATTGAATTCATCTAGCCCAATAACTTTTTTGCCATCGACTTCTGTTTCGCCATAAATTGGAAATCCGTCAAGCGCATAGGCGATTGGCGCTTTTTTCCCAACTATAGATTGCAAGTGCATCGGTGCAATGTGATAGTGATAATCATCGGCGCGACCACAGTGGCCACCCCAGTCATCTAGCTCGCCGGCTAGTAGCGCATCGTCTCCTCTATTATTCAACGCGTTGAAAATTGGAACTCCATTGACCGCAATCGCTATCGCGCCACGCAAGAAGTGAGTTTTTGCCGACATTGGATTTGCAGCTAAGACCGGTTTAATCGGTATAGACCAAGCGTTTGCTCCAGAATATGGTTGAACCGTTGGAATCTGTTGCTGCCAACTCTTTATTCCAACCATCATTTGATGATCCGGTATGCCATTACTTTCGACTAAATAATAGCTACCACTTCTAAGAACTTTTACACTTTTACTAAAGGCTGAGAATCCTGCCAGCCGAACCGTTGCGGCAGCTTCAGCTGTAGGAGATGAAAGTTGATTGAGAATAGCGAGCCCAGAAAATGCCGCTGAAACTATCAGAAACTTTCTACGATCTAATTCATTGAGATGTGAAATTTCATGGTCATGGCTATACATTTTTTGGCCTAACTGTGTAGGAGTGAGCTAGCTGTAAATTGCTTCGCCCAGTATCTGTAGGTCTAGCTGCCAAGAAGTATTCAACTTTTGCTTGGCTGGCCGAGACCGTGACCCGTGCATGGCCCGAATTTGGCGCCTTAACCCCAGTTTTGTAAGCGCTTTCATTGAACATAGAGAAAGTGTCATCTGCAGGATTGGGCATTGACTGATAAATCAAACCATCGCGCTCCTGAGTACAGAAAATGTGATCATGTCCTTGAAAGAAGATCTGCACTCCATTTTTAACCATTAGGTCATGTATTGGCAGCGACCAATTTGGACGTTCTTTAGCAAATGTTGATTGCCCTTTCGGATCCTTACCGCCCCATTCGTAATTCGTGGAAACTTCCACTCCGCCTCGACCAGTACCAAGCACGTGATGTGCGAAGACAAATTTGTATTTTGCTTTACTAGTTTCAAGAGTCTTTTTTAACCACGCATACTGTTCATCGCCGATACCGACGTTCCATAAGTTATCTACCTTGCTAGCACCGCCACCAGCGGGCTTTGCCGGCTTATCAGCTGCTTTCGCTCCACCTTTTTTGTTAGTGGCAGTTGCTGAATCTGGAAGATTAGTTGCTGATTGATCTTCAGCGACCAGGACACCTGCAACATTATCCACGGCGAATTTAGAGTGCCAGTAAGGGTCTAGAGTAATAAAGAGCGCATCGCCCCAAGTCCAGGAATAATAATCGCGAAGTAATCCAACTCCATTTACTTCCTTGGTGTCGCCCGTATAGAAACTATTTGGATTCGGTAACGGATAAAACTTATTGCGAGCGTTACCGGCTAATACCGCTGGGTTAGTCAAAGTGCCATCTAGCAAATATTCCGCTGCTTGTTCGTGATTTCCATTTACTAGGAATATCGGAACTGACGCACCTGGAATGGCTAACCAATTGCGATGAGTTTGATAAATCTTTTCGACATTGGCTTGATTAGCCTGACCTTTATCGATAAGTGGGTCGATGCTGAAATCATCGCCGAGCAAAATGTGAAAATCGGGCTGTTGAGTCGCTATATTCAACATGGTTACGCTATATAAATCAGCGTTAAACATCTTGCCAGCACGCTCTGGATGAGTATCTCCTTGAACCGTGAATGAAAAGGTTGTGCCAGATTTCTTTTGGGTCGAGAAAGAAAGTTCCTTACCTTTTCTTTCTGATCCAGCTGATAAATTATTAACTCGATAATAAATCTTTGAATTTGGTCTCAACTTGCTTAGTTCGACTACTTTTGGCGTTCCTGGGGAAAGGTCAATAACCGCTGACTTAGTTGAATATTTTGCTTTTGTTAATCCATACTCAATTTGAAATTTTGAACTCTCTGTGGCCAACAAGCTAATTGACACCGATGACGCTGTTGGTCTACCCAGAACTGTCGTTAAATTTGGCGCAGAAATACCAAAGGCCTTGCCGATGGAAGTTTGACTTACCGAAGTTGCAATCGCAGCAGCCAGTAGGCCTCTTCGACTTATTGGGGCTTCCAACCAACTAGTTATTAAAGATTTTGAGCGCTCATTCATGAATTAAAGGTAGAACTTGTCATCCTCTTCGTCACCCCTTTTTGGGTGTGGCTACCCTATGGCTTTCTTGTCAATTTCCTGTGAATCAGTGTTGATGCAGCTTTATAAAGCGCCAGCAGCCAAAGCGATTAGCAATAAGGTGCCTAGTCCAATTCGGTAAACAATAAACGGCGTAAAGCTCTTGGTTGTTACATACTTCAAAAGCCAAGCGATCACCGCGTAGCCAATTACAAATGCAATGGAAGTAGCAACCAAAGTTTCGGAAAGTGAGAAAACCTCTGTACCAGAGTTATCTGAGATCGCACCCTTTAATTCATAAAGACCACTTCCGAAAACTGCGGGAAGAGCGAGCAGGAATGAATATCGAAGAGCCGCTTCGCGCGTATAACCAAGGAAGCGACCCATAGCGATAGTTGCTCCGGATCTAGAAACGCCTGGTACTAAGGCAAGCGATTGTGCGAGCCCATAGAGCACGCCATGTACAGGGGTTAGTTCGTGCAATTGGCGTTGCGATTTTCCAAATTTATCCGCGAGACCAAGGATGATGCCAAAGACGATCAAGGTCATAGCAATTAGCCAAAGCGATCTAAAGTTATTTTTAATTACATCTTGACCGATGTAACCCAAAGCGATAATCGGAAGTGAACCCACGATGATCAGCCAACCCATACGCGCATCGGCCACTTCACCACCTTGAAGTTTCTTGCGAGAGATTTGTTTTAACCAAGCGCTGATGATTCGCAGGATATCTTTACGGAAATAAATTAGTACCGCTAGTTCAGTACCGATCTGAGTAATAGCAGTAAATGTTGCACCTGGATCTTGATTTGTTCCAAATAGTTCGCCGGCAATACGTATATGAGCGCTCGAAGAAATAGGTAGGAACTCTGTTAGCCCTTGCAATACACCAAGGAATATCGCTTCAAACATCGCTACCTCATGACTAATGAAATGGGCCAAGCGCTTCGACCCCCAAAAGAATAGCGAATAGAATCGCGCCATGTCTGCGAAAGAAGTTGTTAGCGAACTAAAACTTTTGGCATCGCCTGGAAAGGCTGCAGAACTTCAACGATTCTTCAAAACCGGCCCCGGCGATTATGCCGAAGGTGACATCTTCTTGGGCGTAATGGTTCCGCAAACTAGAAAAATCGCTGCGAAGTTCACTGACTTGAGCCCCGCGGCAATCTCCAAGCTGACTAATTCCGACTTTCACGAAGTGCGACTTTGTGGCCTAATTATTCTGACCAATCAATATAAAAAATCAAAAGAGTTAGTAGAAAAAGAGAAACTCTTTAACTTCTACTTAAAGGAGCTTAAAGCGGGAAATATCAATAATTGGGATTTGGTAGATGTTTCCGCTCCCACGATAGGCGAATATCTACTTCATGTATCTGACCCGATGAAGGCATTAAACCAACTAGCGAAAAGTAAATCTCTCTGGGAGCGAAGGGCATCGATAATTTTCACATTTGCCTTTCTGCGAGCGGGCGAACTAGAGCCCACTTATGAAATGGCCGAGCGACATTTAAAGGATCAGCACGATCTAATGCACAAGGCTGTTGGCTGGATGCTGCGCGAAATGGGCAAACGCGATCTGGGTCTGCTTCGGAATTTCCTAAATGAACACTGCACGCAAATGCCTAGAACCGCACTTCGCTATGCCATTGAAAAAATGTCAGACAGTGAAAGAAAGAAGTGGCTGCTTGTTAAATAGTGCGAGCAAACGATAGATAATCAACCGCAACACCATCTTGCATAAATAGCTTCTTCAAGCGACCTTCAAATTCCCAACCCGCTTTTTTAAAAGCTTTCTGCATTGCCACATTCTCTTCAGAAGTTGAACCTTCCAATCGGTGAAATCCATTGGCAACCGCCCACTCCCAAGCGAGATTTAACGCTGCGGTTCCGGCCCCTTTTCCTTGCTCTTCTTGCGCAATATCAATTCCAATGTGACCCGAACCTTTAGGCATGGTTCTATCGCAATGGCGTAATTGAATATCGCCAATCAATTCATCGTTTAGCGTTAACGCAAAATGGAGATAGTGATCCAACCATTTTCCAGGGCTTGCAAAACGCTCCTTGAATCTTTGCTTAGCCTCTGCTGTGTCTAGCCCGCGAACTTGGCAGGCGCGCTCAAATTCATCGGTCTTATACGGGCGGATCTCAAAGTTCACAGCAATAACTTTATGGCAAAAAGGTTATAACTACTAAGATATTGATATGACCCAATCACCGTTCCTTGTTATGAAAGAGAATTCCAAGACCGTTCTTTGGAATGACTCCGCAGACCCGAAAGAACTTAAAGAAGCTCTTACCTGGGGAATCGTTGGAGCAACCTGTAACCCGGTGATTGCGCTAAGTGCCATTAAGGCCGATAAGGATTATTGGGTTGGGCGCATTAAGGAATACGCCAAGAGCCATCCAACTGCAACCGATGATCAAATCGGATGGGCGATGGTTGAAGAGCTTTCAATTAACGCGGCCAAGATTTTCGAACCAGAGTTTGAAAAGCAGAACGGACGTAATGGTCGACTTTCAATTCAAACCGACCCTCGTAATTTCCGTGATGCTAAAGCTCTGGCAGATCAAGCCTTTGAATTCTCAAAGCTTGCTAAAAATATAATCGTGAAGATTCCAGTTACATCCGAAGCAATCAGTGCATTCGAAGAAGCGACCTATCGCGGCGTCAGTCTTAACGCGACCGTTTCATTTTCCGTGGCACAAACGATTGCCGTTGCCGAAGCAATTGAACGCGGATTAAAGCGCCGCGAAGCAGAAGGTTTAGATATCTCGCAGATGGGTCCAGTCTGCACAATCATGGTTGGACGCGTAGATGACTGGGTAAAGGTTTCAGTTGAAAAGTCTGGCGCGATGATCGATCCAGGCGTTATGGAATGGGCTGGCGTTGCTGTCTTTAAGCACGCGCATCAGATCTACAAGGAGCGCGGTTATCGCACTCGCTTATTGTCTGCAGCTTTTCGCAATCACATGCACTGGAGCCAAATCCTTGGTGGAGATTGCGTTATTTCGCCGCCATTTGGTTGGCAGGTAAAGATAAATAAGGCCGGGCTTACTCCAAATCTAAATAGCATTGAGGAGCCAGTTGATCCAACGATTCTCAATACTCTTAAGACTCTTCCAGAGTTCAACAAGATGTACGACGTTGAAGGGCTAAAGCCTGAAGAGTTTACAAACTTCGGTGCAACTCTTCGCACCTTGCGCGGATTCTTACAGTCAGTTAATGACCTGGAGGCATTCGTTCGCGATGTAACTGTCCCAAATCCCGATAAGTAATCAGCGACGTATTAGTGAAGCGGGCGCAGCTCGACTTTTCGATTACATGCAAGAGATGCTTCAAAAGCTAGAGATTTAGCAAGCTCTGGACTTTCAGCTTCAATAAGCCACAAACCGCTGTAATGCTCTTTGGAATCAAAGAGCGGCTTACCGGTGCTCAAATTTGCACCACCGCGGTTATCGATAACGGTTGCAGTTTCAGGAGCCTGAAGCCCCCAAGCAAAAATCCAATGGCCATTTGCTCGCAACTTGTCGTTGAACTTATTGATCTCAGCCATCTCGGCATCAGTTCCCGAGTTGGATTGATTATCAATAACCGAAATCAAAAACTTCATCGAGAAATACTACTTTATGAGATCGAATCGATCCGCGTTCATGACCTTTGTCCAGGCCGCCACAAAGTCAGAGATAAATTTCTTATCTCCATCGCTTTGTGCATAAACCTCGGCATAAGCGCGCAAGATTGAATTCGAACCAAAGACCAAATCAACGCGAGTCGCAGTGAACTTAACTTCGCCGGTATTTCGATTGCGAAGGTTATAGAGGTTCTCCCCTGCTGGCTCCCAGATATAAGTCATATCTGTAAGTACGTTAAAGAAGTCAGTGTTCAGCGTTCCTAGCTTTTCGGTGAATAATCCATGCTTTGAACCTGCGTAGTTTGCGCCGATTGATCGCATTCCGCCCATAAGAACGGTCATCTCTGGAGCTGTAAGTTGCATCAACTGTGCACGATCTAGCAATAACTCTTCTGGGCTTGCAGAGTAATCGCGCTTTAACCAGTTACGGAAACCATCATGAATTGGTTCTAGAGGAGCAAATGATTCAGAATCAGTCTGCTCTTGAGTTGCATCTCCGCGGCCTGGAGCAAATGGAACGGAGATATCAAAGCCCGCTGCCTTTGCGGCAGCTTCAACGCCGACATTTCCTGCCAGAACAATTACATCGGCGATGCTGGCGCCGGTCTCTTTTGCGATTGGTTCTAGCGCTGCAAGAACCTTGGCCAAACGTGCTGGCTCATTTCCTTGCCAATCCTTCTGTGGCGCCAAGCGAATACGTGAACCATTTGCACCGCCGCGATTATCTGAACCGCGGAAGGTGCGCGCACTATCCCACGCAGTTGAAACAAGTTCTGCAACAGACAGACCGGTAGCAGCAATCTTCTGCTTAACTGCTGCAACATCGTATGAAGTTGATCCGGCAGCAATTGGGTCTTGCCAAATTAAATCTTCCTTCGGAACATCTGGTCCCATGTAGCGAACCTTTGGTCCAAGATCGCGGTGCGTTAACTTAAACCAAGCGCGCGCAAAAACTTCGCTGAAGTAAGCCGGATCCTTATGGAAACGCTCTGAAATTTCACGATAAATCGGATCTTTAATCATCGCCATATCGGCATCAGTCATGATTGGGTTGTAGCGGATTGATGGATCTTCCACATCAACTGGCTTATCTTCTTCGGCGATATTAATTGGCTCCCATTGAGTTGCACCCGCTGGAGACTTCTTTAACTGCCATTCGTATTTAAATAGTAGGTCGAAGTAACCGTTATCCCATTTAGTTGGGTGGGTAGTCCAAGCGCCTTCAATTCCACTGGAAACTGTATTGCGACCAATGCTGCGAGTTGAATGATTCATCCAACCAAGGCCCGCTTCAGAAATATCAGCACCTTCTGGGCTTGGCCCAAGTAGTGAAGCATCGCCATTTCCGTGAGCTTTTCCAACTGTGTGACCACCTGCAGTTAGCGCAACAGTTTCTTCGTCGTTCATCGCCATGCGTGCAAAGGTTTCGCGAACGTGCTGCGCAGTTAACAATGGATCAGATTTTCCATTTACACCTTCAGGGTTTACATAAATCAACCCCATTTGGACAGCAGCTAGTGGATTCTCTAAAGTGCTGGCATCTTTCACATCTTCATAACGATGATCACTTGGCGCCAAGTATTCAGTCTCAGGTCCCCAGTAAACATCTTTCTCTGGATGCCAAATATCTTCGCGACCGAATCCAAAACCGAAAGTCTTCAAGCCCATTGATTCGTAAGCAATGGTTCCGGCCAAAACCAATAGATCTGCCCAGCTAACTTTATTGCCGTACTTCTTCTTAATTGGCCAAAGAAGGCGACGCGCTTTATCTAGGTTTACGTTATCTGGAAAAGAGTTAAGTGGCGCAAAGCGAATATTTCCGGTTCCACCGCCGCCACGACCATCAGTTGTGCGGTAAGTACCTGCAGCGTGCCAAGAGAGACGAATCATCAATCCGCCGTAGTGTCCCCAGTCTGCTGGCCACCATGACTGGCTATCGGTCATTAGCGCATGCATATCTTTCTTAAGCGCAGCAAAGTCGAGTGACTTTAGCTCCTCACGGTAGTTAAAGTTTTCACCGAGCGGGTTTGTCTTCTTATCGTGCTGATGCAAAATATCTAAATTGAGCGCGTTAGGCCACCAATCCATATTGGATGTTCCGACCTCGGTGTGTGAACCATGAACTACGGGACACTTGCCTGAATTTTCGCTCAATTTTCGCTCCTTCGATTATTTTCTAAAGGTAGCGACTATTCCAATCATTCGCCATTCCAGTTTGCTAACTCTGCGCCAAACGGATCTAGCCCCATTGGGCCAATCTTGAGCGCGTAAGTATGGAACTTTTTGAGTGAGAAATTTGAACCAAGGCGGGCTTTGGCATCTTCACGAGCCTTCATCCAAACCCGTTCGCCAACTTTGTAGGAAATAGCTTGGCCTGGCCAACCCAAATAACGATCAGTTTCGCTACGAGAATGATCTTCATCTAGAAGGGCTTGCTCGTTTAGTAATTTACGAGATGACTCGGCATTCCAAACATTTCCATCAAAATCTTTGTAACCGAGGTGCATTCCGATATCAACGACGATACGAGCGGCACGCAAGGCTTGCGCCGATAGATAACCCATTTCAATTCCTGGTTCATCGAAGGCCCCAAGTTCATTCATAAAGCGTTCGGCGTAAAGCGCCCAGCCTTCGCCATAACCACTTATCCATGCTGCATTAATCTGGAAACGCGAGAGGCGATCTTTCTCAATTGCGACAGTTGCGCACTGCAAATGGTGGCCAGGAACTGCTTCGTGATACCAAGTTGAAACCAAGTGCCAACTACTTACTTCATCTTTGCCAAGCATCGGAATCCATGTAGTACCTGGACGTGATAAATCTTCTGAAGGAGGGTTGTAATAAGGAGCAGATGCGCTGCCTTCTGGCGCTAAACGCGCTTCACAAACCTTTATACGATCATCAATTTCAAAGTACTCGCCATCCATGCGCACCATCGCCGCATCGGTGAAATCTTGTAAATACTTAATTACATTTGCTTCGCCCTTGATCACGTACTTTGGATCGTGATCTAAGTGATCAGCGACTTCGCGCAACGTTTTGGCGCCAGGTTTAATCTCACCGGCAATCTCCCACATACGGGTATTAATCGCCTTCAGTTCAGCCATACCCCACTCATATGTTGCCTTTAGATCTAACTTCGCTCCCGTGAAGTACTGCGCCCAAACTGCATAACGTTCTTCACCAACAGCATCGTTAGGCGTTGCAATCGGCAAATATTCGTTCTTCAGGAAAGCAGCGGTCTCAGCCGACGCTTTCTCGGCTAACTTGGCATTTGCATACATCTCTGGATATTTGCCCACAGGATCGAAGTTATCGCACATCGCAGAGAATCCACCATTTGCATAACTTTCTAGCTGCTCAATAACTCCACGAACTTGGCGCTGCGCAGTGGTCTTGCCAGTTTTGGCAATCTCCATGATCGCGCCAGTCCAAGATTTAAAGGAAGCGTCAACAGCAGCCAAACGCTTCGCGATATTGTCGAAATCTTTATCGCTCTCTTTAGGCATTAGCTCAAAAACTGAGCGAGTATTTGATGGTGGCGAAGTCAAAACATTCCAAAGAACGAAGGATTCCTGGCTCTCGTGAAGCGCAAGGGAAGTTTCTAGACGTTCTCGCATAACCGTTTGTGAAATACGATCAATCTC
>Ga0214917_10007859_pt1 | contig 10656 bp, 7 predicted proteins | sample LL_1208_BB_MetaG_FD_177983 | JGI IMG/M metagenome (GOLD analysis project Ga0214917, IMG submission 177983) | Freshwater microbial communities from Lake Lanier, Atlanta, Georgia, United States - LL_1208_BB | ecosystem: Environmental > Aquatic > Freshwater > Lake | place: USA: Georgia | collected...
GACCGCGCTCTCTCGATGGTAGCCGATCGCCATGCCGTGATTCGCCGAACAGAAGATTTCCAGCGCCGCCCGCCCGGCCGCAGCGTCCCAGCCATGCAAAGGCAGCCGACTCAGCCAGCCCAAAGCCCGGCCCGTCTCGGTGAGATCCGTCTTCTGAGTCAGGTGAAAATAAAACCCGACCGGGATCGACATGGGACGCAACATTCGATCCAGATACGACTGCAGGTTGCCTCCCCAGCCTAAATCCACCAATCCATACCCCGACTGATCAAAAAGGCCCTCTTGTCGTAAATAACCCACGGCCGCCGCCGCCCTTTTTTCCCCGTGAGCCCGGATCCCGGCGACCCAGGCAGGCTCCATGAGAAGGTGCTTTAATTTTTCCAGCTCCGCTCGCTCGGCCGGCCTCCTCAAGCGCTGAGCGAAGCCCGCCGGCAATGCCAGCTTGGCAATTTCATCCTCGGAAAATCCAATGCGACGAAAGACTTGGAAAAAACTGACTTTGCTCTTTTCAAAAAGAAAAAAGTCCAGGTCTTTTTCCCTGAATTCGGCGGCACGGACACAGCTCCACGCCTGCCGGGATCCGTAGAGGTAGCGGGACTCGGGCCAATCCGCCCGATCCAGCTTCAGAATGTCGTAGATTTTTTTAAAAATCAGCCCATCCCGGGACACAAAATAAAGCCTTTGCAGATTTTTTTCCATGGCCCGACGGGCGATCCACTGCACATACGGAATAAACAAGGGCGCGATGACGTTGCACGCGGTTTCCCAGGCCACCCTGGAAGTGCCGTCCCTTTGTGCAAAAGTGCCCAAACGGGCAAAGCGAAAAACCTGGGCCGCGGCGGGCGCCCGCTCAGCCGTCAATCGGCTCTCATACCTGGAGGGGGCTGCGCCCCGAAAATACCTGGCTCGAATGCCAAGTTTTCGTGGGGCCAGCACATCGGCCCCCCAACTGTCTCCAACATGCACCATGGCGGAAGGGGGCACCTTGAGTTCTTGGAGAATTTTTTTAAATAGCCCGGAGTGCTTGGCGCACCCCTCGGTATGCGAAACAAATAATCGCGCGCCCTCGACCCACAGGTCGTTTCGAATCAATAATTCCTGGATAAAGGAGGGAGGCAAATACATGTCCGTGACATAGAGGATGGCCGTGGATTTCTGCGCCTCATTCAGAAGATTCTTGCCCTGATGAATTGCAAAACACTGTTCCCGCTCCATCGCCAGTTCAGCAGCACAAGCAGTCGAGCTCCAGCCTAGGGCGCCGTGGTATTGGCGATCCATTTCTCCGTAAATATCAGCCAAGGAGTAACGGTCAGGGCCATGCTGACGACTTGCCTGGTGCTCGGCCGCCAGGCGCAAACGGCTTAGCTCCTCAACTTCTCTCCCGCGAGGGTCCAGCGTTGCGTAGGCGGCCTGGAAGCGCAAAAGAGGATCGGTCTCTTTTCTGCCAAGAAGGGTTCCAAAAATATCGAAACTCGACACTTCGACCGTTTCAGGCTGGCATCTTGTTCGCGCTTTGTTTTTTTCGATCATGAGTTCAGACACTTCAATGAAATTAGACTACACTAGGCACTATTTAAAGTGGCACAAAAACACGCCCTCCCACCGTGAGCTTGTGGCCAACTACTATCAGGATTTGCTTGGTCCTTTTCTTCCCAAGAATTTGGAGGCTTTGGTCCTGGATGTCGGCTGTGGAACAGGGCTGGCCCTGGGATATTTAAGGTCGGCTGGCTTCAAAAATATCGAGGGAGTCGATGCGGACCCTGGTCAGGTCAAGCTCGCCTGCGAAAGTGGTTTGCCGGTACTCCACTCCACGGATACCCAATTATACCTTGCGGAAAAAGCGGGCAGGGCGGGTTGTGTGCTTTGTCTGGACGTCTTGGAGCACATTCCCAAAATGGCGCAGATTGAATTCCTTCAGGCCATCCATGGTTCTTTAAAGCCGGGAGGCCGGCTTATTTTAACCGTCCCCAATGCCAACTCCGCGATTGGCATGCGGTGGAGATACATTGACTGGACCCACGAAACCAGCTTTACCGAGCACAGTCTTGATTTCGTGCTCTTCCACGCCGGCTTTCAAAAAATCACCATCCTGCCGGCGGGGAAGGTTCGTCGCCCCAGGCTTTTTTTTCTCCCGGTAAGCGGCACCCGGTATTGGTGGGCTTTTTGTTTTTTCCGACTCTTCCGCCGCTTGGAAATGATGGCGGAATTAGGACCGGATCAAGGGAGAAAAGTTCCCTTATCCCTCAACCTGCTCGCAATCGCGGACAAAGACTAGAATTAGGCTCTGTTCCAGATTCCACGGAGGGCCGCTTTCTGCAGCTCGCCGCTTTCCCGCAAGGGCGGGAGCACAAAAGAAAAGACGGTGGTGGAAATAAACGCCACCACGGCCATGGCCCCTGCCAGACCACTAGGACCTAACCAAAGGATTCCCGCCGAACAAAGTATGATCTGAAGCGGCAACAGGCAAGCGGACACCAGCAAATGATTGAGATTTTTATTCGAAACCACAAATTCCATCGCCCGGATGCTGCCCACCACCACGGAAGGAAAAACAAAGGAATACGCCATAAACACCGGTACTGCAGGTTTGTACTGGCCCCCAAAAACAAGCGGAACCGCCCAAGGGGCGATCAGGCAGGCCAAAACGGCCATCAGCAGTCCCAGTTGATAGGTTCTCCGATAAATCAAAATCATGCGGTTGCGGTACTCGTCCACCCGAGTGTTTCTGAGCCTGGCCAAATCCGGCAAAACGGAGGCCACAAAAGAGGGAACCAGCACGCCAACCGTATCGAAAAAGCGCACCACCACATAATAGTACCCGAGGTCGACCCCCGGCCGCAGGGACTGCAGCAACAATTGGTCCATCTTCATCATAAACCCCACCACCAAACCAGAGGCCATGATGGGCAGGGATTGCTGAAGGAGGGGCCAGAGGGGAAGAGGTTCCCCGTTTTTGGACAGATCCGGGATTTTTTTCCGGACCAAAAGAAAAAGTACGGCGGTACATCCTCCCTCCACCACGGTCGCCAAGGCAAAAGCCTCCGGGCCGAAATGGAAATTCGCAAACCACAAGCGCAGTCCGAGACCCAAAAGAGAGGAGGCCGCGCGCAGCGGAGCAATGGCTCGGAATTCGCTACGCCCAAAAAAGGCTGCTTCGACACAATCCGGGACGCAGGTCAGCGGAAACAGCGCCAGAATTATGTACATCAATCTGTGGCCGGACCCAAACCAACCCGAGAGAAGCAGGATCACCCCCCCCGCTAAAATCGCTCCAAGAAGTCGGAGTCGGGTGACGGATCCGATAAGGGATTCCATGGTTTCGGGGCGCACCGCGGAGCCCCGACTGACAACCTCCAGAGAGCCTATTTGCACCAAGCCGGTCGCCCAAAACGCCACCATGGTAGCAAAGGAAAGTAGCCCGAAATCCTGTGGTCCCAGATGCCGGGCCACCACCACTCCCGCCAGAAATCCTGAAATCAATCGCAGGATCCGGGGCAGGGCATGCCACAAGAACGCCTTAAATCGTGCGTCGGACCTTAAGCGCATAAGGGATTTCATAAAAAAGTTTGGCTGGTTTTTGGCCTGGTGAGGAGGCTCTTTCGTTCTCCCCTTTTAGCGCTACTTCCGGCCAAAAAAATTCGCAACTTTTCGGTATAGGGCCAGAAACGATGAGGCCGTCCGCACGGATGTAAGCCTCTCCCGATACCGGGATGCGCCCAATTGCCCCATTTGCTCGACCTGTTTGGAGTTTCCCGATAGGGAGACGACCGCTTCCACCAGTTGGGATGTCTTTCCGCACGGCACAATCAAACCATCTTGGCCATCCACGATATACTCCGTTTGGCCTCCCTGGCAGGAAGTGATGATGGGCAAACCCACCACCCTCGCTTCTTTGACAACGTTGGGACTGGTATCCGCGCGAGTGGGCAAAAGAAGTCCCCAGGCTGCCTCCAGGGCTGCCAGGATGGTTTCTGGTTCTTGGCGCCCCTTCCAAACGACATTGGGCGGGCTGATCGCTTTCAAGCGATGAAGATAGCGGGGGTGGCCGGAGCCGTAGACCTCTAAGCGGGCGTTCGCAAGACGCGGGTCCCGAAAAGCCGCCACACAATCTTGAATTCCCTTTTGGGGACAAACCGTACCGATAAACAAAAAGGTCGGAGGTTGGTTAACCGGATTTCGCTGCGCCCGAAAAAAACGGGGATGAACCCCGTATTCCACAATCTCGATTGGTCGCCCCCATCGAAAAGGGCGGATTTTTTTCCCCCCCCACGCGCTTTCCACCGTAACCCAATCAGCCCGGGCCAGGCAGTAAGCCTCCAAGAGGGCCTGAAAGTAGACCCGGGGGTGGTGAAGCCCATGGCGGATCAGGTTGGTATGAATTCCTTGCAAAGATAAAATGCTTGGGTAACCGGATCGGACTCCGGCAAACCCACACACATCCTCCGTGCCCCACGCATGCACCAATTCAGGCTGGATTTGGGCCAGAAGTTTCTGAATCTCTTGGCGATCACGCCGGTAAAAGGATGCGGCCCGGCCCTTCTTGGCGATAGGATAAACATGAAAAGTTTGGTTTAGCTCGCCTCGCGTGAGGGGCTCGTCCACCAGCGCTGACCCGGTCAGCCAATGAATTTCAAAATCCGTCTGGTCTTGCCATGCCTCGGCGATTTGCGGAAGCCACGTGGCATAATGCCCTTCCGGTCGAAAATCGTGGCCAAAACTTTTCAAACAATGAACAGGAAAAATGCCAAGAATTGCGATTTTTTTCACGATTGAAACCCTCATTAAGTTACTTGAAAACAGCCGCTTAAAGCAAACCTGCCAAATGTTGGCCGTGCGTCGTGCCAAGGCAAGAGGCACACAGTTGGCAGAGCCGACCCATCTGGCTAAGATAGAGGCGTGCAGAACTTGACCGTCCAAAAAGTCTGCCTTGCGCTGATTACGTTGGCTTTTTTTGTGGCCGCCCCTTGGCTGACCAGCGAGACCATTCAAGGGAATCCCATGCCTTTGACGATTTTGGGGGGCGTGGCTGTCCTGCTTCTATTTGTGTACGGCCTAGGCGCCCGCTGTTGGCTCATCATTCCCTTCTGCCTTCCCATTGAGGGAAACTTGAATTTTCTACCCCTCAACTTTTCCATTCAGGAATTGGCCGTCATCACCGTTTTTTGTTATCTGCTCTTTCGGATGATTTTTGGCCTGGATGTCGCCTGGAAACTGGGTCCGGCTTTAATTTGGGTTCCCTTGGCCGGCGTCTTGGCCGTGCTTTTATATCACTGGATAAGCTCAAGGGATATCGGAATTAAATTGTTGGGGGGCACGGGTTGGGGTGGGCGAAGTTATTTCAAAGTGGCCTTGGCTGCCCTGAGTATTCCCCTCCTGGCTTCTTTCCCAAAAATCCCAATGAAAGATCTGCAGGTAGTGCCTCTGGTTTATTTTTTGGGTTCGTTTGTGGATATTGTGCCAGAGCTTCTCACAACCTTTATTCCGGCGGCAGCTCCCCTGGTTTGGAGGGTCTATAGCAGTGTCAATTTGGGTGAATACGGGGCCACTCTTCGTGGAAATTTTCTTGGGGAACAGGGAGTGGCTCGGATCGGGACGCTTTCCAAGCTAGGGCTGGCGGCTGGCTTGGTTATTTTGAGTTACTTCCGCCCTCAGACTTGGCTTCGCCCTGAACGACTATGGGCTTTGCCTGCGTTGATTGCAGGCGCGCTGCTTTGCGCTTTGAGTGGCTATCGCAGTGCAATCTTTCGGTATTCTTTCGGCTTGCTCGGTGCGCTCTTTTGTACCCTCCGTTTTAAAACAATTTTTATTCTACCGGTGATCGCCTCCTTCTTACTACTGGTTGGGTTTACTCAGGGCACACTGATTCATTATCCCATCACCCTACAAAGATCCCTTTCCTTCCTTCCTGGCAACTGGGATGTCAAGGCGTCCAAGGAGGCTGAGGGATCCTCAGATTGGCGAAAAAAAATCGATGAGCTTTTTTACAAAGAGTATTTTCAGCAGGCACCACTTCTTGGGAAGGGTTATCATTTCAACCCTGAACTGGCCAAACAAGATACGGATGTCTACCTAGCCGTTGCCGCCCGGCGAACCGAAGCTGGAGACGAATATGCGGACGTTCGGCGGTACATTGAGCAGCGTATGCCGCACGAAGGCCCGGTTCATATTTTGTTGGTGACAGGCGCGGTGGGAATGGTCTTTTTTGTTGGTTTTTGCGCGGCTCTTTTGAAGTATTCTTTCACAAGTGTGTTGAAAACCCCTAATAATCAGGTCACCCCCATCCAGATCTGGACCACCTCTCTGCTTCTAACCAACGTTTCGGCGTTTTTTCTTGTTTTCGGGGAGTACCAAACTTTCTTTACAGTAGTTTGCCCTATTATAACTCTTTTATACCGTTTTGAGCGGCTAAAGGCCGCCGAAAAGCCCATTCCTCGGTAATTCCCAGTGACGAACCATCACCTACTACCCCGGAACTGGTTTGGCAGGGGCCTCAACCCGGTTGGCACCCCCGGCAGCCACCTGTTACCTAGTACCCCCACATACGCCCGGGCCAAGTTGCCCTCAGGGAGGGCGCGACGAACTCCTTCCTCTTCATCGGCGGGGAAGAAAATATTTTATAAGTGAAGCTTCGGGGCCGGTGGGCCCCCGCAAGAAAGCGTCTGGCCCGATGCAAAAGCAGCCATCCTGGTCGGAATATTCGGATCCAAAAGGGTGCCGTCCGTGTGAGTTGCTCACGTTCCTTGTGGGCCGCGTCAGTCATCCCGAGATTTTCTCCAGAATCAGTAAAAGTGGATGTCACAAAACCCAAAGACCCCGTTTGCGCCCCCTGCTGTCGGGCCTTCAGATACCATGCCGCATCCGCGGCTGCCCGGTAACTCGTGTCAAATCGGATTCCTTTATCCAGCAGTCTGCGACGAAAGAACATGGCTGCGGTAAACGCGGAGAAATGACATGTCCAGGTGTGGGCCACCAAGGGAACCAGCACCTTTCGCCAGCACCGGGCCTTTCCTTTTTCATCGATGACGAGTGCATCGCCAAAAAAGAGATCCACCTGCGGATTCGACCGAAAAGCCTCCGCGGCTTTTTTCAGGGTGTCGGGCAAATACTGCTCATCACAGTTCAGGTAGGCACAAATCGATCCTTTCGCTTTTTCAAAACCCCGGTTGATGGCGTCATACATTCCTTTGTCCTTTTCGGAAACCATAACCCTCCGATACCCCGGTCGTTCCGGCCACCGCTGAGCCATCTTGGCTGCAAACTCCGCGAACCCATCCGTCCCCCCATCCTGGACGACATGCTCAACGTCCACCCCTTCCTGATCTGCCACCGAAGCAATACAGCACTCCAACTGCTCCAACTGCCGAAAGCTGGGCGTCACGATCGTAAAATCCATTTGCAGAAACTTACCCCCTGGCCTTGGCGCCTTCAAACCACTGCTTCACTCAACTCAAATTAAACTCAAACCCAAGCCTAAGCCTTAGGCTTGGGCTTGCTTATTGGGATGCCATCAAACTTGGCTTCAGCACCACAAAGGATCCCAGAACAAGGGCCTCAAGCCCGGTGTCGAAGAAGCATTTGATCGCCTCCCGGGGATTACAGACGATTGGTTCACCCTTTACGTTGAACGATGTGTTCAAAATCACCGATTCGCCTGTCTTTTTCCCAAAGGCTCGGATCAGGTCGTAGTACCGTGGATGGACATCTTTGTACACCAACTGGGGCCGGACCGTGCCGTCCACATGGACCACCGCAGGAATCTTCTCTCTTTTTTGCGAGGTCGCCTCAAAGGAAGAGATCATGAATCTCTCATCCCGCGCCCCGCGAAGATAAGTGTCGCGTGACTCCGCCAACATCGACGGGCAAAAGGGCCGGAACGCTTCACGGTACTTCACCTTGGCGTTGATCCGGTCCTTGTTTTCCGCCACCAGCGGACTCATCAGAATACTTCGGCCACCCAAAGCGCGTGGCCCGGCCTCCATCCGACCCTGGAACCAACCCACCGCGTAGTTTTTCACCAGCAAATCGGCCACCCGCCCGGAAAGGTCGGCCGGCCTTTCGTAGACCAGGCCTCTCTCCTTAAGAATGGTTTCGATCTTCTGATCAGTGTAGGACGGCCCCCAATAAAGATCCTTGATCCTCGGGTTGTGCCGGGAAGGATGTCTTTCGTAATAGGCTTGGAGCGCCGCTCCGATGGCCAGCCCGGCGTCCCCGGGGTCAGGGTAAATCCACTGATCCTCGACTTCACCAGTCTGCCAAAGCTTCTGATTGAACTTCACATTGAGGAAACATCCCCCCGAGCAGCAAACCGTTCGCGTACCCACCTCATGAAGGGACGGCACAATAAAAGCCTCCATCTGCTCTTCCACCGTGCGCTGGACCTCCGCCGAAAAATCTTCCTTTCCGAGATTGGCCGCGATGGCCCCAAGTTCGGCGGCGTCCCGCCCGTGAAAATGCGTCGAGCCGTGGTCTCTCCAGACACCGAATGTTCCATAATCGTGGGGACGAACCAGACGTCCCCCTTCATAAATGGGATGAAAGCCGCGTAAGGCGCCTGGCTGAGGCTTTCCGTACGGAGCCAGCCCCATCACTTTCCACTCATCACTGCCGTGCCTCCATCCCAAACCCTCGGTGGCGTTACCGTAAAACCAACCGACCGAGGAGCTCCGATCGTAGCTCCGGAGCGGAGTGATGCGGTTGTTCTCCCCAATCCACAGCGCGGAGGAGGTGTGATCCCCCAAGCCGTCCATGGTCACAATGAGGGCCTTCTTTTCTCCAAGACCCGCCGTGTAGTAGGCGCTGGCCGCATGGGCCAGATGGTGCCCCACCGAAACCACTTGGCAGTCCGGCCGGAGGGCAATCTTCTCGCAGTACAGCGGCAACTCGCCCTGAACGACCCCAATCCCGGGGAAAAACTTGTCCCGAAAGGCCATTTTCATCCGGCTCTTCAAACCGGAAAGTCCCTGCTGAATATTGGGCGGAAAATCGAAGAAGTGCCGTGCATCCAAACGCAACACCTGTCCGGCCGAGGCCACTAGATCAATATCCCCGTCCTCCAGTCCCGCCCACTCCAGGCACCAGCGGATGGAGTGGATGGGAAACGAGGCGTCGTTTTTAATCCGGGTGAGTCGCTCCTCCGCGATGGCTGCTTTGATCTCGCCATCCACTACCACACACGCCGAGGCGTCGTGGCCATAGTTGAAGCCTAAAATCTTCACGCTTTAAACCTACCTCTGGGTTCTCGTTGGATCGAATCCAAAACTCTGTGTCTCACCTCCCGCCTCGACCACCCATCTCTCTAGCTCGGGCGATTTTTTCCCCTGACTTCGGCCTCATCAAACATCCAAAATCGCGGCGCATCTGCTTGTTCTTTCGCATCAGCATGATTCGCCATAAACTAGCCTCATGCGCCGCTTGCGGATCCTTCAGGTCTTCAACCGCTATATTCATTATGGCGGCGAAGAGGCCTCCGTTTTCCGGATCGGGGACGCCCTGCAAGAGCAGCATCAGGTGGAGTATTTTTTTGGCTCCACCGAGGAGTTCATGGGGCCGGGGATGGGTCGGCGCCTCACCGCCCCCCTACGAGCCTTTCACGACTCCGCCGTGGCAGCCAAACTCCGTCGGTACCAGGAGCTTGGGAAGTTCGACCTCTGGCAGATCCACAACGTGATCCCGGGGCTTTCCCCGTCGGTGTATAGGACCGCTTTTCGCCTCAAGGTTCCCGTCGTTCACTTTCTTCACAACTACCGTTTCGGCTGCGTGAATGGCCTCTTTTTGAATCATGGTCAACCCTGCCAAAGATGCATCGGGGGCAACTTATGGCCCGCCTTCCAGACCGCCTGCTGGCATGACAGCCACCTTGTTTCCGGATGGCAGGCTCTGGTCCTCTTGTATTTGCGGCGTTTGAAAATTTTTACCCGGGTAAGACGCTGGATTGCCTTAAGTGAGTCCCAAAAGGCCCTGCATGGAAAAATGGGTTTCCCGCAGGATGTGATTTCCGTGGTGCCGCATTTTTTTGATGTCAAGGACCCGCCCCCACCCCTCCCAGCCGGGGGGCCGGTGCTCTTTTTATCCCGCCTCGCCCCGGAAAAGGGCGGGCAGGAGCTGCTGCGGGCCTGGCGGCTGCTGACTCCGTCCCACCGCGAGCTTTGGATCGGCGGCACCGGCCCGGAAGAATCCGTCCTTCGAAAGGCTGCCTCTGGATTGGTCGGCGTTCGTTTTTTGGGATTTTTGGAGTCCGCGGGTCAAAGAAATGCCTGGGCCCAGTCCTCCTTCGCCGTAATTCCCTCCATCGTGCCCGAAACGTTTGGCATGGTCGTCCTCGAGGCTTGGGCCCGTCAGCGACCGGTGGTTGCCCATCGCATCGGCGCTCTGGCCGAGACCATTGACGACGGTGTCAATGGACTCCTGGTAGACATGGGAGACCCTGCCGCCTTGGCCCAGGCCATCCGGACCCTTTCCGAAGACCCCCAAAAAATCCGGCGGATGGGATTGGCCGGACACAAAAAGCTCGAGACCGAATTTAGCCGCTCCCGATGGTTACAGCGAATGGAGTCCGTATATCAGACGGTGTTTTCCCTCCCAAAACCGGCCGCTCAAAACAGGGTATAAATAAACGGCGCAGCCACTTTGGCCCCCAGGATGATGAGGCCGAGGAAA
>Ga0214917_10007860_pt1 | contig 10655 bp, 13 predicted proteins | sample LL_1208_BB_MetaG_FD_177983 | JGI IMG/M metagenome (GOLD analysis project Ga0214917, IMG submission 177983) | Freshwater microbial communities from Lake Lanier, Atlanta, Georgia, United States - LL_1208_BB | ecosystem: Environmental > Aquatic > Freshwater > Lake | place: USA: Georgia | collected...
TAATCAGACGAAGTTTTATCTGCGTCTAATTGGGTGCACGGGTTTTTGTGGTTAACGAGATCATCCCGGCTTCCTCGGCCCGCTTCCCCTGGCTCAACAATCGAAGTCGAGACCGTTCACCCCCGCGATTAACGTGGATTGGAAGCTGTTGGAGAATTGTAGGGCACTCCAAGTGAAGAAAATAACGCGCAAAGTTCGAGCGATATTCCCGCACTATCACCGCACCATGGGCACGTAATCTGGCACTTAATCATGAGCGCTAACTATGGCAATTAAAAATGGGCGCTAAATCTGGCGATTAAATGAGTATTGCTGCTCTACGAGTTTAGATACTCTGAAATCCGAGTCTAATCATCAAATTTCGAGCGTTTAGAGATACTACTTTTTCCAGAAGTACGACGAGCTAACTCCCTATCAACTTCACGATTTGCTTGTTTTTCCATCAGCGCAGCGCGTTTATCGTGCGCTTTCTTGCCTCGCGCAAGCCCCATCTCAACTTTTGCCTTGCCATCTTTGAAATAGAGCGACAATGGAATGAGAGTCATTCCACCTTCTTTGAGTGTTCCAATAAGTTTAGTTATATCGCGCTTACTTAAAAGCAATTTTCTTTTTCGGCGAGGTTCATGATTTGTCCAAGAACCTTCGTTGTACTCAGGAATATGAACTCCACTAAGCCAGAGCTCGCCATCTTCGACAAGTGCATATCCATCAGTCAATGTGGCTCGTCCGGCGCGTAATGATTTAACTTCCGTTCCCATGAGTACCAAGCCCGCTTCAAAAACTTCGTCAATGAAATAGTCATGACGCCCCTTTTTATTCTGGGCGATCAGTTTCTTTCCTACTTCCTTGACCATAGGTCAAGGGTATCTTTATGTCAGGACTATTTCTGAGAGGTAAGAGATGCAAGTCCACCGAGAACTTGAAGCGCTTTAATTCCAATTTCACTTGAACTTACCTCCAGATCCGGGATGATTCCCAATTCTTCAATAACTCTTCCAGACGGGGTCCGGTAGAGCGCCACTGTTAATTCCAACTTTGAACCATCGTCCAAAGTAACTAACTCTTGAACTGAGCCTTTGCCATAGCTTCGTTCTCCTACAACGACTCCACGATTACGATCTTGAAACGCTCCCGCCAGAATCTCTGCAGAACTTGCGGTATTGCGATTTATCATAAGGATTACAGGGACAGTAATAGGCTTAGGATTCGAAACTTTGAATAACTTCTCATTTCCATTTACTTGATAAGAAACAATTACTCCATTAGAAATAAATAATTGGGCAACTCTTACTGCCTCTTCAATAAGTCCACCAGGATTATTTCGTAAATCAATAATCACCCCCGACTTATACTTAAGTTTTGAGAGCGACTTCTGAACATCATCAGCAGTTCCAGAACCGAATGAAGAAATCTGAATCAAAGCAACTGAATTAGTTACCTGACTCGCCTCTACTGTCCTAACCGCAACTTTCTCTGTTGAGAGAGTGACGAGAATCTTCTTCTCCTCTCGGTCGACCAACAATTCAATTTTGGAGCCAACCTCCCCACGAATCAGTGCAATCACCGAAGTTAAAGAAGCGCCGCGGACATCAGTTCCATTAACTTCAAGTACTTGATCCCCCACAGATAATCCTGAAGTAGATGCTGGAGAATCTTCTTGGATAGATGCGATCTTTACCTGCCCGCCACGAGATTTGGTGAACCACACACCAATGCCGGTAAACATATTTGAACTTTGTTCCTCAAGAACTTCTAGCGCGCTCTTAGGAAAATAATTAGCCCACTCATCTCCCGAAGCTTTTAGAGCGCCTTCAATTGCTGCACGCTCCAAAATCTCGCGATCGTTCTGTTTTGCTCCTGAATTCAATATTGTGGAGATTGCTTCATCAACTTGAGTAGTTCCAGTCTTGCTTCCAACTTGAACTCCGATACCAAAAACTAAACCCATGGTTACAAGCGCGATGGTGGCTTTACGAAAGAACTCCGAATTGAACCTAGAACTTCTCTCAGATCCTGGTACAACAGATAATTCGTTTAAATTTCCTTTTGCCGTTGAAGAAACGAGAGATTCAACGCTTGAATTTGAACTCGATCCTAGATTTGTTTTTTTTGAAGCGACATGTCCTCTCACGACCGTGCGCTTCTTGGCAGCGCCAGAGGATGAACTACTCCGTTTTTTTGCTGCCACGTGGGGAAACCTCTATCGCTCACTTCTTTGGGGAGATAAAGGTACTTCAGTTGAGCAAACTAACTCAAATATCGAGTTAAACCTTGAGGTATTTGCGGAGCGTAAGCACGGAAGCTAAAGCAGAAACCAGAAGTCCGGTACCGAGAAGATAAGCCGAAGCGAGCCACACATCACTCCACGTAAAGAAGTTTGTGAAGGTAAGTAAAGGAGCAATGCGATCATCGATTACAAACTTCAAGCCCGATAGAAGTCCTACGGAGAATCCCCATCCCAGAATGGCTGAGAAAACTCCTTCCAAAATAAATGGAAGCTGGATTGAAAATGAGCTAGCGCCGACAAGTTTCATGACATTTGTTTCACGACGGCGATTGAAAGCTGCAATTCGCAGTGTGTTGCTAATAAGCAACGCCGCCGTCAATACGCTAGCAAAGCCAATCGCAAGAGCGCCATCGCGTAAAACATTCAGTAACTGGAAAAATTTCTCCAAAATAGATCTCTGATCTTGCACTACATCCACACCTGGGCGACCTGAGAATGCACTTTGTACTACGGCGAACTGGGTCGGATCTTTTAATTTCACTCGGAATGATTCTGGTAATTGATCTGCTGTGACATTCTGGGAAATCGCAGAGTCTTTGAATCGCTCTTGGAAACGATCGAAGGCTTCAGACTGTGATTCGTAATATACGGTTTCAACTACTGGGAGTTCTTCCAAATCGTTTTGAATTTCAAGGCGTTGCTCCTGTGTTACTACCCCAGCAGAGCATGACGGGGAGTCTGAAAGCGATCCACAGAGATAAACCGAAACTTCTATCTTGTCGTACCAATAATCCTTCATCACTCGAACTTGAGCATTCGACAAAAGACCAATACCAAGTAACGATAATGAGATAGCGACGGTTATAACGACAGCAAAGGTCATAGTCAGATTTCGACGTAGGCCAATTCCTACTTCACTGAGAATAAATCCTGCGCGCATAGCTACCCCGTATATCCGTAAACTCCGCGCGCCTGATCGCGGATCACTTGACCCTTATCTAATTCAATAACACGTTTGCGCATCTGGTCGACGATCCCGGCATCGTGGGTCGCCATGACAACTGTGGTTCCTTCTCGATTAATCCGATCAAGTAATTTCATAATTCCAACAGATGTTGCAGGATCTAAGTTTCCGGTTGGCTCATCTGCGATAAGAATTGCGGGATTGCTTACATATGCGCGGGCAATTGCCACTCGTTGTTGTTCTCCGCCAGATAGCTCTCCTGGTTTGCGATCAGCTTTATCTTCAAGTCCAACCAACTCGAGAACTTCGGGAACTTCACGCGCTATCTCTTTCTTCGAAAAACCTAGAACATGGAGAGTAAATGCCACGTTTTCTGCCACGGTTTTATTAGGAAGTAATCTGAAGTCTTGGAAGACGGTTCCAACTTGGCGACGTAACTCGGGAACTTTCCAATTTGAAAGTGTGCCAAGATCTTTGCCAGCGACATGAATGCGTCCTGACGTCGGCTTCTCTTCACGTAAAACCAATCTAAGAAAAGTTGACTTTCCAGAACCTGAAAGTCCCACTAAGAAAACGAACTCGCCTTTTTCAATATCGATACTCACATTGTCGAGAGCAGGGCGATCGGTCTTGGAATAGACCTTGGTTACGTTTTCGAAGCGAATCACGGGTGTGATTTTAGGTAGCACTTGGGCCAAAGTTCAGGATAAACCCGCCTATTTAGGGTGAGAAAAGACGCAGATTGAGGCGTTAAGCGTAGAAATATTCCGCACTCAGGGCAGCGCTAACTTCTTACTTTTTCTCCCGGCGCCAGCGAATTCCCGCAGCAATAAAACCGTCAAGATCTCCATCGAGAACTGCTTGAGTGTTACCAGTTTCAAAGTCAGTGCGATGATCTTTCACCATCTGATACGGATGGAGAACATACGATCGAATTTGATTACCCCAGGATCCTGAAGTTTCGCCACGTAAGGCATCAATTTTTGCGCGCTCTTCCTGATTTCTCTTCTCTAGTAACTTTGATTGTAGAACTGCCATGGCGGTCGCACGATTTTGAATTTGAGAACGCTCGTTCTGACATGACACAACAATCCCCGTGGGAATATGCGTTATTCGCACAGCAGAGTCAGTTGTATTGACTCCTTGACCTCCAGGGCCTGATGATCGATATACATCAACGCGGATATCTTTTTCATCAATATCAATATGGTCACTCTGATCTACAACAGGAACTACTTCAACGCCAGCAAAGGAGGTATGTCGGCGATTCTGGCTATCAAATGGCGAGATACGCACTAATCGATGAGTTCCTTGTTCTACCGATAGCGTTCCATAAGCGTACGAACCGGAAACCTTAAAAGTCGTAGATTTGATTCCAGCTTCTTCTGCATAAGACGTTTCAAGAACGCTCACACCATAATCATGACGCTCGCAATATCTAAAGAACATACGGGAAACCATCTCGGCCCAATCCGCAGCATCAACACCACCCGCTTCAGAGCGAATAGTGATGAGCGCATCGCGATGATCGTATTCCCCGCTGAGAAGTGTTTGAACCTCTAGATCCGAGATTGAAGCAGTTAAAGCATCTAGTTCTTTCTCAACCTCGGCACGTGCACCAAGATCTTCTTCATTGTTTGCAAGCTCCAACATGATTGGAAGGTCTCCGACGCGACTTCGCAAACTACTGACTTTATTTATTGTTCCTTGCACTCGCGAAAGCGCGCTCGTAACTTTCTGGGCGCTCTCTGGATCATTCCAAAGATCCGGCGCTCCTGCTTTAACTTCTAATTCAGCAAGCTGACTCTTCAATTTTGGTAGATCTAGAACAGATTCAATTGAAGCCAAGGTAGCGTTCAGCGCAACAATTTCTTGATTGATATCGCGCTCGGCCATGGCAGAAGGATAGTCGTAGTCAGAAAATTTACGTAATTTCTCAAGAATTTCTGCCCATTGTTTAGGAAGTTAAGAAAGATAAATTGAACGGACAGAGACATTCACCTGATTGGTAAATTCATTTATCTCAAAGAGTGGCAATTCAAAGAGCAATTTAGATTTCTGCTTCACATATGCTCTCAAATCTTCGCCGTTGCACTGAAAATTCACTATCTCAATCTCTTTATCTCCCTTGAAAAACGAAAGTTCTCGTTTAAAGGCACTTCCGGCGTCACTGCAGTTGATGGGAACTGTCACCATACCTGAGAAGTTAGGTGATATAAATTGCGGCAACGAATAGTAGTATCGATTTTCATCCAGCTCTTGTGCAGCTTTTGAGAGCGCTCCCTCGGTGGCATTAATAAGTTCTTTCCGATCAATGTATATGGATGCTACATTTGCCACCAGAAAAATTGATGACATTATTAAAATGAAATATAGAAGGATGAGTGGGGTAATTGATCCCTCATCTGTGTCGATGACCAATTCTTCACTTCTCGCTTGGGCACCTTTATCGAACAATTGCCTTCAACTTCCAGATCGCCATTTATCGACATATCCTTCTGCGACTGCTACTGCTTTACGCCTCTGATTCTCCTCGCCAAGAAACTCTCGGAAGAGCTCCATTTTTACTAAGGATCCTGGAGTCAGGCATCTTTCTGCTCCGCATGTAATGTTGTAAGTAAATCGATTCCGTGAGTCCATTTCTTCAAATTGTTTTAGAACAAACTTCACTCTCTGATGGCCCAAATTAAGATCCTCTGCCGTAACAAATACACGCAAACTCTGTCTTGCAAGGTTTGATAATTCAATCTCAGTACGCGCAGTGTTATGAAGAGCTGAGAAGAAAAGTAGCGCCGGAAGAAATAGAGGCGCTGCGATGAGTACAAACTCAACTACTGCTGAACCTTCATCATTCTTCTCTGATTTTGATAACTGCCAGCGAGATAATCTAGTCATACGTCCTTTGATTTACTCCCGGACCACGAGTACGTGACTTGTGACCTTTAAGTCTTGAGGTGCTAGAGAATTGATAATCGGGACTTTGGCCGAGGACTTCGCCATGAGAAGTTCTCCACCACCGGGAATTTCAGTGCTTTGCTCCTCCACAATTCGGGAGTGCTCGAAGGCGAATTCACTTCCCTCCGAACCAAAAAGAGCAGTCCTACTTAAAGTGCTCTGAAGATCAATGGTCTCTATTAATTGAAAACTACCAGCAACAACAAGTTGCATCACCAGCAGAAAAAATGCGGTAGCAGGGATCATGGTTAGCCCCGCTTCTATGGAACCATTTTCGGGATGTTCTAGGTCTTTACTTACCTCCTCAACCACTAGCGAATTCCATTCATCGCATCGAGCGAATTCTTAAGAATTGTGCTCAAACGTGGAGCGGCAATAGTCCAGATCGCGGTCACTAAACCTGTGGTCATAAGGACAACAAGTACCCAACCTGGAACATCGCCTCGTTCATTGTGGTCATTATTTGAAGTTCTTACTCTTTCCTTGAAATGGAAAAGTGATGATCTTTGATAACTTGATGCGATTGCTTCTCTAATCAAAATGCATTTTCGGAAAATATTATCTGTAGCTTTGACTAAGTGTGAATTCATGAATCCCCCTAAAAATTATTGAATCATCCTCAACTTTTTTCACTTCTTGATTACTTAACGGATCTTGCCCTTTTACATTGTTATGCGACGTCCCAGAATGCAGAATGGGGATAAAGGACGATGTGGAAATGCACTTAGAGGAACGACCCGAGTTGTTGGTAGGAGGGCCAGAGTGCAAAGAGAATGGAGATTGGTAGAATCAAGAAGACAACTGGGATCAAAAGAGCAATCTCTGCTTTACCCGCTCGCTTGAGAGTCTCACTCTTATTAGATAATCGTGAATCTCTTACTTGCGAAATCAGAATTGGGGTCAATGAAGATCCACGTTCAATGCCTAAAATTAGGCTGGTGATAAAGCGGCGCAATACTAGAGAATGGTGACGTTGGGCCAACTTATCTAGCGCTTCAACAATTGTCTCTCCGGCTTCAATGCCATTGACTACCTCAGAGAAACGCTGGCTACTTATTGAATTCGAGCGGGTTGAAAGGAGGGCGATAGCGCGCGCCGGCGAAACTCCAGATGAGATGAGAACAGTCAAAAGTTGAATTTGAGTAGGTAGTTCAGCATCAAACTCTTCTTGATGTGATTTTTGCTGTGACGCGCGTCTTCTTCCCATGAAAACTAAGAGGGTCGCCAGAAAAAGCATTAGCAAGATTGTTGGACGAATCAATTGGGGTTTAACAAAAATAATCAGGAAAGTGAAACAGAAACCAGTCACAACGGCTCCGAAATAGATTGGCAATATCTTCTCTCGGCGCAATCGTGCATTTCTTGTAAACTCGCTCGTTACAAGGGAGCTCACGGAAATCCCGCTTACATTTCTCAACTTTTCTATAGGCAATTCGAACTCTGCAGGCATTTTTAATTTGAATTCTTCTACGGCATTGATCCCATCAAAACTCTCCTGGCTAACAATCCAAATACCCCAGATCAAAAGTGGAGAGACGACTATGAAGGATAAGAATTGATGATTTGTTGAGAGATTTTCTAACATCGTAGCGCCCTCGGGACGTTGGGAAGTGCGCCGACTTTCTCCATCCACAGAAATGCAGCAGCTGTCATCACTATCCCGAGCGTTAAAATCCTTAATCCGTCATAGGTTGCAAATGCTTCTCGAGTCGATCCTTGTGTCGAAAGCAGAACGAGAAGAACCCACGGTGCGGCCGTAGCTAAAACTGCAGAATTCTTTACCCAGCCAAATTTCGTTCTAATCTCCTCCACCACAGCAAGATCTTCCCTCACAAATTCTGCGAGCAATCGGAGTGCTGTATTAGAGTCTTTTCCACCAAAACTCTTGGCGAGAATGAGGGTTTCAAATACTTGATCTGAGATGGCCGAATTTACAAATTTCTTCTCGTCAAAAAGCACATCGTGAAAGTCTTCTCCACTCATTATCTTTCTCTCTATTCGGGAGAAGAGCGGCTGAAGGGCACTTGGACCTCGCCGAGAAAGTGACATAACAGCTTCTGGAATAGGAATTCCGGATTGTAAAGCGGATACGAGACTGTCGATTGCTTCAGGCCAAGCCAAATCACGCTGACGAATTTTCTGATTTTCTCGATTTCTATTAATAATGAATGGGATTGAAGTAGCTAAAACTGCAATCGAAAACGAAATGGAGCTACTTTTAGTTAGTGCAGTCATAACGAGATATGTAATACAAACCGTAGAAATCAATGTAGCTACGTTAATGAAGCGACCAAGAACATGGCCGTTACTTGATGATGATGGGCGTTTAACTTCTACTGGTATATCTCTTGCTGTGAAATGTACATTTCGCCAGCCCAAGGCTAGATAGACGCCCGTAGAACAGATTGCTGCCGCAATTAGAGCCGTGATACTTGGACTATAGGTGAAGGCCACGAAGGTACCGTTCTCCATCCCAGAAGAATTCATTGTCAATCTCGATATGAAAATTTTCAGAGCGATTGTTTACCCGCGCAACCTGTTGGATTCGACGCTTTCCCTCGCGATCGAGAGCCACGTGAACAACCAGGTCTATTGCGTTGAATACGGTTGGGGTGAGGAAATCTTGAGTGATGTTTTCGCCCGCCAATAGTGGCAAGGTTTGTAGCTTGCGAATCGCCTCTTGAGCAGAATTTGCATGAATCGTTGCCATTCCTGGAATACCAGAATTGAGTGCAATAAGAAGGTCTAAGGACTCTGCCTCTCTAATCTCGCCAATTACAAGTCTTGAAGGGCGCATGCGGAGCGCCTCCTTTATGAGTCTTCTGATACTTATTTCGCCGACACCGTCTAGGTTTGCAGATCGAGTCTGCATCGCTACACAATCTGGAATTTTGGGTTTCAGTTCAAATACTTCTTCTATCGTAATCACCCTTTCCCCAATTGGTACCGAGCTAACTAATGCATTCAAAAGCGTTGTTTTGCCAGCTTGGGTAGAGCCGCTCACTAAAATATTTTTCTGAGAATGCACCGCTTCCACTAAATACTCCGAAATTTCACCGCTCATTACATCAAACTCAACTAGGTTTTGAAGAGACTTTCCTCGCATCAGATGTTTGCGGATATTTACCGCCCAATGCTCAGCAGTTATCTCAGGAATTGCAATATGGAGTCGACTCCCATCAGGTAGACGGGCGTCGACAAAAGGATGAGAGAGATCGATTCTCTTACCGCACCACATGAGAACTCGATCCATAATTGACTGGAGTTCAGAGGTAGTTAAGACGATATTCGTTAATTCACTTTTGCCTCCGCGGGCGATATAAATTCTTTGTGGTGAATTAATCCAAATCTCTTCAATATCTACTGCATCAATAAGTGGTTGAAGCGCACCGAACGGAGTAATTTCGACGGTGGAAGAAATCTGATTTTCGCTCTCTAATTCATGTGCCGCCGATTGATGGGCTGCCAATTGACGTACTGCACCGTTCGTCGCATGAATATCTGCAAGATTCGATCCAGTCTCATTACTATTCCTATTTGCCACGGGCACTTTGTAGATGTTCCGGCGCCGACTCTTATGCAATCGGAGTTGTGGATCTGTGGAGATGGTGAATTCATTCGAGCGAATGTCTAAGCGGTAAGCACAGCGGGTATTCCTCGCAACCTGCACCCTGTACAACAAGGTAGACTCCACCTCGTAAAACTCTCTTCACTATGGTGGGCGTAGCTCAGCTGGTAGAGCACCCGGTTGTGGTCCGGGATGTCGCGGGTTCGAGCCCCGTCGCTCACCCCATTTCTTATTGAAGTTTCCTTTGGTCGAGCGCTTGAACTATTCGGGAGTCGGCAATATTAGGAGCAATCCTTACTCTGCAAGATTCGCAACATGGCGTCTTTCTCAGGTTTAGTCAACCAAAGACCATACTTCACTTTCACTTGAAGCTGTCGAGTGACGTATGCGCAACGAAAAGATTTGTTAGGCGGGAGCCACGTTGCAGCATCACCATCACCCTTCTGGCTATTGAGTGATCCTTTTACTGCCATGAGATTCAATGGATCGTTAGCGAAATTAGTCCGCACCTTTTGACTCATTTGGAAAATCCCCGTCTGCCAGGCATTAGAGAGAGCAACTACGTGATCAATTTGTACTAGCGCACTCGTCTTTTCACCACGTTGAAAATCAATGACTTGTCCGGAGTAGGGATCTTGCAATAGCCCTCTCTCAACCACGCAATTTCGAATCTTATCTCGAAAAACTACAGAAATTAAATCCCGTTTCAAAATATCATTACGTGTATCGCAACCATTCCGATCTACGTCGGACCACTGTGGACCAAAAGCACTTCTCGAATATCCCGTCTTAGGCGCCCGACCTTTTACTTCTAACTTCTCAATTTCTTCTATGGCGTTAAATGAAACTGTTTCAGAATGGGCTGTGCTAATGAGTTGAATTTTCGCGCCAGGAAAACTTGTCAGTGAAATTGAAGTGAGAGAAAACGCTCCAATGACCGC
>Ga0214917_10007863_pt1 | contig 10650 bp, 6 predicted proteins | sample LL_1208_BB_MetaG_FD_177983 | JGI IMG/M metagenome (GOLD analysis project Ga0214917, IMG submission 177983) | Freshwater microbial communities from Lake Lanier, Atlanta, Georgia, United States - LL_1208_BB | ecosystem: Environmental > Aquatic > Freshwater > Lake | place: USA: Georgia | collected...
TCCGTGTATTTATTCTACTGAGTTTGGCGATGATGTTCATTCCGGCGCTATCTTTTATTGGGCATAGCGCTCACATCGGGGGTTTATTGGCAGGATTTTTTCTGGCGCGTGCGTGGCTGAAGAGTTCACCCCAGCCTCCTCTGCTTCAATCGAAGTCGCACAAGGGGATGGACGAGATGGCGGCGACTCTGGAGGTGGGGCAGTTGTCGGAAGCGGAGTTTTTAAGGGAGGTGCGGCAGCTTCTGGGGGATCTGGGCAAGGGGCATTGGCGCCCCTTAAGTTCTCGGGAGCGGGCTCTTCTACGCCGGGCACATCTCCTAGTTTAGCCGGTAGGAAATTATTTTATGGGAAAGAAATCTACTCCAGACCTAATTCAAGGGGTCTGGGAGAGGTTTTTAGAATTTTCACCTGGGAGTGCCGAGGTTGTTCGCACCCACGAGGGGTTGTCGAAGGCCGCTAAGAATCCGGCGAGTCTTTTGCAGGAGAGAAGTAAGGGAAAGTATCAAATTGAGTGGAAGGAGAGGGTCCAAAGTGCGGACTCAGCCAGTCGCAGGTTAGCGCTGTTGCGAGATTGGCAGAGGGGAGAGCTGGTACAGTTAGCCTGGAAGTGTTTTGCCGAGCCGGTCTCGGCGGAAAAAGCTGCGCAAGGATGGACCCACTTGGCAGAGTTTGTTTTGGAAACGGAATTCGACTTAGCCAAGGAGAAGGCACCCGATGGTGATCGTGGAAAGTGGGATGGCTTTACGATTTTGGCTTTAGGAAAGTTAGGAGCTGGAGATTTAAACTTTTACTCCGATCTGGATCTGATTTTCTTTCATGGGGAGGGGGATGACGCGGGTGCGGTGAGCCGTTTGGCGCGGTCGGTGGTAGGGGATTTGGATGCGGCGGGTGGGGAGAGAATTTATCGAATCGATTTACGACTCCGGCCGGAAGGGGATCGGGGTGCTTTGGTTCCCTTACGAGGGACGTTGGAGGAGTATTACGAGGGGTATGGGGAAGTGTGGGAGCGTTGCGCGTGGATACGGGGACGGCGGGTGGGAGGAAGTGAAGAGGAGGCTTATGAGTATTTCCAAGCGTTGCAGTCGTTTATTTATCCTCGGGGACTCAGCCCTTCAGCCTTAGGGGAGATTTTCCAGCAAAAGAGCCGAGCGGAGGATGAGTTAATCGCCGAGGCGGATCGGGATCGTGAGATCAAGCGGGGCCGTGGGGGCTTGCGAGAGGTGGAGTTTCCGGTGTTAGGGCTTCAGCTTTTGCACGGTGCGGCCCAACCCACCTTGCAAACCAACGATCTGAGAAAGGCGATACGGAATCTTGAAATTCTGGGAATCTTACAAAAGGGGGAGGCGGAGGTTTTGCGTGGAGGATATGATTTTTGGCGGCGTTTGGAGGACTTTTTGCAGATGCGGCAGATTCGGCAAACGCATCTTCTCCCCGAAACGCAGCCGGAGATGAACGCGTTAGCCAAAGCGATGGGGATGAAAGGTGCGGGAGATCTGGAGAAAGAGGTGGAGGAGTGGAGGAACCGGGTACGGAAGGTTTACGATTCGATCTTCGGAGAATTAAAGCCAAAAAGTGTCTCGCAGGTCGATTGGGTTCAGGGAGTGGAGTGGGCCGATCGGGATGCTGCCCAAGCGGCCTGGAAAAGTTTAGAGCCGGATGGGGATGTTCATACAACGGCACGCACTCAGGAGAACTTTCAGCGCTGGCAGCCTTTATTTCAGAAGGAGTTGGCCCGATGTGCGCGACCGGATGTGGCTTTGGCGGGTGTGGCGAACTTTGTCAAAGCGTATGGGGCGAGATCCCTTTTGTACGAGAGCTTATGTGCGAGCCCGAAAGCGCTGGGCCTTCTGGTTCGGCTTTTTGAGGGCAGTGAAAGTTTGGGGGCGGGGCTGGTGGCACGACCGGAGCTGTTCGAGGCAGTGGCCCAATCGGAACTGGATGAGCTAAGAACGGTGGAGTTTCATCGAAAGGCGCTGGTCTTGCCCAGAGATGAGGATGAGGCGATGGATGCGGCGCGGTCGTACGTGCGGGGAGAGGAGTTACGGATTGGCCTGCGGAGTTTACTGGGGCTGGGAAAAATAGAGGATTATCAGCGGGAGGTGACATCGTTGGCCGAGATCTGTTTGGAGTGGGCATGGTGCTTTGCGGGAAAGCCTGATTGGGCGTGGATTGGTTTGGGAAAATTGGGAGGTGAAGGGTTAAGTTTTGGATCGGATCTAGATCTTCTTGTGGTGGGGGAGGGAGAAAGTCCTGTGCAAAAAGCGGTTCAGTTTCTCACGGAAGAGAGAACCTTAGGAACGCTCTTTAAGGTCGATTTTCGCTTAAGGCCGTATGCGGAGGGAGCACTGGCTGTTCCGGCAAAGCGATACGCGGAGTATTATGGGAAGGAGGCGCAAGGTTGGGAGGTGCAGTCCCTTTGCCGAGCTCGATTTGTGGGCGGGGCGAAGAAAGTGGGAGGGGAGTTTTGGCCTGCGGTGGAGAAAGCTTGGTTGAGAAGGGGAAAAGAGAAGGATTTTATTTCTGAAATGAAAGAAATGCGGGAGCGAATCGCGACAGAGCGGGTTCCGCCGGGAAAAGAGGAGCAGGCCTACAAGACAGCCAGGGGTGGACTAGTGGATGTGGAGTTTGCTGCGCAGGGTTGGCAGATGAAACAAGGGATGAGGGAGAGCCAAACCCAGGCGGTTTTGCAGGCTATGAGAAAGCTGCACCCGACTGAGGCAGGGGTTTTGATAAAAGGGCTCGATTTCTGGTCAGAAATCGAATGGTGGATTCGCTTGGCAGAGGGGCGGGGCGGAAGCCTACTGCCGGCAAGGGGTCGAGATCTGGAGTGGTTGGCTGCGAGGTGTGGAGAGAGGGGTGGGGAGGAGTTGATGAAGCAGGTTCAAGATACATTTCAGCAGGTACATGCGGCTTACGAGAAAGTGTTAAGATAACGCGACAAGGCTCTCGACGATTTCAAATCGGGAAGGCATACTACTCCCTTTCAAATATCCTTATGGCCAAAGAGATCACCATGCCTGCTTTAAGTCCCTCGATGACCGAGGGCGTACTGGCCAAGTGGCATAAAAAGGTCGGCGATACCGTCAAGCCCGGCGAAGTGATCGCCGAGGTGGAGACCGACAAAGCGACGATGGATCTCGAGGCCTACGACAAGGGGACGATTTTACAGATTTCTGCTCCTGAGGGCTCCAAAGTGGCGATCAACGGACGGATCGCCATCGTCGGAGAGCCTGGAGAAAAGGTGGATTCGTTCAGCTCACCGGCTCCAGTGGCCTCCGCCGCCCCAGCCAGTAAGACTGCGACGAGCAGTTCTCCAGCTCCCGCAGTTGCAGCGGCTCCTGCCGTGGCACCTGTGAATATGGGAAGGGTGAAGATTTCGCCGTTGGCTAAGAAGGTGGCTGCGGAGAAGGGGGTGGATGTGACTCGGGTGGCGGGAACGGGTCCAGGAGGAAGAATTGTTCGTCGGGATGTGGAAGGGGCCGGCAGTGGTGCGGGGCGTGTTTCTGTTGGAATTTTTGGTGGGAAGCCGATCGCACAGGACGGGGTTCGTCCAGTTTCCCAGATGCGGGCGGCGATCGCCCGTCGTTTGGTCGAGAGCAAGACAACCGCTCCCCATTTCTACGTCGAACGGGAAGTGGATGCAGCTCCGCTCGCCAAATTGCGGGCTTCGGCGAATGCAGCGCTGGAAATGGCGGGGGAGAAGCTGAAGCTGAGCGTGAACGATTTTGTTTTGAAGGCGGCGGTGGAGGCCCTGCGGCGGGTGCCCGCGGTAAATTCTTCGTGGGAGGGATCGTCGATTCGGCAACATGGGGCGGTGCATCTGGCTTTTGCGGTGGCTTTGCCCGACGGGTTGATCACGCCGGTGATTCGGAATGCGCATGCGAAGGATTTCCGGGCGATCGCCCGGGAAGCCAAGGATCTCGGAGCTAAGGCAAAGGCCGGAAAGTTGCAGCCTGAGGAGTACACGGGCGGAACCTTTACTGTGAGTAATCTTGGGATGATTGGAGTGGAGAGATTTTCTGCGATTTTGAATCCTCCTCAGGCAGCGATTTTGGCGGTGGGAGCAACGGTAAAGAAGCCGGTGGTGGCGTCGAACGGGGCGATTGTTCCTGGCGAAAGAATGAGTCTGACGGTTTCGGCCGATCACCGGGTGGTGGATGGCCTGATGGCGGGTGAGTTTCTCAAAGCGCTCGTGGAAGTGTTGGAGAGTCCTGGCGTTCTTTTGATGTAACGGAAATTTATGGCGATTTATGATTTGGCATTTTTAGGTGGAGGCCCGGCCGGTTATGTCGGTGCGATCCGGGCGGCTCAGTTGGGGAAGAAAGTAATTGTCATCGAGAAGGAGCGGGCCGGGGGGACCTGTTTGAACTGGGGCTGTATCCCCTCGAAGTCCCTTCTGAAGAATGCGGAGATTTACCAGCACATCCTACACTCTGAAGATTTTGGAATTACGACGGGGAAAGTTTCCTTTGATTTTGCAAAAGTGATCGGAAGAAGCCGGAATGTTTCCGACCGAATTGCGAAGGGAGTTGAGTTCCTTCTCAAGGCCAAGAAGGTGGATTATCTGGTTGGGGAAGGGAAGTTGGGGCCAGACCGCAAGATCAAGGTAAAGACGGCAGATGGGAAGAGTCAGGTAATTGACGCAACGAACATCATGCTGGCGACCGGATGTTTGCCGAGGGTTCTGCCCGGGATGAAAGTGGATGGCAAGGTGGTGATGACCAGCCGCGAAGCTTTGGAGCTGAAGAAACAGCCTAAGAGCGTCGTGATTTTGGGAGCGGGGGCGATCGGGGTGGAGTTTGCCTATTTTCTGAATTCGTTTGGAACCAAGGTGACCCTCGTGGAGATGAAGCCCCGTGTTTTGCCGATCGAGGATGAGGAGATTTCCGACATGTTGGGCAAGAACCTGGCCAAGCAGGGGATCGAGATTCTGACCGAAACCTCGATGGAAAGCGTCACTGCTTCGGCCTCTGGGGTGAAAGTGAAGTTGTCGGGAAAGAATGCCAAAACGATCGAAGCGGATGCGTTGCTTTGTGCGGTCGGGGTCCAAGCGAATCTGGACGGGGCGTTGGAGGCGGGTGTGAAGCTGGAGTTGGAGAAGGGCTACGTTAAGGTGGACGGAAGATATAAGAGTTCGATGGCTGGAGTATTTGCGGCTGGGGACATTATTGGACCGCCTTGGCTGGCCCACGTGGCTTCGTTTGAGGCGATCGAGGCGGTGAATGGAATTTTTGATGCCAAGTACCAACCGAAGAAGGTCGGGGTTTTCCCTGGTTGCACCTACTGCCAACCGCAAGTCGCGAGCATTGGGCTCACTGAGGCGGCGGCGAAGGAGAAGAAGCTGAAGTTTAAGGTGGGTCGGTTCCCATATCGGGCGAGTGGTCGGGCGGTGGCGAGTGGCGATTCGGAGGGGATGGTGAAGATTCTGATCGGGGAACCGCACGGAGAGATTCTCGGGGCGCATATCATCGGAGCGGAGGCGACCGAGCTAATCGCGGAGGTGGGATTAGGAATGACCCTTGAGGCCACGGCAGATGAGATCGCTCATACTATCCACGCCCATCCGACGTTGACCGAGATGATCAAGGAAGCGACCGAAGCGGCGGTCGGCCACGCGATCCATATTTAATCCAAGCCGAAAAAATATGCTTTGATTTTCCAAGGCTAAACTTAACCTTTGTTAATGCCAACGCCCTCCGTCCTAGGGTCAAAAAAACGCAAAGGAATGTTGGACCAGCAGTTTGTTCGAAAAGCTGTATTTACGACAGTTTCTATCTGCATCCTGATTTCGCTTGTAGCTGCGATCATGGCTGTCTGGCAATTCACCGGCCGGGATGTCCTTTGGAGAACTATCTCCACCTGCGTTCTTGTCGCCTTTGCCTCCTTTGCCTTCAGTATGGTAAATCTGGCATTTGGACAGGACCAAGACTGATATCTTTCCCCGCGTGTCCTGCGTGAGGCAGCGACTCCAATTGCTCAATGAAAAGCAGTATAACAGTCTGCCTCACGATTGCTGGATCGGACAACTCCGGTGGAGCGGGGATTCAGGCGGACCTGAAAACTTTTACCCGACTGGGGGTGTATGGAACCTCCGCTTTGACCTGTGTGGTGGCGGAGCATCCGGGAAGGGTTTCGAGAATCGCGGCGGTTGAGCCAAGGATGGTGGCGGAGCAGATCAAGTTGGTCTTTGAAGCTTTTCCGGTCGGAGCGGTGAAGACGGGGATGTTGTTTTCTTCCGCAATCATAAGGCAAGTGGCGAAGCAGTTGGGCAAGAGAAGGGGGCTGAAGCTGGTGGTGGATCCGGTGATGGTGGCGACGAGCGGGGCGGCACTGCTTAAGCCTGACGCGGAGCGGGCGATGGCCAGGTTTCTCTTTCCCAGAGCGACTTTGGTGACTCCGAATTTGGATGAGGCGGCCCGATTGGTTGGAAAAAGGTTAAAAAATTCGGAGCAGGCGAAGGAGGCGGCTCGGGAGTTAGCCAAAAAATGGAAAGTGCCGTTTTTGGTGAAGGGGGGACATCTGATGTTGGCGAAGGCGGATGATTATTTGGCTTGGCCGAACGGGAAGTTGAAAACTTTCTCAGCGATACGGTGCAAGGGGGTGGTGACGCATGGGACGGGCTGCACCTACTCGGCAGCGATCTGTGCTGGGCTAGCGATGGGACTTTCGTTGGAAAAAGCTGTGGGGAAAGGGAAGAAGTTTATTACTCGTGCGATTCAGCAGCATTTTCGGTTAGGTCGGTATACGCCTCTAAATCATCTGAAAGCATGAAGACGAATTGGCCGATGCGTCGGCCCTTGTTCCCAGTAGCGGTGGCGGGATTGGTGGGGACAGTAGTGGGTTTGGGTTGGGAAAAGAATCCATGGATCTGGCTGGGAGTGGTCGGAGTTGGATCGGTCTTCTCTTGGTGGGGGCCAAAAAACTGGAGAACGCCTGCGACTTGGCTTTTTGTTCTGGGGGTGTTTGCCATTTATGCGGGGGCACGGGCCTATGCTCCGCCTCGGGAGTCGTTGAGGGCACGGGCGGGGCAGGAAGGGGGGACGGTGCGGGTGGAGGGCTGGATCGCGGAGTTGCCGACGGAACGAATTTGGCAAAACGGCGGAAAAGCGATGGAAACAGAACTAGAGGCGACGTCTCTTTTTGGGCAAACAGGTTGGGAGAGAACAAGTGGGAGGGTTTTGTTGCGAGTGGATCCCTCTCCAGAAAAAATGCCCAAGGTGGGCGAGGTCGTTCGGGTGGCTGGTTATCTGGCTTTTCCGGACAGGCCGATGAATCCGGGGGAGTTTGATCGCGTCCGGCATCTGCAATCGAGAGGATTGGATTATATTCTGAAGGTCCGATCGGAAAATTTGGAATGTAGCGGAGAGGAGAAGGGGGTTTGGTTGGCGAAAATGGCGGCGGGTTTGAGGGAGCATATGCTCAAGGCAACGTCATTGGGGTTGACGGAGGATCCGGAGGCTTCGGGGTTGATTGCGGCGATGCTCTTTGGATATCGGGATGGGGTGGGGGAGGAGTTAAGGGAATCGTTTCGTGCGACCGGGACGCTGCATCTTTTTGCGGTCAGCGGGCAGAACTTGGCGGTGGTGGCGGGGCTGTTGCTTTGGATTTTGGCGCTGACGGGAGCGGTCAAGTGGAGATGGGCGTGGGCGACTTTACCGGCGGTATTTCTCTTTTGTTTAGCGACGGGGATGGAGGCGAGTGCGGCGCGGGCCTTTGTCATGACTGGGGTGCTCTATCTGGGTTGGATGATGGGAAGGCCGATGGATCCGGCCAACTGGTTAGGGTCGGCCTTGTTGGCGCTCCTTATCTGGGACCCGCGCCAGGTGGGGGATGCGGGGTTTCAACTCTCATTTCTCGTTGTAGCGGGGCTGATGGTTTTGGCAGGGCCGTTACAGGCAAGGCTATTGGCATGGGGAAGGCCTGATCTTTGGATTCCATCGCGGTTAGTGGCGCCGTGGAGGCGAGCGGGACAAAAAGTGTGGGTGGCGTTGGCGACTGTGGTGGCGACCTCGGCGGCGGCATGGGTGGGATCGTTGATTCCGGGAATCGCCCTGTTTCATCAGATCACTCCGGTGGCTTTGGCGGCGAATGTGGTGGCGGCTCCGATTGCGGGAGCGGTGACAGTTCTAGCGGCGGTTTCTTCGATGATGGCGCCATTCTTTTCGGTGGGTGCGATTGGGATGAATCTAATGAATGCTCGGCTGGTTCATTTGTTGGCGGGGGTGTTGGGGTGGATGGCAACGTGGCCTGGGGGGCACTTTGCGGTGGCGGACCTGAGAGTGTGGTTCGAGCGAGCGCCGCTGGTGGAGATTGTGGCGGTGGAGGGGGCGGCGCCGACTTTCGTGAGAGGTGAAGGAGGAAAATGGTTGATTGAACCCGGCTCGAAAATGGCTTGGGCAAATTCCGTGCGGCCGTTTCTGAATTATTTTGGGGTGAATCGGTTGAATGGGGTAATTCTAACGGCAGGATTGGCGAAAAGATCGGGCTGTGCAGAGGAGTTAATGGGTTCAATGCCCATTGGGTGGTGGGGGGAGTCCGGGTTGGGGGGGAGATCAGGGCTTTTGAAGGGGTGGAGATCTCAGATGGTAGAGAAAAAAGAGGGAAGGAGGTTTCTCAAGGCGGGGGATCGGGTCGACCTAGGTAAAGAATGGAGAGTGGAGGTGCTTTGGCCAATGGAGGGAACCGCATCAGGAAGGGCGGAGGAGGATGGATTGGTGATGCGAATGGAGTGTGGTGAGGCTCGAATCCTTTGGGCTGGATCGATTCCGGGGGAGGTGGAAGAAAAGTTGGTGGAAAAATATGGGGAGAAGTTGAGGGCGGGTGTGTTGGTTCAGGGGCCGTCGCAAGGCGGTAATCTTACGGCGGAGTGGTTGCGGGCTGTTCGGCCGAACTATTTGATCCGGGCGTGGAAAGCTCTGGAGGATGATCCTTCGCTCTCGGTCGACTTGGATCAAATTTCAAAAGAAATCGGGATGACCCTTGTGAAGTTAAAAGAAAGCGGGGCGGTCCAGTTGAGGCCCGAGCCTCAAAATGGAGGTTGGGCAGTCGGGAAGTGGCGGCCGGAGTAGGTGAAGGTCAGGGTTGTAGAGGGCAACCGGCGGTGGGGGGTTGGGGAATTCCGGAAAGACTGGGCAGGTCAGGTGAAAGAGGGGGGAGTTGGAGTCGGGAAAAGAGATCGTTCAAACCGGCCAGAGAGGTTCCGGGCCAGATGGCAGAAACCAGGCCATCCGGTTGGACGAGAATGAAGCATCCGGATTTGTTAATTCCCAAGCGGTGGCCAAGTTGGGAATTGGAATCCCGGAGGGCCGGAAGTTCTATTCCTGTTTTTGTCATAAAGTCATGAACCTGGTCCGGTGTTCCCGCGAAAAGAAAAAACCAGGAGGCTTTTGTCTTGGTCTTTTCCATCGCAACGGCGAAGTATTTTGCAAACTCAAGGCTGCAGTCGCAGTCGTGTGAAAAGAAAACTAGCACCACCGGTTTTTCTTTGGGGAGTGAGGACCAGGGAGCGACCTGGCCATCCATTCGATAGAGGACGCTCTGGGCGATATTTTGGCCTGTCGATTGGTTGAGGGTTTGTAAGTCGGAAGGGGGTGAGGGATGACGGCGTGAGATCTTTTCGTTGGGCACGGCGGGGGCTTTGGAATCGGGTCGGGTAAGCCCGTAGATCAAGGCAGCCAGAGTGACGAGAGAGAGGGCGATAGGCCAGGGAGATTGCACGGGAATCAATGGGAGGGCATGGCGATCCAAGGAGGGACAACACTTCCCGGATTCCAGCCATTGCGGCGACGGACTTCATCATCCGTCAGGCGTGGATCTTTCAGATAGATGTAGTAGTCGTCTTGACGTTCAAACAGGTCGCCTTTGGCTTCCCGAGTTTCGCTGATCACCATGGTGCTGGTGATCCGAATGTGGAAATAACCACGGATCAGTTCATCATATTTTGAGGGAAGCAGTCTGAACTGAAAGGGGATGAGGTTTTTGGTTGGGATAACCTCCCGGATCTTTGTGTCGGACCCCTCGGGAGTCTCATGAGGAACGGAATCCCAACGCCCGTTGGCCTGATAGAAAACACGGATGGAAGGGCCAAGGATAAAGAAGCGACGGGATGAGTCATAGTTTTGGAGGAACAGATTCGCACGGACATTGCCGTCGCCCTTGGCATCGAAGGAGTCCACATCGGCCCGGAGTTGGCGAAAGGCGATTTCCTCAGTGATGCGTTTCTTTTCCTGTTTCGCCCAAAGTTGGCGTCCTTGTGACCAGGCGATGATCCGGTCAGTCGAGTAGAGGAGGGACGCTCCCAAAAGCAGGGTACCCAGAAAGAAGGAGGCTGGTCCACGCCAGTCCCCGACGGGTGCGGGTTTGGGCGTTTCTTGGGTCGCCAATCCTTGGGGGACTCTTTCGAAAACCGGCCCCTGCCTTTCGATCAGGGAAGAGCGAACAGGTGTGGCGGAGGGTTTTTCCGTGAGAGCTAATTGCCCAGCAGACATCTGGAATACTCGGTCGGCAAGCGAGGCGAGTTGGTCACCATGGGTGACGGCGAAGATCGCGAGTTTCCGTTCGTCCCGAAGTTCTTGAAGTACTTTGAGAATTTCTTCCTCAGCCAAGGGATCGAGATTGCTGGTTGGTTCATCCAATAGTAGAAGGGCGGGT
>Ga0214917_10007866_pt1 | contig 10648 bp, 10 predicted proteins | sample LL_1208_BB_MetaG_FD_177983 | JGI IMG/M metagenome (GOLD analysis project Ga0214917, IMG submission 177983) | Freshwater microbial communities from Lake Lanier, Atlanta, Georgia, United States - LL_1208_BB | ecosystem: Environmental > Aquatic > Freshwater > Lake | place: USA: Georgia | collected...
GGGCCTTGAGCCCCCTAAAGAGTCGTTCAAGACCAGGACGTTGATAGGTCAGGTGTGGAAGCGCAGTAATGCGTTAAGCTAACTGATACTAATTGCTCGTGCGGCTTGACCCTATAACTTTGATACAAAGTGTCAAGGTGGTTATGCCAAGGCGCATTCAAAATAAGCTGATTCGCTCTATAAATTCGTTTGCACAGATTTTTGTGTGAACAAAAAGTTATGCCTGATGACCATAGCGAAGTGGTCCCACTCCTTCCCATCCCGAACAGGACAGTGAAACGCTTCAGCGCCGATGATAGTGCGGATTCCCGTGTGAAAGTAGGACATCGTCAGGCTCTTATTGCAAAAGCCCGATCCACCTGGATCGGGCTTTTTCTATTTATGAGTCTCATCACTTTTGGATCAGCAATGGGATATGCTTTGGTTTGCTAAACAAAGGCTTCATCGCCAAGACTTGAGTGACAGAGATTCCCAAAGCGCACGTGGCACGCAGAGAAGACAAGCGCACTTTTCTTAAAAAAATTGCTGAGTTCCTACATCCAGGACCGGACTCCACCGATGAACTCATAGACGCTCTGTCTGAGGCGCAACACAACCACATCATTGGGAATGAATCGCGGCTCATGCTTGAGGGCGTCATTCGCATGGCCGACATGACCGCAGGTGATGCCATGGTTCCAGCAACGCGAATGGATATGGTCGACATTCAAGCCACCATGGATGATTTATTGCATTTGGTTATTGACACAGGTCATTCCAGATTTCCTGTGTACGAAACTGATCGCGAAAACATCATTGGCACGTTGATGGCTAAAGACTTGCTGAAGCTTCAAAGAGCCCCGGAACTCAATATCCGAGCAATGCTTCGAAAAGCGGTGTTTGTACCTGAGACCAAAGGCCTAAACGATTTACTTCGTGACTTTCGGGGAAATCGAAACCACTTGGCTATCGTGATCGATGAATTTGGCCGAGTTGCTGGGCTCATCACCATTGAAGATGTGTTGGAGCAAATTGTGGGAGAAATCGAGGACGAGTTTGACGTCCAAGAAGAGGAGGGAGATATCTTCCCGCTCGCGGACGGAAGCTACAGAGTCAATGGCTCCACACCCTTGGAAAAAGTAAAAGATGCATTCAAAATCAACATGGAAAACGCAGAAACCGACGAAAAATTCGACACCATTGGGGGCTACATAGCTCATGAAATGGGGCATGTACCCAAAAGAGGTGAGACCCATCAATTACAAAGCCATCAATTCGTAGTGATGCACACCAAAGGCGGAGCAGTACGATGGTTTAGGGTCAAAAGCATCCAACAATAGCCTTAAAAAAAGTCGCTGGGTTGTGCCAAGGGCTTCTGGATAACAAGCGTTAGTGCCGAATCAATCAAGAAATAGCAGCGTGAGTGTGAACTTCATGGACATCGGTCTATGCGGGTTGGCAGGCGCCTTGCAGGGTGTTTCGATCGCTTTGCCCGTGCAAGTAAGCACCTCGCCCAGCTGGTGGGTGCAAATGATGGGCATGTTGATGTTTTTGTATGTATTGCAGAAAACACAGCATGCTTTACTAGCCACCCTGATGTACGGAGCAAGCTGGATGGGAGCCAGTTGCTGGTGGCTATACATCTCAATGAACACATACGGTGGGCTAAATGGCTTCTTATCGTTCACTGCTGTTGCCGCACTCTCGACAGTATTAAGTCTGTACTACGTGGGCTGCATAGCAATCTATCAATCCTTTACAAAGTCAGAAACCAGCTCCAATAACCAAAATAAAAGTGATCCTCGGTTGTTGGCAGCACTTTGGACCATGGCGGAGGTTGCCAGGGGGACTTGGGTGTCAGGTTTTGGATGGGGGGGAATAGGCTACGCACATATTGAAGGACCGCTGGCGGTATGGGCTCCATGGGTAGGCGTGTATGGCACAGCTGCAATTGCCTGCTACCTTTGTGCAGCCAGCACTGGATTTATAGGAGCTGCTCGAGCAAGCCAAAAAAACGTGTCCACAATGACCATCATTGTCTTGCTCACGATTGGCCTTAATGCGTTGAAGCCAGAATTTACCGAATCCAACGGCGTCATAGATGTGGCCTTGTTGCAAGGCAACATTCCCCAAGACGAGAAATTTACAGCCCAAACAGGCGTTGAAAAGGCTCTCACTTGGTATCCCAAGACCCTTAAAGCACAAACCAGCAGCTTGGTCATCGCGCCTGAAACTGCAATCCCCTTGCTCCCTCAACAATGGCCTAAAGGGATTCTTGAACAACTCACCCCCAAACAAGAAGCCGAAGAGCAAACTCATCAGCAGGCCATCCTTATAGGACTTCCATTAGGAAGTCTCCAAGAGGGCTATACCAACTCAGTGGTAGCCTTGACCTCAAAAGAACAGATGCCATGGCAATACGACAAGCACCATTTGGTGCCCTTTGGAGAATTCACACCACAGGGCATGCGATGGTTCACCGAGATGATGTCCATTCCACTTGGTGATTTCAAAAAGGGCAAGGTCAACACGCCATCCTTTTCGTGGAAACAGCAAGAGATTGCTGCCAACATTTGCTACGAAGACCTATTTACTGAAGAATTGGCCAAGAGATTTGACGGCACCCATCCAGCACCCACTATTTGGGTCAATTTCAGTAATTTGGCTTGGTTTGGCAATACCCTGGCCATGGATCAACATCTGCACATCAGCAGAATGCGCGCCCTTGAATTTGAGCGCCCGTTTGTCAAGTCCAGCAATACAGGCATCACTGCCGTGGTCAATCACAAAGGCGAAGTGACCCACCAAATGGATCGACTTAAGCCCGGAGTTTTGTTGGCAGAAGTGGAAGGTCGTACGGGCATAACGCCCTATGCTTACTGGTCTGCACGTTGGGGTGTCTGGCCCATTTGGATCCTTTGCGGGCTTTGGGTTGCATGGTGTGCATACCAAAAACGTAGGGTTTACGCCCGTAGAATCAGATAAGCCTAATTATGATGACATTCCAGCAAATCATCCTCAAATTGCAAACGTACTGGGACGCACAAGGTTGCGCCTTGCTTCAACCCTACGATATGGAAGTGGGAGCGGGCACATCACACACCGCCACATTTTTAAGAGCCTTAGGACCAGAACCATGGCGGGCTGCTTACGTGCAGCCAAGCCGTCGCCCTAAAGACGGCCGTTACGGCCAAAACCCGAACCGGTTGCAGCACTACTACCAGTACCAAGTGGTGCTCAAGCCCGCGCCATCCAATATCTTGGAACTTTATTTGGGCTCATTGGAGGCATTGGGGTTTGACCTGAAAACCAATGACATTCGTTTTGTGGAAGACGATTGGGAAAACCCCACCCTTGGCGCATGGGGCTTGGGTTGGGAGGTTTGGCTCAATGGCATGGAAGTCACGCAGTTCACCTACTTTCAGCAGGTCGGAGGCATGGACTGCCGCCCCATCACCGGAGAAATCACCTACGGGCTGGAGCGTTTGGCCATGTATTTGCAAGGCGTGGACAACGTTTACAACTTGCGGTGGACTGACACCATGAGCTACGGCGATGTGTACCACCAAAATGAAGTGGAGCAGTCGGCCTACAACTTTGAACACAGCGACGTTGAATTCTTGTTCAAAGCTTTTTCAGCCTACGAAGCTCAAGCTCAACACTTGATGGTCAAAGAGTTGGCCTTGCCCGCATATGAGCAAGTACTTAAAGCTGCGCATACGTTCAACTTGCTGGATGCCCGAGGAGCCATATCTGTTACAGAGCGGGCAGCTTATATTGGACGCATCAGGAATCTGGCGCGTGCCGTTGCCCAAAACTACTACCTCAGCCGCGAAAAAATGGGTTTCCCTATGGCGCCTAAGGCTTGGGTCGAGCAGATGGCTGTCCATGTTGGCGCCGACAAAGAGGCCAAACCCTTTGCACAAAAGGCTCAAGCAGCATGAGCACCCAAAACTTATTGTTGGAGTTGTTTGTAGAAGAGCTTCCACCCAAGGCGCTCCAAAAACTGGGAGATGCTTTTTCTTCACGCTTGCTAGAGAAGCTGCGTCAGTTGGGACTCGCTGATGCGAGTTCACACGCCACACCCTATGCGTCACCCCGTCGTTTGGGCAGCCACATCACCCATGTGGCGGCTCAAGCGAGTGACCAAATGGTGCAGCACAAGCTCATGCCTGCTGCGGTGGGCTTGGATGGAGCGGGCATGCCAACGCCCGCCTTAGTTAAAAAATTGTCAGGGCTGGGTGTGTCGCTCCCAACCCCCTCTCAAGGCCCCAATCAAGACAACATCCAAGGGTTAAAGCGCATAGAAGGCCCGTCGGGCAAAGCAGACGCACCTTACTTGGTCTTCGAGCAACACCAACAAGGTCTGAAGCTCGAACAGGGTTTGCAAATGGCTTTAGACGAGGCTCTTGCAAAGCTGCCTATTCCCAAACTGATGACCTATCAGCTCGAAGCCAACTGCGAGCTGCCCGGCTGGAGCAGCGTGCATTTTGTGCGGCCCGTACATGGCTTGTTGGCGCTTCATGGTTCAGAGGTGGTGGCTGTGCAGGCCCTGGGCTTGAAATCGGGCGCCACCACACGCGGTCACAGGTTTGAGGCATTGGCAGACCCCGTACCTGTTTCCCACGCGGATGCCTACCACAACACCATGCGGGAGCTGGGTGCGGTGATAGCGTCATTTGGGGAGCGGCGTCAAGAAATTGAACAGCAACTCCAGCAGGCCGCAAGCTCAGTGTCTGGCTTGTTGGGTCGAAATGTGCAACCCGTTCAAGACGAGGCCTTGCTGGATGAAGTCACCGCCCTAGTGGAGCGACCCAAAGTTTTGGTCTGTCAATTTGACCAAGAGTTTTTAAGCGTGCCACAAGAGTGCTTGATTCTGACCATGAAGGCCAATCAAAAGTACTTTCCGCTGCTCGATGTTTCGGGCGTGTTGACGAACTACTTTTTGGTGGTCAGCAATATCAACCCTGCCGACCCTTCTGTCGTGGTGGGCGGTAATGAGCGCGTGGTGCGCCCGCGGCTGGCCGATGCACAATTTTTCTTCAACCAGGACCGCAAAGTGCCGCTGACCTCCCGCGTGGAGGGTCTCCACAAAGTGGTTTACCACAACAAGCTGGGCTCTCAGGCAGAGCGCATGCAACGCGTGCTCAGCATGGCCCACCACATTGCAGAGCTGTTGATTGAAGCTGGCGCCATCAAGGCACCCATTGTTCATGCTGATTTTTTAAATCAGGTCGATACCGCGTCGAGTTTGTCAAAAGCCGATTTATTGACCGACATGGTGGGCGAATTTCCTGAACTGCAGGGCATCATGGGTGGCTACTATGCGCGCCATGACGGCCTGGACGACGCCATTGCGTGGGCGGTAGAAGACCACTACAAGCCCCGTTTTGCCGGAGACGTTTTGCCCCGCAACATGGTGGGTGTGGTGGTGGCACTGGCGGACAAGTTGGAAACCTTGGTGGGCATGTTTGGTATAGGCAACGTGCCCACGGGTGACAAAGACCCCTTTGCCTTGCGCAGACACGCTTTGGGTGTGCTCCGCATGCTGACTGAAAAGCAATTGCCCTTAGAGCTCCATCAGGTGTTGACGGTTTCAGTCGAGGCATTTGGCCCCCTTATTCAAGACCCCAGCGTTGCGCTGACCGAATTTTTGATGGACCGTTTGGCCGGGCTCCTGCGCGACCAAGGCTATGGCCCCCATGAAATTGATGCCGTGCTGGCCCTGCACCCACAGCGCCTGGACGATGTGCTGACCAAGCTGGAGGCGGTGCGCACTTTTGCATCATTGCCTGAATCTTCAGCGCTTGCGGCTGCCAACAAGCGGGTCGGTAATATTTTGAAAAAGCTGGGTTCGCTAGAGTCCGTCGTTCAACCCGAGTTGTTGCAAGAGCCTGCCGAAAAGGCCTTGTACGAGGCTATTCAGCTCGTGCTGCCACAAGCCCAGGCTTTTTTGAAGGCTGGTGATCTCGCGGCTTATTTGAAATCGCTGGCGGTGTTAAGGGTACCGGTGGATGCTTTTTTTGAAGGGGTGATGGTCAATGCCGAAGACGAGGCATTGCGCCTCAACCGACAGAGCCTCATCAAGCAACTGCACCAAGCGATGAACCGAGTGGCCGACTTGTCAAGGCTGGCGGCCTGATCACCGCGTGAACACCATCGCATCATGAAGCTCGTCATTTTGGATCGCGATGGCACCATCAATGAGGACTCATCAGATTACATCAAATCCGAGGCCGAGTGGATCCCGATCCCTGGTGCACTGGAGGGAATAGCCCGTTTGAACCATGCAGGCTGGCAGGTGGTGGTGGCCACCAACCAGTCAGGCCTGGGACGAGGGCTCTTTGATGTGTCAGCACTCAATGCCATGAACACCAAAATGCACAAAATGCTGGCCAAGGTGGGCGGGCGTATTGAGGCTATTTTTTATTGTCCTCATGCCCCCGACCAAGCGTGTCATTGCCGCAAACCTCTCCCTGGACTGTTTCAGCAAATCTCAGAGCGTTATGGTGTGTCGCTGGCTTCGGTGCCAGTGGTGGGCGACGCGCCACGCGACCTTCAGGCCGGAGTGGCTGTGGGTTGTCAGCCTCATCTGGTGTTGACCGGCAAGGCGCAAGTGTTAAAGGCTCGACTGGAACGAGGGGAGTCTTTGCCTGCAGAGTTTCCGGCTGGCACACATGCGCACGCCAGCCTGATGGCATTTGCTGACTATTGGGTAGCTCACCATTCGACCTAGATCAATCTCACGCTGTTTCAAAGCCTAAACTCCATGTCCCTCATTCGATCCATGTTTCATGCTTTATGGATGCTGGTCACCGTGGTGCCCTGGGCTTTGGGGATCGTCTTGTGCTCATTGGTGTTGCGCGGCAATCTGTTGTACTGGATGGCGGTGGGTTGGCTAAGATCGGCCATTGTGGGCGCGCGCTGGATACTGGGTATTCAAATTCGCGTCAGTGGATACGAGCACCTTCCTTTGGGCCAAGTCAGTCCGGCCATTCTGTTGGTCAAGCACCAGTCCACGCTTGAAACCTTTTTGCTTCCTACCTTAATGCCGCATCCGCTGGCCTATGTATTCAAAAAAGAATTGCTGAACATTCCTTTTTTTGGGTGGGCCATTGGCCGTTTGGACATGATTCACATCGACCGCTCGCGTGGCGCGCAATCTTTTGCCAAAGTGGTGCAACAAGGGCGGGCACTGTTGAGCCGTGGCGTTTGGGTCATCATGTTTCCAGAAGGCACCCGAATCGCCCGCGGCCAGCAAGGGGTCTATAAAACGGGCGGCACGCGCTTGGCAGTGGAGACTGGTGCCCCCGTGATTCCGGTGGCCGTCACCTCTGCCAAGTGTTGGCCGCGCAAGGCCTTTGTCAAACGTCCAGGCGTGGTGGACGTCTCCATTGGCCGCCCCATACCCAGCTTGGGCCGAGACCCTGCGGAATTGATGCTTGAGGTAGAGCAATGGATTGAGTCAGAAATGCGCCGACTTGATCCAGAAGCCTATGCAACTGCGTAATTCGTGATTCAATTCTGGCATGCGCAAATTTTTGCAGCTTGCTTTAGATTTTTTTGAGGCCCCGGTCATGCGGTCGGTACCAGAGCCTGCGGCTGACGAATCGGTTCAGTTTCAGCACCCCCGTACCAATCGCTACACACGCTTAAGCCATGCTCGTGTGGGGTATGAATTCAAACGCAGCAAACGTCGCACCATAGGCATGATGGTGGGGGCCGATGGCTTGGTGGTGCGTGCGCCCAATTGGGTCCCGCTCTATGAAGTAGAGGCTGCCCTCCAAGAAAAATCCGATTGGATCGTGCGCAAGCTTGACGAGGCTCGCCAACGGCAGCAGCAGCTGGCTTCCAGCCGTATTGAATGGCAACACGGCGCACGTTTTTCTTATTTGGGGCAGGACGTGAGCATTCATTTGGATCCCGCGCGCCATCGAGACAGTGCGGGGGCTTGTTTGCAATCAGACGAGACGGGTTTGCTCTTGGTGCTGGGTTTGCCCGCATCGGCCAGCCGAGAGCAAATCAGAGATCTGGTTCAGGCCTGGTTGATGGAGCAGGCTCGGCAGCTCTTTGTCCAAAGATTGAATCATTTTGCGGCGCAATTGCAGGTGCGCTGGACCAAACTGGCTTTGAGCTCGGCTGGAACCCGATGGGGTAGTGCGCGTCATGACGGCAGCATTCGGCTCAATTGGCGGTTGATTCATTTCAAAATGTCGGTGATCGACTACGTGGTGGCCCATGAGTTGAGCCACCTCCGTCATATGGATCATGGCCCCAAGTTTTGGGAAACCGTGCGATCTGTCGTGCCAGACTATCAAATCCGACGCTCCCAACTCAAAGACGACGCTCTGCCCTTTTGGCACGAGACCTAGCACCGTCTGGCCGCTTTGGACGTCGTCCCTCCAATTTCGGAGTTTCAGGCTTGGGGCAGCTTGGCCATGACGCTTGGTGTGTCTCTACAAGACGTCCCATGCTGATGTTGAGTCAGACCTGGTTAGGTTGGGACAGGTCTTTAGGAACGATAAACAACCTTCTGCAAGTGCTTTGAAGGAAAATGCCTCCTAGGAGAACACTGCATGACCAAATCCCTAGACGACTTGTTTGCGCACAACCGAGCGTGGGCGGCCCAAATCGAGCGCGAGCGACCTGGCTTTTTCAGCGGTCTTAAAGCACAACAACAACCCAAATACATGTGGATCGGGTGTTCAGACAGTCGTGTACCAGCCAATCAAATTACAGGCTTGGAACCTGGCGAAGTGTTTGTGCACCGCAATGTCGCCAATGTGGTGGTGCATTCCGACCTCAACGCCCTGTCCACCGTGCAGTTTGCCGTGGAGCGACTCAAGGTACAGCACATCATGGTGGTGGGGCACTACGGCTGCTCCGGCGTTCAGGCAGCCCTGGAGGGCGCTCGCATTGGGCTGGCCGACAACTGGTTGCGGCACATTCAGGATGTGCGGGACCGAAACCGTCGCATACTGGATCAGGTGCCCGAACGCGCCCGCCATGATGTGCTGGTGGAACTCAATGTGATCGAGCAAGCCTTGAACGTGGCGCAAAGCACGGTGGTGCAAGATGCCTGGTTGCGCAGGCAAGCCTTGACCGTGCACGGATGGGTCTATGGCGTGCACGACGGTTTGTTGCATGACTTGAAAATCAATATGGACTCTTTAGAAACCATGGATGCCGTTTACCAAGAAGCCATTCAAAGTTTGGCGCAACGCACCTCTCAAATCAAGGATTACGCATGACCGACCCTGTTGTCATTGTGGGCGCTGCCCGCACCCCCATGGGCGCTTTTCAAGGAGATTTTTCAGCCCTTTCGGCGCATGACTTGGGCGGTGCCGCCATTGGAGCGGCCATGCAGCGCAGCGGCTTGCCTTCTGACTCAGTGAACGAAGTGCTCATGGGCAATTGTTTGATGGCCGGCCAAGGCCAGGCGCCAGCCCGCCAAGCGGCCTTCAAGGGGGGCTTGCCCCAGAGTGCGGGGGCCGTTACTTTGTCCAAAATGTGCGGCTCTGGCATGAAGGCTGCCATGTGGGCGCACGACATGCTGCAAGTGGGCAGCCAAAATGTGGTGGTGGCGGGCGGCATGGAGAGCATGACCAATGCACCCTATTTGTTGCTCAAGGGGCGTGGTGGTTACCGCATGGGCCACGGGCAAGTGTTCGACCACATGATGCTTGACGGCCTGGAAGACGCCTACGAAGCCGGGCGCTCCATGGGCACCTTTGGTGAAGACTGTGCCGCCAAGTACCGGTTCAGCCGCCAAGCCCAAGACCAATTTGCCATCACCAGTGTGCAGCGCGCCCAAGCGGCTGCCTTAAGTGGCGCATTTGCTGCAGAAATCACGCCCATGGTGGTCAAAACCCGCGCGGGTGAAACCACAGTTTCGTTGGACGAAGGCCCTGCCAAGGCCAAGCTGGAGAAAATCCCCAGCCTCAAACCTGCGTTTAAAAAAGACGGCACCATCACCGCGGCCAGTTCGTCCAGCATCAACGACGGAGCTGCGGCCTTGGTCATGACCCTGGAATCCACCGCCCGCAAGATGGGCGCGCAGCCGCTGGCGCGCGTTGTCTCTCACGCCACCCACGCGCAAGCGCCTGAGTGGTTCACCACCGCCCCCGTGGGCGCCACTCGAAAGGCCTTGGCTCTGGCAGGTTGGCAAGTGCAAGATGTGGATTTGTGGGAGGTGAACGAAGCCTTTGCCGTGGTGCCAATGGCCTTGATGCATGACTTGAACATTCCCCATGACCAGTTGAACGTGCATGGTGGCGCCTGCGCTTTGGGTCACCCCATTGGGGCCAGCGGCGCGCGTATTGTGGTCACCCTGATCTACGCCCTTAAAGCCAGAGGCCTCAAGCGTGGCTTGGCCACCTTGTGTATTGGGGGCGGCGAAGGCACAGCCATGGCCATTGAGCTGTATTGATGGCCAAGCCCCATAAGGTCTTGATCATTGGTGCCTCACGCGGCATCGGTAAGGAGTGGGTGCGCCAGTGCTTGGCACAGGGCGATCAGGTCACAGCTTCTGCGCGCGACGCGCAAGGTCTTGCGGCATTGCGCGCTTTGGGTGCACAGGCCATAGAGCTGGACGTAGCCGATCAGGCCAGCGCTGCGGGCCTGGCCTGGCAAATCGATGGCTGCCAGTTTGATCTGGTGGTCGTGGCAG
>Ga0214917_10007867_pt1 | contig 10648 bp, 14 predicted proteins | sample LL_1208_BB_MetaG_FD_177983 | JGI IMG/M metagenome (GOLD analysis project Ga0214917, IMG submission 177983) | Freshwater microbial communities from Lake Lanier, Atlanta, Georgia, United States - LL_1208_BB | ecosystem: Environmental > Aquatic > Freshwater > Lake | place: USA: Georgia | collected...
GGAAGTTTTTCGGGGGTCGCTTTGAAGGATGGGGCTACCTACAATACAATTGTAGGATATTCTGCGGGCGCTAACGTCACAACCGGAACTACCAACACCATCCTCGGGTCGTTCGCGGGTCAACGGCTCGCCACCGGGACTTACAACACGTATATAGGATATAGTGCAGGACAGCGTGGAACGCAGAATACCGTGGTGGGCAGTTTGTCTGGGATTGGATTTGAAGAAACTGCTATGAACAACACACTCGTGGGGTATGCTACGGCAACCAATCTCACCTCCGGTACGAAAAACACCATCCTCGGGTCGGTCGCGGGCCGAGAGCTTACCACCGGGAACCTAAACACGTACATAGGATATAACGCAGGACAACAAGGGACGCAAAACACCGTGGTGGGCAGTTTTTCGGGAACATCTACGACATCAGATTCTAGCAACAATACCATGGTAGGGTATTCCGCGGGAGCTAATGTCACTACCGGTGTTAATAATACTCTTATCGGGGCATTTTCCTCGCCCGAACTAACCACCGGAAACCTTAACACGATAATCGGGTATTTGGCAGGTCGACTTGGGTTTAATAATACGGTTATTGGGTCGTATGCGGGAAGTGCTTTAGAATCAACGGGGACAGACAACACGTTTATAGGTATCTACACTGGGAATACTGTTAGAACGGGAAATTCAAACACTCTCATCGGAAAGTCCGCTGGCGATGGCCTCGTAGGGGGGATTCAGAACACATTCGTGGGCGCCGAGTCTGGGGGGCAGGGGAGTTTTAACGTCGCGGTTGGATTTCGGGCAGGGAACTCCACGACGAATGGGGGGACGTATAATTCGTGTGTAGGCTTCGGCGCAGGACAAAATATAACTTCTGGGTTCAGTAACACGTGTATCGGTTCTTCCGCTGGCAACGGTATAACTACTGGCGATGTCAATGTGTGTATAGGGGCCGGAAGTGGGCAGAAAATTGGGGACGCGAATTTCAACGTATGTATCGGGGTTGATAGCGGTAACAACATGTCATCTGCTCGAAACACATGCATCGGTCCTTATGCTGGATCAGGGATAACGACGGGGCGGAACAATACGTGCGTGGGGACAAGTGCGGGGGGGTCAGGTATCAATACCAGCGAGTATAATATTTGCATAGGCCCAAACAGCGGAAACACTCTCGTCGCTGGAAGTACAAACGTGTTCATTGGCTCGGATGCATCCGCGAACGGAGCTACTAATGTCTGCATTGGTTCTAGGGCCGGCTTGGGTTCCAACGGAGACAGAAACATATTCATAGGCTCTAACACGGGCTCTGGTGCAAATGGGAACACATCGGGCGATCAAAACATATGCATAGGTTCTACGGTGGGAGCTGGTACCGGGACCAGTTGTCTGTTCATTGGAGAAACTTCTTATCTTGGCTCGGGTGTTACCAACGCGGCCAATGCTTCGCGGGCTTACGGCATTGGGTATGACGTGATCATCGGGAACGATTCGACAAGTTCTTCCGCGGCTGTATCAAATGCATATGCGTTTGGTTCCAATATAACCTTGGTTTCGGGGGTTACAAGCGTTACAGCCATTGGTACGAGCTTGACTGTGAACGGGCATACCGGTCTGACAGTTGTTGGACAAAATAGTACGCTAACTTCAAGAAACAACCAGACAGTGATGGCAAACAACAATCAATTTTTGTCACTCGACGCGAGTGGCAACATTACAATCACAGGAGCTAGTGCATTTAAACCAGGGGGCGGTTCATGGACGGCAACTTCTGACTATCGTCTCAAGGGTAACATCACCCTAGCAAACTCAGTTTGGTGCGAAGACCTCGTTCGCTCGTTGCCTTTGAAGAGATTTACATGGAACGATATTGTCCCCACTGGAGGGGACAAGAACCAGATAGGTTTTATCGCCCAAGACGTAGAAAAATTCATGCCAAAATCCGTAGTCACGCAAGACATGTTCGGTCTAGATGATTGCAAACTCCTAGATACTTCGCAGATACACTTTGCCATGTACGGCGCCCTGCAGCGTTGCATTCAGAGAATTGACGATTTAGAGGCAAAGCTTGCCGCGCTTACGGCCGTTTCAGAGTCCTGATAGCCTTGAACTCCTCTTCGGTTAGAACGGTTTCGCCTTTCATAAACATAATATCGTATGACACGTGCTGTCCCTTTGCAATTTTCGCATACACCATCTTGACCTCGTCCGCGAATTTCTCATACTCGTCGTTCGCTTTCTTTACCCCTGGACCGCCAACGGTGATATTTAGACCGCCGTAGCTCACCAGCGTCTTTTCGATGGCGATGGCCACCTTTTCTAGCGCATCTATGTTGTGCGCCCCGGTCACCGCGAGCGTCTCTACGCGAAACGGGGTTTTTCTGCGCATTTCTTCTAGCACCTTGGTGCACTTGGACGAATTGCGCGCGTGCTCCCTTGCGCGCTCCTCGGGGAGTTTCTTCGTCTGTCCTACGTACGACTTTCCGTTCGCAAACGATATTTTGTACAGCCGGTGGAGCTGACATGACTCGCCCGAAGACCGTATGACCCGGTTCATGGCGTTGGCGGCGGCTGTGCGAACTACCGACATATTTACTTGTGATACAATTTACGTGTATATATGCGAAAGAGGTTGTTGTCATTTGACCCAGAGAATTAAAAAATGTTTCTGTATTGTATACAACGATGAATGCGCTTCTGATTCTGGCCCTCGCCGTCGTCGTCGTCGTCGCCGCCTGGTGGTTCTTTGCGGGAAAGAAAGAGAAGTTCACGATGGCCCTGTACAGGCCCACTTACAAGTACGACATCCCCGAAACTACTTGGGACCCCGCGGATATACTGACTGCCGTGCTTCCGACCGGCAAAGACAAACCCCCAAAACTCGCCGTTGAACTCGGAGATTACAGAAGGTTCCAGCGAGTGTAAAAGTTTGCCAGGTGGCAAAAAATAAATATTTTATAGTATATATGTCGTCACATGAATCGTTAGAACTTTCCCCGGGCTTCTTCGACCCGCGGTTCGCCGTGTCGGACGAAGAAGATGAACCAATCGTGCCACTGCTCGTAGACGTCGAAAACTCTGATAAGGACAACGTGATTTACAATGGCGATACCGATGAAAACGACCAAAACAATTTTGTGGAGGATATTGTGGTGTTCATGTTCACGGCGCAGAAGAAGGGCTGCGGCTGCTCCGAAGGATGGAAGAGGACCACAACCTACTAGCCAGTTCGTGGTCTACACCGATCATAAGTAGCTTTATTATGGCTCTGATACGTTGCCTCTGCCTCTTGTTTCCATCTGTGTTGTAGCGTTTGTATATAGTCCCCGCTGTACCCCGGGGCGGCTGGAAATTTGCCCGGGCCATCAAATATCGTGGTACTTGACGAATTTGGAACTACCCTGTATGTCAAGGCGCACAGGAAGCTGTTGTCCACCCCGTTCGTCTCGTACAAAGACCCGTCAGGGCGTTCTAGTCTGAACGTCAGTTTTTGGAGCTTGCCAATGGGGAAGAAACTCCTGGCGGGCACCGAACTGAAGCTGTACCTTTCTTGCGAGTACCCGTATCCGATGAGGTTTACTATCCCCACACCGGCCGTCGATGGTTCGCCCACCCTGTCCCTGTAAATCATCTGTTCGAGCTCCTTGCACCGTATCTTGATGTACCTAGCGCCGCGGATGTTCACGATTCCGGGCGAAGTCAAGTTATATCCCATGGCACCGGCGACTACCGTCGTCGCAAAGTATTGCCCTGGGTTTACCACGTTTCCGTTCACCGTCATGTAAGCCCCGGGGGAAGGGGGCAGGTTCGGCGAATGGAACCATAGCGAGGTGCAGTTGCTCGCCGTGGTCGAAGTTGCCGATGTAAACTGCACGTAGTACGACTCCCCCTGGACGAAATTCGATGTCACGGCGAGAGTGTTGGAAACTGCAGGGGTAAGCTCCGAGTCTATGCTAGTTATGGTACCCGTTGCTATCGGCGTATTATTCCCGGCGTACCCTATTTGTACGTTAAGGGCGAACCCCCCGAAGGGAGCGGTGGCGAGGTCAGAGAAATACCCCGTCACGGTCGTTGGTGTCCCGGCGCTTGCCGCGGTAAAATACTGGCGCAGAACCTGACCGGTATAGATGGGGTAGAAGCTCGTGGCGTCGCCGGGGGGGAAGACGCCCACGAACTCGTTTATAGTTGGCGCGCCAGGGACTGCTTTCTGGACCGCGAGGAACACGTTGTCAGCGCCGTTGGGATAGTTAACGGTATACCCCGGGACGGTAGAGTAGTACCTAGTAGACGCAGCCTGTTTCACGTTTACAGGGTCCCCAAAACCTATAGTGGAGTTTATGCTCCCGTTCAAAAGCGTGAACGGAGCGGAACCTGTCAGGTTTATCTTGTTCGAAATCTCACTGGGGTTGGTCGTGGGGGCCGCTAGCAACACCGTGGTGTCGCCGAACGCGTTTGCGACGGCGGTGAGCTGCGAGTTTATTTCGTCAACCAATTGGCTGAGATTGTAGTCCCCCGGAGTAATGTTGGCAGTCCGTATCTGAGTCAAGTCGCTCTGCCACGTCCTGATACCACTCGGCTGCCCTATGGCATACACGAGCTGGTTTTCAGAGCTGTCGACGAGGTAATCCGTGCGCGGGATGTTGACATTGAGAATCTCGAACTTGGTCACGTTTCTAAACTGGGCGTTGAAAGAGACCTCGTATTCCGCGGCAGACGGAAACGCTTCCCTGTCGCGCTTCGAAGAATCGGCGAGGAAGATGTACGTCTCATCGCGGCCTTTTTCGAGAATAGTCTGAACATCGTCCATTTACAAATGCCAATACTAAAAATTTGGAAATATTACGCCGCGGTTGTAAAAAATATTTGGTAAATGTATAGCACGATGATTGCAGACGTCCTAAACAAAACTCCCGGGCTTTTTTTCACGCTCATGCTCATCGCGTTCGTCATAGGGACGATGATAGACAGCATCCTAGACGCGAGGAAAGCAAACTCCACCCCCGCGACACCCCCCGCAACACCTAAATAAAAATATTTTACACTTATATACACGATGAAGTTCATCCCAGACCACCCCCTCGTATTCGTGGCGCTACTCGTCGTTATATTCCTAGCCGGCCTCTTCTTCGGGAAGATTTTTAAAACGTCCTCGCCGCCCAAGAAGGAAAAGTTTGACGACGCCTACTACGGCCTCCCCTCCACCGTGAAGGAATTCGCAGACAGCCCTAAGGTTCTGCCCCCCGTACCACAAAACAAAGGAGTGTCAAGCCACGACGAATATTGTGCCAAGTTTAACTGCTAAACAAGCACGTAAGTATTTATACGATATGATATACAGATTCCGAGCACCCTGGACGCCCCGGTCCTCGGAATCATATTCAATTCCGTCCTGCTAAAATGAAAATAATATATGTAAATGTAAACGATGCAATTGGTTGTACTGATGCTGCTGCTGGCGCTTATTGCCGCGGTCTCATTCATTGTTATGAACAAGCGGAAAGAAAAGTACACCAGTGGCGTCGCCCTAGGCCCTCTACTGCGTTCCCCCAACTCGGAAACGCACGATGTCCTGGAGTGGTCCCTCGGAGGATTTGGCGGTTCGCCTCGTGCCACTTGCTGATACAAATACTCACCATTTACATCATTCATTCATTTCTTTAACGGGAATTTTTCGTCTCTGTATTTTCTAATAAACGACTCGTCTTCGTTCGCCCTGGCTGCATACAATGGGTTGGATTTCTTGAAGTATATACTCAGGACGTTTATTCTCGCGATGAGTTGGTTGAGCCCCTTTCTGGTTTTTCTGTCCGCAAATGCTTTCTTCAGCGCCGCACGTCTCGCGGGCCGTGTGTCAGAAATGTGATAGCCATACTTTTCGAGTGATCCTTCCTTGGATAGCTCTATCTTGACGGGCGCCATTCTACTCCATTGGTATATTTTTCTAAAACGAAGCAGAACGGTTTCGTCGATATATATTTATATCGACATTTGGATAAAACTTCGAACAACAAGCTTTTGATGTTCGAAACGTGTTTGGCGGATGCCTACCGCGTGTATTTAATACCATCGGAGCGGCCGAACTGGCGAGAGTTGACACCAATAGTGGTCTGCCACACAATGGGGGGGTCTGGATACTTCTCGCTCTGAAATTTATCGAAGTTCCATACGTTGTAGAAGGCGCCAGGGGCCCTCGTGTACTCCTGGTTTAGCTTGGTTCCTGCGAGCGTGTTCGTGAACGTCTTGCTCTTGGCGTACGCCGTGCGCGTGTACTTTTCAACGTCGTATTCCCTGAGGTCCCCTATGTCGCTCAGTCGTGGCGCGCCGCACACGCACGTGTTAGGGACGACTTTTTCCCTAGGGAGAATCTCTACGGAGGGCTCGCCTCCCTCGAACTTGTTCATCGGAATGCCCCCGGCGCCGCCAGGGATCATCCTGAGCTTGGCAGCTCTTATATTATACGCTGCGGATAGTCTCGTATCCATATATATATGTGTATATATATTTTTATCGCATATTAACTTTCGCTGTAAGCAAGTGTCTGCCGAGTGTCTTTGCCCGCAATGAAAGAATTCGTCGCGGCAGCAAGGGGGACGTCAATATACGACCAGGTGAAAGGTATCGGGCTCACGTCATTTATGAAAGTCCGGGACCTAGCCCCCCTCAGGGACGACTCGAAGCCGCGTAGTAGTTCGTTGGACACGGGCATGTTGTAGAACTCTCCGTCGCCTCTCGCCAGCAGGGGCGACGTCCCCCATAGCTCTGTCTGAACGTCGGCAAAGCCTCCCTCGGATCTCCTGCAAGCACGAGTAGTCTTTTGGACCACGACGTCTCCGTACAGCCGGGCTGCCTCGGTGCTGAGACCCATCTGCATCAGACCCCAGATGGCCTGGTTGCGGGCATCCGTGGGCTGAGTTTCGGTAACAGTGTACTTGTACTGATAGGTAGAAAAGGGGTTGTCTACCAGCGGAATCTTGTTAAACAGCACGCGGCATTTATCGCAGGATGCTCCCAGACCCTTGCTCTTCTTGCACTCCTCGCAGCCATTGTTTTTCTGGATTGACACAGGCATCTCTTTATCTTACAGAATATAATATTTTTAGAATTATATAAACATGCATCTCACTATTTTCCACGCCATAATACCAGTTCTTCTCGCGGTAATCGCCATCTTGTGGTTCAGAAACACCAACGTTGTCAAGACCACTACGGGCAAGTGCGACTGTTCCGATGCCATAGAAGAGGGCTACGACATGGGGTACATTGATGGGTTCAACCTGACCTCCGTAGAAACGCCCGACGAAACTATGATGGGTACGAAGGAGACTTTCTACGACTATGAAAATGATGACGGCGACGGGCGCGGAAAGAAGTATCAACAGAGGACGGGAAGCAAGTTCGTGAGCCCCGTGGGAGGCCAGTGTCCGAGGTACACCACGATGGTAAAGTCTGGGAAGTGGAAAGGGAAGTGCCAGCGTTCCATGGAATGGTACAAGGTGTACCGCGGTCAGTCTAGCGATGGCAAGTTGTTCACTTGTCAAGGCGGACGCGTAGCGAGCAAAGACGGCAAAAGCTGTGTATGCGACGCGTCGGGAGGCAAAGTGTGGAACGGCTCCAAGTGCGTTTGTGACAAATCAAAGGGACTGAAATGGGACAGCAAGACCAGAAGATGCCGCGACGAAAAATCCGGTAAATCTGCGTTTTCTAAATCCAAGAAACCTGAAAACAAGAAACCTGAAAACAAGAAACCTGAATCTAAGCCCGCCACCACCTTAGGGTGTGTGTATTCCCCAAGGGTAGCCACTCCTAAGGGGTGGGTGTGCCCAGATGGCATGATAGACACCGGTCTCAACTGGGGCGACATTGACGGCGGAACCAAGCAGTGCAGAACTCCTGCGTGCCCTCAGCCGTTGAAGAAGCCGCTTCCGTCTGGTCAAGATATGAGCGGCAGAACTGAGAAGTCGAGGTGGGAGGCAAAGGTTCTTAGCAAAGATATCTCTCGGAATAGGTATGCGTGAAATCATCGCGTTCGAGAAGCAGTGAAGAAGACATCGGTGTAAAAAATATATATGTTTTGAGTATATGTCTCTTACATTTGTCGCTGTGAGTCTCGCGACCCTCGGCGCGTTGGTGTACAAGAACCACTCCGCCACAAGAACCGTGGTGTCGCCGGTCAACGGGAAGAGCTACATAGTGATAGACACGGGAGATTACCAGGGGGCCGCCGACATGCTTGCGCGCCTCGAGGACGCCTCTAGAGAGTTCATAGACGCCGCGATTGCCGCGTATCCTAAAGACTCGAACATGAAGCGCGTGAAAAAATACTGGACCGGGACGCTGTCTGAAATACCGCAGAGCGATACGATAGCGTACACCATAGAAAAGCGGGACCTGTACATGTGCGTGAGGGGGTCTACGGGGGATGTCCAAAACTTTGAGGACCTCTTGTTCGTGCTGCTTCACGAACTGTCCCACATAATGAACCCCAGCTTTGGCCACGACGACGCTTTTTGGAACCGGTTCAAGAGGACGCTAGAGATTGCCAACCAGCTCGGGTACCTTCCATACAAAGACTATGACGACTATTCGGTGACCGTCTGCGGAAAGACCATCACGTCTAACCCAATGACATGCGTTGCCAGGGGGGCGTGCTCCAGCTCCATAGGGCCGCTACGGCCCGCTTGAACGCATATGCAACGAACGACAGAAACGTCGATATAAAATAATATCGACGTTTTCGCAAATCTATATGGTAGCATAATTCTCCGTGGCATGGAGACTATCAAAGTTAACTCGGTCCGTCAGTTCACGACCGGCATTGCTTCTGGTCGGAAGTATGCGATTGCCAAGTTTTACAAGAATGGATGCAAGCCGTGTGGAACACTCCAGGAGAAGTACATGAAGCATCGCGGGAATCTTTCGATCGACGTGTATGAAATCGAGCACGTGAATAACAAGGTGATCAGCCGTCAGTTCAACGTCCGCGTTCTCCCCACGGCTATTCTATTCGAGAATGGAGAACCGGTGTCCCGCATGGATGGTCTCAAAGAAGCAGACGAATTCTTTGAGAATGTCGATAATCTTAACTTTGTCGTGTAAAAATACTTAATCACGAGACGCAAAGCGGGGTAAGAAGAAAGAAATTGTCAGTTTATATATTGACACATCAAATATATACTTGGTTGTTTCTACCATATCTGTAGAAATCTTGCTAGAAAAGATATATTCAATATGCCAAGTATCGTATACTTTGTGCTTGACAACATAATGTATTGGGAGGCGTTTAGATGGGAACGATACAATCTTGGTCATATTTATCTTCAACTTTTCCCCAACAATAAAATGTATGTAGGACAAACCGTTAATTATGATATCCGTGTTTATTCATATAAAAACAATAAAGGAAGCAATAAACATCATACGAATGCTATCAAACACCATGGTTGGAAAAATGTGAAAATGGTCCGAACTGTATGCCCTTGGTATCTGCTAGATACTGTAGAAATGTTTCTCATAGAATATTTTGATTCCACAGATCCGTCAAGGGGATACAACAAAACTACGGGTGGAAGAAAATTCTGGAAGTTTTCTAATGCTCAGCGTGCCTATTTATCTCAGGCTCAGAAGCTTTCCTTTGTTAAAGATCCTGAAAGAGCACAAAGACATTCTGCTAATATGCAAGGAACAAATAATCCTTGTTATGGAAAATTTGGAGCCGAACATCCAGCATATGGCCTAGTTCATCAAAGAACTCCGGAACAAAATGAAAAATTATCCGGAGAATATCACTGGACAAAGCGCATCATTGATGCACACCCATGTGCAGGTGATAATCATTGGACCAAGAAATTAAAACCCGGTGAGCATCCTAGATTTGGAAAGAAACAAACTCCTGAAGAAATAGAAAAGAAATCCGGAGACAATCACTGGACCAAGAAAATAAACCCAAGTGATAACCCTAACATTGGTAAGAAGAAGACTCCAGAACAATTAGAAAAGATTACTGGAAATAATCACTGGGCAAAGAAACTGAAGCCAGGTGAATATCCTAACACGGGTAGGAAATGGACGGAAGAACAAAAGACAAGTGTGTCTGGGTCTAATCATCATAATTTTGGTAAGTCAGGTGTTCTTCATCACAATTCCAAGCCTATTTGTGTTCTGGGTAAAGTGTATCCTGCTGTGATGGAGGCGGGCAGAGCACTGCACGATGAATACGCTCCAAACAACAAAGGGAAGAAAGGAGTGTTTATCTTAAAATGGCCTAAAAGTCCAAAACATAAACACTATACTTTTTACATCTCTAAAGAATTTTACGAGTATGCTTTAGAACATAATTTGAGTAATATAACATGCGAACAATATGAAGACTGGTTGAAAACAATGTAATTAATCACGAGACGCAAAGCGGGGCTCGCATAGCGCTGGATTGGATTTGCAGGTGTCTTTCCGACCATAAAGGAACTCAGCAAAGGCAATGGTATCGGGGGCACTGGTCGTCACGGGCATTGTGTAAAACTGACGTGCGCTGGACTCTTTTTCGTAGACGTCGTCCAGGTTTCTGAACAGTCCCTTATTAAAGTTTTTGCGCATTTCGTTGGCAACGCCCGGGTCGTCGTAGCTGCAAGCCGGGGGGCGGCCTTCCTCTCCG
>Ga0214917_10007868_pt1 | contig 10648 bp, 7 predicted proteins | sample LL_1208_BB_MetaG_FD_177983 | JGI IMG/M metagenome (GOLD analysis project Ga0214917, IMG submission 177983) | Freshwater microbial communities from Lake Lanier, Atlanta, Georgia, United States - LL_1208_BB | ecosystem: Environmental > Aquatic > Freshwater > Lake | place: USA: Georgia | collected...
CGAGAACCCGCGAGGCGCTTTGGAAAACCATCGGCGCATCACTCGACCGCTACAGCTCAACCGAATGCAAAAACTACATTCGCCACTGCGGATACGGACACCCTGCATGAAACGGCTCTAAAATCAATAATCTAACGAAGGTGCAGGAAACTCAGTTTCCTGCTGGGGTGCTCGAGGGGCAAAGCCCCTCGTTCTTGTTTCAACGCGAAGTGAGTTTCCCCGCCTACTCGTCCAAACCCAGCGCAACCCCGGCCAAGGGCCTTACTTCTTCGCCTGCCGCCTCAGATCAGCAACAGTGGCCCGATTGGTCACCTGCTCCGGGTTCATCCGAATCTCGATAATCGCCGGCTTTTTCGAGGCCGAGGCCCGCTTATAGGCCGGCACCAGCTCCTCGGTCCGCTCCACCACCTCGCCATGCCCGCCAAAGCTCTCAATGAAGCGGGCAAAATCAGGGTTGGTCAGCGCCGTGCCGGAAATGCGCTCAGGATAGGTCCGCTCCTGATACATCCGGATGGTGCCATACATCTGGTTGTTGAAGACCAGGATGATCGGGTTGACCTTGTGGTGGAAGGCGGTGGCGATTTCCTGCCCCGTCATCAGCGCCCCACCATCGCCCACGAAGCAGATCACCTCGCGCTCAGGCGCGGTAAGCTTGGCGCCAATGGCGGCGGGAATGCCATAGCCCATGGCACCACAGGTCGGCCCCAGGAAATCCTGCTTGGCGCCGACATGGTTAAAACGGGTCGGCCAGGTGGCGAAATTGCCGGCATCGGTGGTGAAGATCGTATCCGCCGGCAGCGCCTTCTCCAGCGCCTGCAGCGCCCGGGCCAGATTCAGTGGCCCCTCATACTCCGGCGCCTCGGCCTGGGCCAGGCGGCTGGCCCGCAACTGCTTCGTCCAGGCGCCCCAGACCGGCTTCTTGACCTTCAGCCCCTTCACCGCCGCGGCAAAGGCATCAAGATCCGAGGTGATGCCCAGCGCCGGCCGATACACCCGGCCAATCTCACCCTGCTCCGGAAACACCTGCACCAGCGGCGTCGCCCCCGCCATATCGAGCAGCGTATAACCCTGGCTCACCGGCTCCCCCATCCGGGTGCCGATGGCGAGGATAAGGTCGGCCTGCTTGGCGTGCGCCACCAGCGCCGCATCAGCACCAACCCCCAAATCCCCCACGAAATTATCGTGGTTGCCGTCAAAATTGCTCTGCCGGCGGAAGGAGACGGCCACCGGCAGATTATTCGCCACCAGGAATTTCGCAATCGCCGCGCGCCCCGCCTCGGACCAATTGCTGCTGCCCAGAATGGCCAATGGCCGCTTGGCGCGGCCGAGCATCTCCATCATCTCATCAATCGCCTTGGGCGAGGGATGCGCCGGCGCCACCCGCGCCGGGGGAATATCCGGCACGCTGGCAAAACGCTTTTGCATTTCCTCGGAGATCGCCACCACCACCGGCCCCGGCCGGCCCGATTGCGCCACATCAAAAGCATGCGCCATCAATTCAGGGATGCGGCTCTCATGGTCGATCTGCGTCACCCATTTGGCGATGGGCGAGAACATCCGCCGGTAATCCACCTCCTGGAAGGATTCACGGTCAGTCTCCTCATGCGGAATCTGGCCCACCAGCAGCACCAGCGGCGTGCTGTCCTGCATGGCGATATGCACGCCAATGGCGGCATGGCAGGCGCCGGGCCCGCGGGTGACAATGGCCACACCAGCCCGCCCCGTCAGCTTGCCATGCGCCTCGGCCATATTCACCGCGCCCGCCTCAAAGCGGCAGGTGACCAACTCCACCCGGTTGCGATTGGCATAAAGCCCCTCGAGCAGATCGAGATAGGATTCGCCCGGCACGGCAAAAACATGGGTGGCACCCTGGGCGATAATGGCATCGGCCAAAAGCCTGCCGCCGCTGCGCGGTTCCAGCGCGGCGGGCTTTGCCGCAACGGCCTTTTTCTTCACCGCGGTCTTACCGCCCGCCTTCGCGGCCACCGCCGCCACCATTTTCGCCATCAGGCTTTCCCCCATTTCGGAGAGGCAAGCCTAGCGCCGCCGCCGCCGCGCGTCACTCCGCAGCGCCTGCGGAATCACCCGGCCGCAATCTTAATGCAGCGCGCCCGCCTGCCACCGCCCGCCTCCACCATGGCCGGCACCCCGGCCTCACAGGCCGCCTCGGCCATGGCGCAGCGGGGAGAAAAGCTGCAACTCGTGGGCACGCTGGAAAGGCTGGGCGGCGCGCCCGGAATGGTCGTCAGCACCTTGCCGCGCATATTGCCATGCACCGTGCTATTGAGCAGGCCACGCGGATAGGGATGCAGCGGCCCGGCCATGAAGCTGCCCACCGGCCCCTCCTCCACCACCCTTCCGGCATACATCACCGCCACCCGGTCGGCGATCTCGCCCGCCACGCCCAGATCATGGGTGACGAAAATCACCCCCATGCCCAGCTTCTGCTGCAATTCGCGCAGCAGCAGCAGCACCTGAATTTGCACCGTGGCATCCAGTGCCGTGGTCGGCTCATCCGCCAGCAGCAATTTGGGCCGGCAAGCCAGCGCCACCGCAATCATCGCCCGCTGCCGCAGCCCCCCCGAAAGCTCATGCGGATAAGCATCCAGCCGCCGCCTGGCCGAAGGGATCTGCACCAATTCCAGCAATTCCAGCGCGCGGGCCATCGCCGCCGAACGCGAGGCCCCCTCATGGCGCTGCACCACCTCGGCAATCTGCCGCCCCACGGTGAAGACCGGGTCCAGCGCCGTCATCGGCTCCTGGAAGATCATTGCCACCTCGCCGCCGCGGAAATCCGCCATGCGCCGATCACTCATCGCCAGCACATTCTGGCCCGCCACTTCGATGCCGCCGGTCACCCGGGCGAATTTCGGCAAAAGCCGCATCAGCGCCCGCAGCGTGACCGATTTGCCCGAGCCGCTCTCGCCCAGAATGCACAGCACCTCGCCCTCGGCGAGTTCCATATTCACGCCATTGACCGCATGCACCGTGCGGTCGCGCGTGCCGAAGGTGACCGAGAGATCGGTCAGCTTCATCAGAGGTGCGGCACTCATACCACCACCTCCAGAATGGCACCGGCCTTGGAATGCCCGCTATCGGGCGTCGCCATATGGCAGGCCGCCAAATGCCCATCACCCAAATCCGCCGCCACCGGCTTGCGCGCCGCGCAGACATCCTCGGCAAAGCCGCAGCGGGTGCGGAAGCGGCAACCGCTGGGCGGGTTCACCGGGTTCGGCGGGTCGCCCACCAAGGGCGGCACGGTGCGCCGCTTCGCCGGGTCCATGCTTGGCCGGCTGGCCAGCAGGGCGCGGGTATAGGGATGCGCCGGGCGGTCATAAATCGCCTCCACCGGGCCAATCTCCACCACCTCGCCCAGATACATCACCAGCACCCGATCCGAGATGAACTGCACCACATTGAGGTCATGCGAGATGAACACAAAGGTGAGGTTGAATTTCGCCTTGAGGTCCACCAGCAGGTTCAAAACCTGCGCCTCCACCGATTTATCCAGTGCCGAGACCGGCTCATCCAAAATCACCAACCGCGGCTGCAAGGCCAGTGCCCGGGCAATATTCACCCGCTGCCGCTGCCCGCCCGACAATTCATGCGGGTAGCGCCTGGCAAATTGCGCCGGCGCCAGCCCCACCGCCGCTAGCAAATCCCGCGCCCGCTCACTCGCCTCACGCTCGCCCACGCCATGCACCTTCGGCGCGAAAGCGATGCTGTCCTCAACCGGCAGGCGCGGGTTCAGCGAAGCATAGCTGTCCTGAAACACCATCTGCACCTGCCGCCGATAATTGCGCAGCGAAATACCGCTCGCGCGCGGCTCACCCACCGCCTCGCCATCAAACACCATGCTGCCCGCATCCAGCCCCAGCAGCTGCACCAAAAGCCTCGCGGTGGTGGATTTGCCGCAGCCACTCTCCCCCACAATGCCGAGCGTCTCGCCCTTCATCACCTCAAAGCTCACCCCATCCACGGCGCGCACAGTCGCCACGGTATTGCCAAACAGCCCCCCCTTGATCGGGAAATGCTTGGTCAGGCCGCGAAGCGCGAGCAGGGGCTGGGCGGGGCCGCCACGGTCATTTTTCGATTCCATGACGCCTGAATAGCCATTTCACGCTGGCCATGGAACGCACCCCCAAAGCGGCCAGGGCCATATGCGGCGGTTTCTGCCGCCATCTTGGGCAGCCGCCCTGCACCGCGCCCGCCCCAAGGTCAGTTGCCCCCACGCGCGCGCGCGTCCATCCTGCCACCACATCCCCAGGAGCCCGACATGCGAGCGATCTTCGTGCAGATCAAATGTGAGATGGGCGCGGCCTACCGCGTCGCGCGCCACATGGCCGACAGCATCGAGGAATTGTCGGAAATGCATTCCATCTCCGGGCAATATGATTTGCTGGGTAAATTCTACCTGGCCCCGGAGCAGGATGTCGGCCTCTTCGTGGTCGAAAAGGTGCAGACGGTGGAGGGCGTGAAAGACACCTACACCATGCTCACCTACAACGCCTTCACCGCCACGCGCTGAGCCCCCCCCCTGGGGGCCGCCACAACAACATCACAAAGCCGCCGCGCGCCGCCATGAAGCGGGCGCGATCCCGCCACGGCCTGGGTCCAGCATGTGTCTTGAGGGGATAGCCCCCTCGGTGCCCGGGGTGACAGCCGGCACCTCCCCCAGGCCAAAACCCATGCGAAAGCTTCTCACCGCCGCCGCCCTCTCCGCCACCCTGCTGCTGGGGGCCTGCCAGAACCCCGATGGCAGCGTGAATATGGGCAATACCCTGCTGCTCGGCGCGGGTGTCGCCGCCCTGGCCGGCGGCGTGGCGCTGGCCGCCAATAGCGGCCATGGCCATCGCAATGGCGGCTATAACCGTGGCTATAGCCGCGGCTACCAGCCGCAATACGGCTCCGGCTACGGCCGGCGCTGGTAGCCAGGTGCCGCTTCAGGCCATCACCACCCCGCCACGGCCGTTTCACCAAAAGCGAAGAGGGTGAAACGGCTCAAGCTTTGACTGACCCAATCGCCCCCCCGCGCAGCCGCGGGGCCGAAAAATCCCTAATCCCAGGTCTTAAAGGCTTCCATTTCCGAAATCGGCCGCGCCTTCGCCAAAGCCGCCAAATCCGGCAGCGGCCGGCCAAACTCGGCATCACCGGCAAAAGCCGCCTCAATCGCCGCTGCCACCTGCAACACCACCGCATCGCCACCGCGCGGGCCCACAATCTGCAAACCGAAGGGAAAACCCTTCTCATCCAGCCCCACCGGCAGGCTCATCGCCGGGTGCCCGGTGAGCGTCACGTAATAAGCCAGGCTCAGCCAATGGAAGTAACTCCGCACCGGCTTGCCATCGATCTCCGCCGGATACAGCTCCCGCCACGGCCGCGGCGAGCAGCAGATGGCGGGGCTGATCAGCACCGAATGCTCGCCAAAAAACGCCTGAAAGCCGCGATAAATCTGCGTCTGCCGGGTCAGCGCCGCCGAATTATCGGCGAAGCTATAGCGCATCGCCTCGGCCACATTGGCATGCATATTCGGCCCGCAATCCTGCGGCCGCGTCTGCACCTTCTCGGCATGGGCGGAGAGCACGCCCACCGAGCGCAGCACCTCAAAAGCCTCATCGCCGCCACTCACATCCGGCGTCGCCTCAGTTGCCCGGGCAAACATGGGCGCGAGCGCGGCCACCACCTGGCGGAATTTCCGCCGCACGATCCCCTCAGTCGGTGCGAGGCCGAAATCCTCGGTGAAAGCGAGCGACATGGCCGAAAGATCAGCCGGCAGCACCGGATGAAACAACTCCGCCCGCTCGCGCATGCGATGGCCAGGAAAGCTATAGGCCAGCGGGTCAGCCGCATCATCGCTCGCCATGGCGCCCAGCATCAGGCCCAGATCCGCCACATTGCGCGCCATTGGCCCCAGCATCGGCAGGGGCGAAAACCCATGGCCGCGCCGCTCGCTCGGCACCAGCCCTGAAGAGGGCCGATAGCCCACAATGCCATTGAAAGCGGCCGGGTTGCGCAAGCTGCCCCCCGTGTCGCTGCCCGAGGCCAGCGGCACCATATTGGTGGCCAAGGCCACGGCCGAACCGCCCGAGGAACCGGCCGCATTATAGGCCGGGTTGAAGGCATTGCCCGTGGCACCCCAGACGGTGTTGCGGCTATTCGCTCCCAAGCCGAATTCCGGCACATTGGTCTTGCCCAGCACATTGCCGCCCGCCTCGCGCAGGCGCCGCACCATGCCCTCATCGCGGGTGGGGATGTGGTCGGCGAAGATCGGGCTGCCCCAGGTGGTGCGCAGCCCCTTGGTCTCTTCCAGATCCTTGATGCCCAGCGGCAGCCCATGCAGCGGCGGCAGCGGGTCCGCCCGCATGGTCTTCTCATCGGCGGCCTTCGCGGTGGCGCGGGCGGCGTCGATATCCATCGCCGTCATCGCATTCACCGCCGGGTTGATGGCGGCAATCCGGCCGATGCAGCTTTCAAGCAACTCGCGCGCCGAGAGTTTCTTCGCCCCAATCATGCGGCGGGCCGCAATGGCGGTGAGGTCGCAGGGTTCGGTCATGTGATTATGTCCTCTCGCCGCATCACGCGGCCCTTGGGGGCGAGCAAACGCCCCCCTTGAATCATGGCAAGCAAGAATGATGGCAAGCCAGCCAGGCGCCTGCCCTCAATACCCCATCGCGCAGCCATCCTTGCGCGGCTCACTGCCCGCGATCAGCGCGCCGCGCTTGCGATCAATGAAGATCGCCTGGCCACCACCATGCGGCTTGGCAATGGGCTCGCATTCATGCCCCAGCGCATTCAGCCGGGCCACCACCTCCGGCGAAATGCCATTCTCCACCTGCACCTTGCCCAGGCGCGGGAAGAGCCGCGGCGCGTCAATCGCCTCCTGCACATCCATGCCATATTCAAAATGATTGGTCAGGAACAGCGTCTGCCCCATCGGCTGGAAATGCCCGCCCATCACGCCATAGGGCATGATGCATTCATTATCCTTCATCACCATGCCCGGAATGATGGTGTGCATCGGCCGCTTATTCGGCCCGATGCAATTGGGGTGGCCTTCCTCCAGTCGGAAGCCATAGCCGCGATTTTGCAGCATCACCCCCGATTCCTCGGCCAGAATGCCCGAACCAAAGCTCTCAAACAGCGAATTGATGAAGGAGCAGGCATTGCCCTCCTCATCGACCACGCACAGGTAAATCGTGTCCTTATGCCGGGCGAGGTCGCTCTCACCCGCCAAAGGCATCAGCGGCATGGCCCGCTCATCGGAGATCAACCGCGCCAGCGCCGCGCCATATTCCGGGCTCAGCAGCTTTTCCACCGGCACATCAAAAAACGCCGGGTCGGAGAGGAAGGCATCACGGTCCCGATAGGCCAGCCGCGCCGCCTCAATATGCCGATGGAAGCGCTCAGCGCTCAGCGGCCCCTGCTCGGCACTGGGCAGATTGCCCAGAATATTCAACATCTCCAGCACGATCATGCCCGAGCCATTGGGCGGGCACTGGAAGACATCCATCCCCTTCCAGCGGGTCTTGATCGGCGTGACAAACTCCGCCGCCTCGCGGCCATTGGCAAAATCTTCCTCGGTGTGCAGCCCGCCCAGCGCATTGAGCGCCTTCACCATATCGGCGGCCGCAGCACCTTCGTAAAACGCCTTCGCGCCATGCTGGCCAATATTGCGCAGCGTGCGGGCGAGGGCGGGGAAGGCCATCTTATCGCCCATTTTCGGCGCCGCGCCGCCGGGCAAATAATGCCGCGCCGCAGCCGCATTCTTGGCCAGCTTGCCCGCCGCATCCGCCCAATCCGTGGCGACCCGGGCATGAACATGAAAGCCACCCTCGGCAAAGCGCGCCGCCGGCTCGAGCAATTCAGCCAGCCCCTTGCGGCCATGCGCGCGGCTCAGCTTCTCCCAGGCGCCAATGGCACCGGGGATGGTCACCGAATGGGCGGAGGCGGGGTCCAGTGCCGTCACCTGCCGGGCGCGCAACGCCTCAAGCGTCGCCCCCGCCGGCGCGCGGCCAGAGCCATTCATCGCAATCACCTGGCCCGAACCGGCCGGCGCATAGAGCACGAAGCAATCACCGCCAATGCCGGTGCTCTGCGGCTCAATCACCCCCAGCACCGCGGTCGCGGCAATCGCCGCATCCACCGCATTGCCGCCCGAACGCAGAATATCCAGCGCCGTCAGCGTCGCCGCCGGCATGGAGGTGGCGGCCATGCCGCGGCCGGAAATGACAGGGCTGCGGCCCGGGGCATGAAAATCGCGCATGGTCTTGGGGTTCCTTTTCGTCATTTTTCGGATTGCACAGGCCACGCCCGCCGGCAAGCGCCCCGGCGGCATGATACCTGGCTGCAACGCCTCAGGCGAAGGTGATCAAACCATTGCTGATGGCGGTACCCCCCGCCGAGGCGTAACCCACCAAAATGATGGTTTCAAAAGCAGTACCCCCGCCCACCGAGGTGTCATAAGTGAGGGCCGTGTCGGTGCCAACGGCACTATAGGTAAAAGTCTCCGCCACAATATTGTAAGTGCCACGGGCAAAATTCACGACATCATTTGTGCCGGCCAGATTCGTGGCGGTGAGGTTTACACTGGGCGTCTGGGTGGCCAATTGCAGCTTATTCCCCGCCGAAAGCCCGTACACAATGTCAAAGCTGCTGGTCGCTTCTGAGGTATCCTGGCTCGGCGTCGTATTGGCGCCCGAATCCCCCGCGGCCGCCTGCACAATCTTCGCCGTCGCGCCGAAAAGCCAGATGGTGTCAGCGCCGCCCTTGCCGGTGATCACATCAGCACCACCGCCGCCGAGCAAGTAATCCTTCGCCGAGCCACCCATAATGGTATCGGCACCGCTGCCGCCATTGATTGCACTGATCGAGCTTGCTGCACCGGTCAGGCTATTCGTGCCGGCATAGGCAACGATGGTAACAGAGCCGTTAGAGGCCGCCGCATTGATCGTATCGCCGCCAGTCGAGGTGCCCTTGATGGTTACCCCTGAGGCCGTCAGCGCCCCGGCCGTCCACTGCAATCCCGTATTCGCCGTGCCAGCAGTATTATTTACCGCCGAAGCATCAACACCATAAATAGTATTACTATCGCAATTCAGGCTTAACCCCGCATTTCCCGTGATTTTCAAGTAATTTAACGTTGAATCATTGATTGTAATGCTATTAACATGCTTGGAGGCGTTGGTGTCCACCAAGGAAATATTGATGGTCTCCATCCCATTCGCGGTCAAAGTGTTCGCATTGAGCGCATTGGCGGATTTCAGTGTGACGTTCAGCACATCCGCACGCGTATCCGTGGCCGCCAAAACGGCGGTGGAATAGCCTGGACTCGCGGTGAATGTCAGGTCGGCCCCAGCGGCCAAGCCGAGCCATGCCATGCTCCCCGCAACCGCGCCTTGGGTCAAATGAGCAAAGCCCCCGGCATTCACCAAGCCTCTGGCTACCGAACCCGCCGCCAAGGTTTCAAAATTCACCACATTGGACAGCGAGACTGCGGAGCCATTCAACACAAACACGTCATTCGTCCCCGCGCCACCATCCACCGCCATGGTCGGCGCGGCCGATGCCGTCACAACATCAACCCCGGAACCGCCCTTATAGGCTTGGGCCGTGTTGATCGTCACAGTATTCGGGCCGGAAGACCCCGAGGCATCAATCGTCGTCAACTGCCCCCCTTGGCCGGAGAGGTCAGAAGTGAAGCCGCCCGAGCCAGTCACGGTCACCGAGGTCAGCTTGTTGGCTGGATAATAATTATCCACTGTCACCAGCGCAGTATTATTCACCGTCAGGCTGGTGGCCGAAGTGAAGAACGTACCATTCAGCGTCAGCGCCTTATCGCCAGACAAGGTCACCGCCGTGGCAGAAGCCGCACTCAACTGCGCCAAACTATTGGCGGCGCCACTCGAGGTCACCGTCACAGCCGTCGCAGTGGCATCGGTGATGTAACCACCGTTCACGTTATTGAGGCCAATCGCCAGGCTGCGAGTCCCCGCAGCGGCGTTCACGGTCAAATCCTGAAGTTGATTGATATTGGCAATATTGACGGTGGAAATCGCATTGCCGGTAAGGCCGGCCGTCCTAGGTGTAGACGTTCCATCTATCGACACTGTGGTCAAGGTGCTGCCAGTGCTGGCCGAGGGACCAGAGCGATCTTGCACAGATATGTCAGCCCCGCCATGAATGTTGACTGATGTTATCGCATTCGCAACCGCAGATTGCCCAATATAAATCCATCCACCAATATTATTCGCAACAGCCATAGTGCCGCCACCACCAGAAATATTCAAATTTTGTGCCGTTGTATTCGTGACATTAACCACCGTTGTCGGTGCGGCTATAATCGTCTCAATCGCCGTGGCGGCAGATGTCACGGTCAATGAGGTAAGGCCCGACCAGACGCTGGCATCGAGGTTCACATTGGCCGCACCGCTCAGCACCGCCGTTTCAACGTTTTTCACCGTAACCCCTGTTACGGTAATATCACCAGCGGTGGAGGTGATATTGATTGTATCAGAACCCGGCCCACCATCAATATTATCCCCGGTGGTCAAGGTATTGGCGGCACCCGTACCGTTGATATTATTATTACCCGAACCAGCCATCACCGTGTCAGCATTCACCGTCAGGGTGAAATTCTGCGGCGGGGGCG
>Ga0214917_10007869_pt1 | contig 10647 bp, 21 predicted proteins | sample LL_1208_BB_MetaG_FD_177983 | JGI IMG/M metagenome (GOLD analysis project Ga0214917, IMG submission 177983) | Freshwater microbial communities from Lake Lanier, Atlanta, Georgia, United States - LL_1208_BB | ecosystem: Environmental > Aquatic > Freshwater > Lake | place: USA: Georgia | collected...
GCCGCCCGCGCCGACGTGAAGAAGACCCGACGGGCACGGCGCCGCGTGTCACGCAGGTAGGCTCCTCGCCACCGCGAAGGACCGTCCTACAGGGCGGGACAGAGGGTGGTTGTGGTGTGCGCACACCGGTGTGATGCGAAAGATCGTGGAGACGTTCCCGAGGCATGGGAGCGAGCGCACGCATCACGTGCTGACCGGCCCGGAAGCCTTCGGGGGTTGGAAGGTGAACATCAAGCGGGTGCATCGGATCTGGAAGGAGGAGCACATGCAGGTGCCGCAGAAGCAGCGAAAACGCCGGAGATTACCGGGGTCGAGTGCCAATGGGTGCGTGCGGCATCGGGCTTTGCATCGGAATCATGTGTGGAGCTACGACTTCCCTACGGAGCGGACGGAGGATGGCAGGCAGCTGCGGATCTTCGTGGTGATCGACGAGTTCACGGCGGCTGTCTGCCAGGTCCGCCCCATCCCTGAACCCTCGTATCGCCTGGTACAGGAAATCCAACCCGGTCACAGATGCCGGATCGACGAAACTCACGCCTCCCCAAAAATGCGAAAAGCGCCGTTTTTCCGTGCCTTTTTTATACGCCCGGCTGGACTCGAACCAGCGACCCTGGGATTAGAAATCCCATGCTCTATCCAACTGAGCTACGGGCGCGAGGGGGTTTTGGGGGCCTCCGAAGGCCGACTGTTAGCGCAAGTGTTAGCGCCGGCTGCGGTCTCCATTCCCCCGGTTTTACCACAGGAGGCCGCCTCCGGCCGCCGCTCCCACGCCGCCCAGCAGGCGTCGGCGGTCCGATCGGCATTCCGGCCCACGTAATACCGCATGGTGGTCTCAATTGACTCATGCCGCATCAGCTGCTGCAAAATGGGGGCATCTACCAGGTGGGCCCAACGGAGCCCGAACGCCCGCCGCAGGTCATGGGCCGAGGCGTATTTGACGTGTTCGGCGTCTTTGGCGTTGAACTGGACACGGACCAAGGCCCGCTTGCCGATCTTGGAGATGATCTTGCCCGCCCACTTGGAGCGAATCTCCAAGGTCCCCCTACGCATGCCGGGGAGTCGGAAAACCGGGCCATGCCTCTCCGACACTGGGGTCTCCTGCAGGAAGGCGGCGAACTCCGGCGTCATCGCCAGATGGCGATCGGCATGCCCTTTCTCAAACTCACCCACAACCCGCAGGTAAGGGCGCCCTCGCGGAGGAAAGACCGGATGCATGCGGTCCTCCCGGTCCCACCAAAACTCCAGCGATTCACTGAGCCGTAAACCGCTGCACCAAAGCCCGCGCAGATACCGCGTCCAAGCATCGACGCCATGGCTGCCGACGACGTGGACCGCTGCGGCCAGCATGCGGTCAAACTCCTCCTCGGTAATCGCCCGGCCCTTCATCAGATCACCGCTCCCGGACTTTCTCCTCCGCTGGATGCGGGGAAACACGGGGCAACTGTTGATCAGCTTTTGCTGCCGAGCCCAGTTGAGAATCGCCTTCAGGGTGCTTAGGTAGCTGTGAATGGTGCTCTCTGACTTACCCTCCTTTCGCAACGCCGCGGCCAGGTAGGAGAGCCGGCGCTCATCGATATCCCGAAGACGTTCGACATGCAGCACCCTGTCTACCAGTCCAAACACCACCTGGATCTTGGCACCGGTCTCCGCCGCTAGGCTCGGTACATGCTCCATCTCGTACCGTTCCCGGAATGCCTCCCAGGCCATCTTCCCAGCATGAGGCAGCAGGCCACCCTCCAGCTCAGCCTGCAGTTTCGCCGCCACCCGCTCTGCCTCGGCACGGTTCCCATTTTTTCCGATCCGTCTCACACCGGAGGACCGCGACTTCGTCAGCCCCGTAACCGTATCCTTCCACTGAAGCATCCAGTGCACGCGGCCGGCCGGGCCTCGGACATGAACCCGTAATTCGTCTGCCATTGAGACCTCCTCGGATTTGAATTGGTACGCGGCAGGGCAAGTGCGCCCTGCCGGCCAAGGCATTCCCGCGACCACGCGGAAGCCCCCCTGCTCGCTTCGCAAGGTCAGGGGCCATGCGAACTCGCTTACTGCCCGCCGGGTAGTGCCCGTCGCCTGCCTGGAACACGCTCCAGGCAACGCGAGGCGCGGGCGATGGCCCGCTCCCACACCGCCTGCTCCGGAAATCCTGGGGCGGCAGCGTGCTCTTCAATGACGATCGCCAACAACTGTCGGCAAGCGGCCAGGATGGCGAACGCACCAGTAGGGTCTGCACCCCCCCCCTCAGCCCTGCCGATGGCGAGCCGAGCGATGCGGATCGATCTGTCCTCGTACCCAACCCAATCGCGTTGGTTGTCCAAAAAAGCCCGGATCACCGCATGCAGATCGACACATGCGCCCAACAGTTCCGGGACCAACTTCAGGAGAAGAGTGAGTTGAGGCTTGGCCCTGCACGCCGGGGGAGTCCACGCATCTCTCGCCCGCAAGGCCTTTATGCCAGATGCCTGGGTGCTGCCGTGTCTCATGTCACCGCCGCTGCTGTTTGCCCGGATGCGTTTTGTGGGAGGACTTAACCCCGCGCCTACCAATAAATTCGTAGAAATCCGCCCCCCGGACGAATCGTCTACGGCCGATCGCCGTGACGACAAGTCCTTGGCGGCGCGCCTGCCGAAGGGCTGCTTCACCGAGACCGCTGAGCTTCTGGAACTCTGCTAGCGGGTACGTCGCGTCAGATAGGATGACTCCCAGCGACGAGGCCTTGGGCCGATTAGTCTGTGCCATCGCAACACCCTGTTTATGGGCCGGGCACACACTGCGAATGCCCTCTACCAGTTACACGGCGTAAGGCATCCTCCGGCTGTTTCTGTCGCTAGACGGGGCGTTATCGCCGTCGACGACACACAACAACGACCCCCAGCACACGGGACACAATCTGGGACAAAACGGCCTATAGGCAGTTTTGTCGCTGCAAATGAGATGTCCTGCATCGAACCGATAGGCCGTTAGCAGCGGCAAACGACTCTGTATGCTTCTCCCTGGCTAGGGCTTCCGGTTCCTCGGATTCGTCCGGGGCCTCTGTGCACTCATGCAGTGCCCGCCAGGCAGGACTGCGCGTCACCTGCCGCTGATATTTGCGGGATTGTGAGCCGTGAAGCGGGAAGGGTCCCCGACGGGGCTGTTTGTCATTGATGCGGCGCAGCCATTCTGCCGCGGTCAGCTTTTGCAGCGAATCCAGCAGACGCGACCCGCTCACGCCGTTATGCGACAGATGCTTGCGTTCGTCGTCGAACACCTCCTGAACCATGGCCTCCATCGCCTCCACGGCTTTTGATTTTTTGCGGCCACCACGTGAACACCCCTCACGGTAGCCATACCGTGACCGTTTCCACGCACCGACCAACGTGTCACCGAAGTCCCGCATGTGCCTGAGCCAAGCCCTGGCAAGGCCCAAATGAAGGCTAGGGGGCTCGTCAGGGGCGCTGGCGTCTATGCACACCGGTAGCCCAAGATCTCCCCATGCCTCAACGTCCGAGCTGTAGGACGGAACGACATACTCCCTGAAGTAGGTCAGTCTGTCGTCCAGCGGAACACGGATGGCCGCCAGCACCGCCACAAAATCGATGGCGGTTTTTCGGTGATCAGCGTGCCATTCCCAATCGCCGTCAGTCCGACCGACCAGCACCTCTTCGACCTGCTCAATAAGCCGACGACAGAGTTTCCGGGCGACCGAAACGCTCCTGCGTGGCGGCTCCTTAGCCATCGGCCCGTATTTCTCGCCCACACACCACCTCCCTGCTGATTGGCCGCCAAGTGTCCCGTGACGCCACGGCTTCCGCCGCTGGAGCACTAGTGTACAATGTTCACTACCCCACAGCCAGCCAGCACTGGCCGGCTGGCGCCACCTGGACGGCGTTGAATAGGCCAAGACCTGACGGCGTAGCAACTCGCGAGCGGCCAAGTTGCGGGCCGTGAATACACGCCAGGCCCTAGACCTGCAGAAAAGCGATTCTGCGACCGGCCCGCGCCGGACACATAGGCTCAAGTCGCGGCAACACTACCGCGATCTGAAATCCATCGCTGAATCGCTCGCCGGCTGTACCGGACCGTCCTGCCAAATTTCACAGGCTGCGGTACAGCGCCGGCCGCCGTATGGCGTTGCAGGCTCCGGAGGCCGATGGCAAGAAACTCAGCCGTTTCACGTGGCGTCAGCAGTTTTTCGTCCTGTACCTGCATCGCGGTATCTCCAATTGGTGTGCGGGCAAGCAATAAGCAAGCCCTGGAGCCATGGCATCGCTGGCGCCAGAAAGGCTCCCTTACGTCATTGCACTGCCACTGGATTCCGGCGAACCGATTCATTGGCCCGGACAGAAGGTGTGACTGCTACTCACTCGCCGCCCTGCATGGCCTCAAGCCGGTGTGCCGGACCTTGTCGCCGGCTGCGTTACCCCGCCTAACGCCATACTTTGGGTGTTCATGGCTGGCAACGGGTTAGGTCACCATCTCATGAACTGACCGCCCAATCCCGCGCCTATCTCCCCCCCAAGAGCGAAGGGAGACGACAGGAAAGCCTGAACTCGCAGCTTGGGCCAATGCCGCGATGTCCGTTAAGCGATAGTGAATGCCACGGCCGTTCTCGGACCACACCTTACCTGGCTTTGCGACCCGTTCCTTCCAAAGCATGTTCCAGATTGCTCGGAGACTCAGACCGCTTTCCCGCCAGCTCAGCACGCGCCTCGCTAAGTCCCGCTCTGCCTCACAGGGTATAAAAGCGGCCCCCTTACCAGGGCGATCGCGTATCCAGCCAAGCGGCCGATTATTGACCGGGCGACTGTGCGAATGGAGGTAACGCAAGCAGTCGCGAGTCCGCTGCGAAATCATCTCCCGCTCAAACTCAGCGAACGAAGCCAACTGGTGGAAAAACATCCGGCCGGCGGCGGTAGCGAGGTCGATGCCAAGGTCCATGATGATGGCCCGGATGCCACGCTGCTGCCAAATCTGAACGGTCTGACTGGCATCTGATACCGACCTGAAGACACGGTCCACGCGGTTGAAGGCGACCGCATCTCCCGGATCCAGAACGTCCCACAGGAGCCTGCCCTGTGGACGATCCTTGAGTGGAATGCGTGCCGTCACGTCCTCGTCAACGTAGACATGCTCCAGTGGCAGGCCCTCCTTGGCTGCCAGTTCCTGGATGCGTTCACTCTGATTCAGAACCGAATTCTCCTGATCACCCGTGCTGACCCGCACATAGCCATACAGCCTGCCCATTAGTCCCTCCGCGACACAATCCAGAAGATCAGTAACACTCCTGCCGTACCCATGAGAAAGTCAATCATGCTTCTTCCACACTCCTATCTTTTTCATGTGTTCAATGATCCGACGCTCTGATTCCTCACGCACTTCAATCGACTCCGGCACGTAGTCGTCGCGCTTCCACAGGCGACTCTGGACAGTCCAGCCCTCCGGCGGGGTGATCTCGGTGAGTGGTCCGCAATCGTCGCCTTCGCCCTCAATGTAATCGCCCAGGCTGAGAACCATGGACATGTGTCCGACACGCTCCGTCTCCTCTATCAGTGGTCCGCACGGCACCCACTTGCCGTCACGCAATTCCACGGGGAAGTAGAACTGCCGCAGGTCCATGCCCTGCGAACTGTTGGGGCGTGCCACAACAACCTCTTGGTACTTCATTGTCATTTGCTCCGGGATACCCACCACCCACTGCGGCGAAACAAGTCACGCGCTCACGCTTCATCTCACGCCTGGTCTGCTTATCCTGAGACACGGCCCACACAGTTGACGTTGACCGCATCTCCTGGATCTAGTGCGTTCCAAAAGGGTCCCGCCCTGCGCCCTGTCCTTTAGTGGAATGCGTGCCGTCACATCCTCGTCCACGTAGACATGCCCCAGTGGCAAGCCCTCCTTGGCTGCCAGTTCCTGGCTGCGGGCTATCTGGTTCAGTACTGAGTTGTCCTGGTCGTTGGCGCTGACCCGCACATAGCCATACAGCCTGCCCATCAGTCCCTCCGCGACACAACCCAGAAGATCAGGAACACTCCCGCCGTACCAATTAGGAAGTCAATCACGGCCCCTCCATAAACCCATGGCCTTGAGATGCTCCACGGCACGCCGGCCATGCTCCTCAAACACCTCAACCGAGGGCGGTACATAGTTGTCCGGCAGCGGATACTGAGACATGACTTGCCAGCCCTCTGGAGGCTTGATGTCGGCCATAACTTCAGGCTTAGTTGGGCACTCCTCTTCGGCTGCAATGCCCAGCAACGGATCGGCGTCAAGGTGCGTGATGTCAATAGGCGTGCCGCACACAACGCGCTTGCCGTCACGCTCCTCCACCTGCACATAGAACACCTTGAACTCCCACTCTGGTGGCTGCTCCGTAATGCACCGGCCGACGATGTATTCCTGATACTTCTTCATGTAGACCTCTGCTTTGGCAGCCAACGGGAACGACGCAGGAAATCACGGGCTGCCATCCGCATCTCCTTAGCCACGGCACGGTCGTCGGGGCGCATGTCCCGCAACAGGGCGATGGCAGACTCACTGTCCGGTGAGCCCATGAGGGAGTGTACGCACTCCAGCCAGACCACCGTCATGCCTGCCATCACCACATTGGAAAGGCCACCTCCAATGGCCGCATTCCTGCGGTACATATCCGCATACAGGGTGCGGAACTGCTCACGGAACTCATCTGCCACCTGCAACGCAGCATGGTGTTGGCACGTGTCGGCATCGATGTCATCGAATTGCATGAATCCCTCATAACAACCTTGGTCTATCTAATCCCGTAGTGTGCCTTATCTACACGCCCGAATATACGGCCCATACACACTGCCGCCTTCTCCTTATTCGCTGCTGCCGAGTTAACACCCTTAGCCGCGCTTTTACAAGTCACGGCAGTAAGCACTTTCACACCGCTCCTGATAACCAAGAGTTAGTGACACCTACTGCGTAGGTACCCATCCGCTACAGCCCCTGACATCCTGCCGCCTCAAGATCTACTGAGACTTCATGGGTCGCCTTACGACTTTTCACTGGGTCCATCAGCAGCGCGGGTAGCCTCACAAGGATTCCAGTTTTCTTCCGTGTCCATGGTCAGCCGAATCCCCGCCCACACCCAGTCCTGCATGATGGTGCCGGCGAAGACCGTGCCTAGCACCAGCTCGCACCTGCCGTACTCATCGCCAATCCAGATTGGTGAGTAGTTGGTGTTGTCCGCGAACCACAACTGCTGCTGCTTGTTGATGTTGCGGCCTAGCGTAATCAGCAAACGCTCGCCGTTCTGCAGTTTCGCCTCACCGATATCCGGACACCTCAAAGCCGCAGCGAATGGGAGAATGCCCAAACGCCGCACCGCCACCGCACGCATGGCGGACTCATCGCACAAAGAAAACCCTGTTAATGGCACATCGTCGCTCATTGCTCTTAGCCCCTTTCCTCACCTTGCCCCCCGGCATTGCCGGTGTACTGCTTACATCCCTTCTTGCTGGGACAACAGGGTGTGATTAAGACCCCCGTCATGGCACCGCTATGCCACAGGCAGACGCCGTCACATCGGTGCCACAACATCAAGCACTTACCAAGGTAGCACTAGGCGTCGCTTGGCATATCAACGGCCCTCCGACCGCCTCGTCTAGCGATGTTTCACAACGCCCCGCTACCTGTCGGCTGTGCAATCAGCAAGATGACAGGGCGACCCCAGACAACGATTGCGTCGCTTCGCGTGCCGTCGCACATAGCCGTGAGGCACACTTCCGCGCCGCCACGCCGGAAAACTATCAGCGACACAGAACCAACGAAACACTTGCGGATTTTGCTAAAGACATCGCACCGCTGTGGTGCGCAAAAGTCATCGTCGCTACAAGTGGGGCCCTAACGCGTCGTCCCTCATCGCTGCACTCAATTACGCTTTTCCGTTGTAAACAGGGTCGACGAGACCTGGTGGCTCTCATAGTACGCGCTACAGTGGCACCATCCTGCCAAGACCTCAGGTCCGCGGGCCGCGCACATTCCTGCACGGATAAGGGCGATTTCGCAGCCTACCCACGGACTATCGCGATGTGCGTTATGTATAACTCTCGCATGCCTTTTTCACGGGACACCCATTGCGACCGCGGTTCCGTAGCATCACAAAAAACCCCTGCCGGGTACTTAGACGTTTTTCCCCGGCAGGGGCCACCACGGAGAGGCGAACCTCAACGCCCTATTATTGTACCACAAAGGCCACGTGTTTGACAATACCCTGCGGAAACAACTCAGGGGAACAAAGAGGGAAGCAGTCCCGCTGAAACGTGGGCAAGTCCACACACGGTGCAGTCTTGTCAAGGCCCATCACTTCCTCCCTTCTGCATTCAGCAAAACCTGCTCCCGTTTACGTTCCTTAGAGTCCGTTGTGCGGTCCAGAGCGGCGTCGGTTGGGATACTGATCCGCTCCACAGTCCATGACTCCATGTGTGTGGTCGTTTCGTCCGGGCTGCAGGGCATCAGGCGACCAAGTTGACGCACAGCATCGACCGGATCAACGCAGTCACGCATGACGATCGACAGTTGGATGTAGTGGTAGGTCATTGGCCATCTCCTTTCCGAACCTTGGCAATGAGACTGTCGCACATGCCAGCAATGTCATGGCTGCAAGTGTCCTTTAATCCGATCGCAGCGCCGCACACACGCTCCGCCTCATAGATGACCGCCGTCGCCTGCTCCAGCGCGTGGAGCAGCTCAGGTGCAGCCTCGGTCAGTCGGTCATGGCAGTCCTGGCAGATGAACTCATCCCCATCGGATACGGTGTAGACCTCCATGTCCTCCTCGTCGGCACCGCACCAATCGCAATTCGGCCCCGAGCTGGTCATCACTCGTCCTCCTCTTCGTCCTCTTCCTCTTCGGCAGTCTTCTGCCCGGCGGCGGCTATGAGTGTCTTAGCCTTCGCCACCGCAGCCTCCAGGCACTCACCATCACCGTGATGGCAGGCGTAGTCGAACAGCAGAACGCAGTGCAGCATCTCCGGTGCTGCGGCAATGAGGCGGGCGTTGGCGCCGGCCTCCGGAGTTTCGCCGTAGACGGTTGCGGTCATGCCGTATCCGTCTTCCACAACCCAATGTTCGCATGTGTCTTCCGGCGGGTACGCCTCCCACGGTCCAGGTGTATGTGGCATCACTCATCCTCCTCCAAGTAGTCGTCCGGTACCTCAACAATGCGGCACCTGCCCGCAATGTCAGTCAGCGGGATACGCTCCCGCTGGGCAGTGCTGTAGAAGCCCTGAAACTGAAACCGCTCGGCAAATGCCACCGCCGCAGCATGGGCCGACTCCAGATCCGGGTAGACCTCGTCAGGGGCGATAGGAAAACCGTCAGGAGATAGCACGTCGTACATGTCAGTCCTCCTCCGCGGAATCATTTGCCGCCTCATCTGCGTAATGCCGTGCAATCTCGTCCCAGCACACCGCACTGAGCGCACCGGCCAGCAGGTCGCCATAGACGCCTGGCAGATCAGGCCGGTTCTCCTCTGCGTAGTAGTGCTTCAGCAAGTCGGCAAAGCGGAACCGCGCATACTCAGCGACAGTGAACCCCGTGTTGTAGGCGTCTGTTTCAGCGTGGATGGCACGGTACGTGTCACGGAAGAACTCCTGCGAGCCCTGTTCGTTGTCCATCCACAAATTGACCAGCCAGGTTTCGTAGTTGGCCCATCCGTTGTGTCGCTCGTCGCACATGCTCACACTCCCAGGTAATGGCCGACCGGGGCATCGGCCGGATGGATGGTGTCAAAGCCAGTGATGCCCACTGGCGCAACGAAGTCGGTCTCACAGGCATCGTCCCGCTTGTCCTCGTCACCCTTGAGACGAAGACCAACGCAGACGCCGACAGGGTCCAGAAACCGCAGTTCCTGCCGGTCGCCGTCCACCACAGGCCAGACCCTGCCAAACGGGTCAGTCCATGTGGCAGGCAGGTAGCCGAACTTGGATCCCCATGGATTCCACAGGGAGTCAAACACCACAGCGATGTTGGAGTTGGTGCGGTAGACCCTGTCCCAGTCCCTGGCCTGCGTACCGTCGTTGACGGAGTAGGTCAGGTGGTAGTTGGAGGGGACATTGCCCAGCCGCTCAGAGCATTTGGTGTAGTCCCAGAACCGCCACTGGAAGTCGAACATCTCCCGCACCAGTGCCAGCCAGTTGACATCGCTATCGACATTGGGCCGACAGGCGATCTCAGCGTCAGAGTGGTACTTGGTCAGGCTGGTCATCTGGCGTAGCAGGTACGCCTTGAACGACCGGGGATTCTCAAACAGCCAGTTGGTCAGGTTGACCCTGGCCTGACGCACATGGTCAGTCCTGCCATGGCCTGCCTCCCAGGTGACACAGGGGCCAGAGCAGGTGGACAACCCACGGGCATTGGCATAGGCGGCAATGTCATGAATGTCCTTGCCCTGATCCAGCATCCACTCCATGACAGAGCGTTTCAAAGCCCGTGGACAGGTGTTATGTCCAGAGCTGTCAGACGATGCCAGTGAGATGGTGAAAACCTTGTAGTCAGTGCCATGGTGGGAAACCTTGGCATTACCCTCACCGGGCTGGAGAATCTGCGCAACCTTGTACATGGAAAACCTCCATTGCTGTCCGCACGGAAAGAGAGCCCATGCGCTGTCCGCACGGGGCAAAAGCCCCTGCGCTGCCCGCACCCAAAT
>Ga0214917_10007870_pt1 | contig 10643 bp, 7 predicted proteins | sample LL_1208_BB_MetaG_FD_177983 | JGI IMG/M metagenome (GOLD analysis project Ga0214917, IMG submission 177983) | Freshwater microbial communities from Lake Lanier, Atlanta, Georgia, United States - LL_1208_BB | ecosystem: Environmental > Aquatic > Freshwater > Lake | place: USA: Georgia | collected...
CAAATTAACTGCTTTTGCTCTTGGCCAACTTCAGTCAGATAATGAAAGTGATGACCTTGTCCCTGCCACATATCCAAATTGGCAAAATGTAGCCACGCTTTGTATCGACCGTATTTTTGCGACCTTGGCGCTTTATCCATCTCAAGCTTTAATCTTGAGAGCTTTTCCTTTGATACTTGAACTTTCTTATAGCCAATAGACATAACTGGTCCTAACTGGACCCCAATGCATTTGCTGGAGATCCGCTCTTCCAGGAATCGACTTTCGAATCCGGCGGGTCTTCCTTTAGGACCACCGTGCGCGGTGCGCGGTTGGTGCCGAACTAGCTAAAGGGCTAGAGCGTTCGACGTCTTTGACCTCCAATTAGTATACATCAGCAATGCATATAGATAGAAAAAAATTGTATTTAGTTAAAATCTAATTGATTGATTTCAATTTAAAGCAAATCACTCACCTGTCCACCAATGAGAAGATCTCCAATCTTGGGGTCGGTCGGTCAAACTTTCAAAGGAAAAGTCACTTTTGAGCGAAATCATCGGCTGACGAGCTTCATTCTCTTTACCCTTTTTAAGTTCTTTAGAAGAATTCAATCGAGCCAGACCTCTTGCTGCTGCCGTAATGTCATGAACAAGTTGATCAAATTTAAGCGCTTCATGCATACATTCATGGATAAGGCGACGAATATTGTTCACATTTCTATCGACATCTGGAATTGCATCGGCCGCTTTTGAAGCCACAACTAGTGAGTATCCCGCAAGTGAGGAAGAGGGTAAAGACGAACTTACGAGTCTCTTATCAATTTCTTGATGTCCATATGATGGAATGCGAAACATGATCTGTTTGGTTCCTTGAGGAAGGGGAGTGCGAGAAAAAATTTCAAAAATCCCTATAAAAGATTTTGTTTCCCCAAGCAAGGCGAGGAGTTCAAGATGACTTCCGCTGTGAGAAAGTTGAGTTTTCAGAGTAGGAGGCCAATTATCGATAAAACTTTTTCTCAAAAACATCGCCACCTTAAAAACAAACCTAGAAAAGCCCCGAGTTTTAAAAACAGATAATATGACATCAAGATTAAAGATGTCCATATTTTTCAATACAGCTATTGACATTAGATGATCGAATCACCACGGCTAAGTAAGTAGTATCACGTATTCTTAAGTATTGACCGATCAAGATCTTTACAAGTTACCATCTTCTCCTTACATTGAAAGACGGTCACATGGCATTGGAGACATATATGGCAGTAGGTGGGCATTGAATAAACCGCGAGTATTCCCTCCGAAGCCTAACTTTCGAAGTTCAGCGGAAGAGGAAGTTTTTAAGCACGTTGTTGCGGGCCTAAGTGATGAAGACGTAGTTTTTTGCAATTTAGAGATAAGTACTCCAGAACGTGGCGAGATAGAGATAGACCTAGTTGTCCTTCTTGCTGATAGAGGTTGCGCTGTAGTTGAAACCAAAGGCGGACATATCACTTTTGACGGTGAAAATTGGGTCCAATCTGACAGTGTAGGTTTCAGAAAGATAGATCCAGCACAACAAGCCCGAAGAAATATGTTTGCGATTCGTGACTACATCAGAAACCGCTGGTCACAAGGGAACCTGAAGGCAGATTGGCTTGTTGCTTTTCCGGCTAACCGAGTTCCAGATGTAAATGATACGGACTTCCCACGTTCAAGAATTGTGGACAAGCAAGATCTTCCAAAAATCGTATCCACGATCAAGAGCAACATGGATGCTTTGGTAGCACCTGCTCCTAATTCACCACTTTGGATCGAGGCAGTTATCGCTCATCTGAGTCCACTCTCTGCAATTGAAGCTGACAGAGAAAATGTTCTCGGAGGTAATCTGGACTACATAAAAACTTTGACTCACGAGCGCGCTCGGCTCCTAGATCAAATTTCAGAGAATGATCGGTATTACGTACGAGGTCCTGCGGGCTCTGGAAAAACTTGGCTCGCTTTCGAGCAAGCAAAGAGATGGGCTTCTCAAGGTCTCAAAGTTGGCATTGTGACCTTCAATCGAGGTATCACGACATACATGCAGAATAAGGTTCTAGAACTTGAGGAGTCACTTCGACCAACGTGGGTTGGTACATTTCATAACTTTGCCAATCTGCTGGGCACAACAGCAGGGTCGCCTGGAAAGTACGACGAAACAAACGATATCTATGCCGAATCTCTAATCTCTAGTGCTCAGAAACTAGAGGATGAAAAAAAATTTGATGCATTTGTTGTCGACGAGGCCCAGGATTTCATGTCTTCATGGTGGAAAACATTAGATCTTTCGTTACGAAGTCCCGGAAATGGAAAAATGGCACTTTTTGGAGACGATCAGCAAAAGCTCTTTGGTAGCCGAAAAGGACCAGATGGCTTCTTTGCAAGATTCGTTTTGGACGACAACATTCGCAATTCCCGTCAAATAGGAGAAATAGCAAAAGGTTTTACTAATCGAGGAATAGTTCTTAGGGGTCCGAATTCTTTCGATGTCGAATTCATTCAATGTGAGGAAATTGATGTTATTGAGAAAGCGGACGATGTGGTCGAGAGACTTGCAGATAAAGAGAATTGGCATCCTGGAGAGATTGCTTTATTGACCACCAAAGAAAGACATCCGGTTCATGCGGAAGTTTCGTCACGAGATCGAGACAAATATTGGTCCGATTTTTGGACTGGACAAGATGTTTTCTATGGAACCGTAGGGGGGTTTAAAGGTTTAGAGAGACCAGTCGTCGTACTCGCGATAAATGGTTTTCATGAGTCAGAAGACTTCGAAGACTTCTTGTATGTAGGACTAACAAGAGCTAGGGACTGCCTCGTCATTGTGGGTTCGGATGAGGTCTGTAAAAATATCCAGTCACGCTTACTTAGCCCTTGACGAGTTTCTTGCGGACTACTAATTTCCATTTGACCATACCTGAAATTAGAGATATGTTTTCCATGAAGCTCACCGCCGATATAGTCGAAGAATTCATGATTACTTCCGCACCCACAAAGGCGGTTATCGTTGAACCCAAGACGGCTTATAAGGATTAGCCGACGAATAAGTCTTAATCCAAGAAGTCTTGACGAAATAAGTTATAGTTCGAGAAATTTCGTTCACTCGCACTTCTGCGGGAGTCGGACCTCTAAAGATAAAGTTTAGTAATTAGTAAAAGAGCTAAAGAGAGATTTATCCTCTCCATCCTGGATAATTCCACGTTTTTTAGGTAGACGGGTTATTTAGATCAAATTACCATTTGATTGTCAGGAAAGCAGCGTCCTATTCCTTGATGTCAGCCCTTCGTGCTTGATTAAATTATTGAATGAACCGCCAATAAAAGACAAAGTGCTCAGGCAGGTTGCCATCAAGATAAACAACGCAACTCGAGGAACGACTAAAAGACGAGTCTTACCTGCCAACGTCATCGACCTCACCCTAGAGCGAGCTAGAAAGCGAAATAAGAGACAGAAATAGAAATCCCAACAAGGGACTTCGATCCCCAAGCACCACTTTGCTTGTTGCTTTCAAAGTCACCTTGAAGGTAAGACCATTCAAGCCAGGATACTTAAAAGAGCGAATAGGGAAATCCCAAGGATTATTAATTCGCCTCCTTTGCACTTATGCGTGGATTACTATCCCAGCAAAGGGATCAGAAGTCAGTATTGAGCGTGAAATTGGGCTTAAATTAAGAAAAGTAACCGGACATAAAGTTCAAAACTTTGGCACAGAATAGGCACAAGAAATTAGACTTGTCAGTGGCATCTGCCATATTGACGCCAGGCTAATTATCATAACAGTTCCATACGAGTTGTAGGAGAACGAAGTGCCAAATTTGATGAATGACCTGATAACGCTTCTAGCCGGCGAACCAAGTTTTGTTATCAATGGGAAGATCTCTAAGGATGTAGTAGTTGAATCAGCTTTAGCGCTGGATAAAACTTTACTCGACCTCCTTACTTCAGACAAGGAAATCAGTAAGCATTTCTTTAAGAAATCAAATAACTATTTGATTTTTGACAAAATCAAGTTCCAGAAGTTTGTTTTGAACAAAGATTTTTTACCTGATAACTACACTCAATTCCAAATCAACATAGGTCTTGCCACAGATGATTATTACATTAAAGATGATGATCGTGTCGTGCTTAATTGGCCCTACAAAGATTGTCTACTGGAAGGTGGTCAAGACTCTGAAGATTCCAAACGTTCTGAAGTATTTTGGAACGAGATTCTTGCCCCTAATGAAATAACAAGATTATTGAAACCTAAAGCACTCACAAAAATTGAAAAATTAGGACACGAGGTTGATAAAGCAACAAAAATTGACTTGGCTGATAACAATAATTTAATTATTAAAGGAAACAATTTGCTCGCATTACACACCTTAAAATCTAGATACGGAGCAAAAGTTGACGTAATATATATAGATCCGCCTTACTATTTTGATGAAACGAAAGGTAGTGATACTTTTTCTTATAATTCCAATTTCAAATTATCAACTTGGCTTACTTTCATGAAAAACCGTCTTGAAATCGCAAGGAAGCTACTTAGTAAGAAAGGCGTACTTTTTATCAGCACAAATGATGAAGGTGTCTATCATCTAAAGCTAATTTGTGATGAAATTTTCGGCACAGACAAATATATAACCAATTTTATATGGAAAAAACGAGCGGGTGGAGGCAACGATTCCGAGGGCGTTGCAATGGATCATGAGTACATTCTTTGTTATGGCAACATCGAAGGCTTAAAGAAGTTGGAATTTAATGAAGAACAACTCAAAAAATACAAATATCAGGATTCTAAATTCGCTACTCACGGCCCGTACTCATTGAAGAATCTTCATGATTCTTCATTACAAGATTCAAAAGGTTTACATCACGATATTGAATGCCCAGATGGCTCAATACTTCTCGGTAAAGATTATCAATGGAAGTGTAATAAAGAAACTTTTGAAGAGAGAAAAGCAGATGACAGAATTGTTTTTACACAAGACAAAAATGGGAAATGGCGAGTAGAATATAAAATATATTTATATGAAAACAAAGGTCAGTTAATTTATGATGAAAATGGAAAGATTATCCACAAAGGGATAATCCCTAATGCTTTGCTCGAAAATGTGGCTTCCAATAGTGACGGCACAAAGGACTTGAAGATATTATTTCCAGAAACTAAGAAAGTTTTTAGTTATCCGAAACCTGTAAAGCTTATTAAGCATCTACTCAAAATTGTAGACAATAAAAATGCGATCGTTTTAGATTTCTTTGCTGGGTCGGGAACTACGGCTCACGCTACTTTAGAACTCAATAAAGATGATGGTGGCAGAAGACTTTTTGTGCTAGTAGAACAATTAGATTATGTAACGACTCTCACAGCAGAGAGAGTAAAAAGGGCCATAAAACACTACAACTTCGAAAATTGCTTTATCTACGCCGAATTAGCGGAGTTGAACGAGGTATTCGTTAAAAAGATAAAGCAATCTTCAACCAAACCCCAGCTTCTTGCCGTTTGGAACTCGATGCTCGAAAAATCCTTTATCAGCTATAGATTTGTTGGGTTGAAAACCATAAATGAGTCTTACTTAGAAAATCTTGAAATTTCAGATCTAAAGAAGCTATTGCTTGAGGTTTTAGATATGAATATGTTGTATGTGCCACTTTCTGAGATTGAAGACGCCGATTTCAAGTTCGATAAAAAAGAGATTGAATTTAATAAGCAATTTTTCGGGGAAGATTTGAATGTCTGACAAGAAGAAATTATTTGAAATTCTAAATGAAGAATTCGGTAGAGTTCCGATCAGGAATACCAAAATCCCTATTCATATAACCTCTAATCTCAACCCTAAATTCCCTCTACGAAATTACCAAAAGGATGCTTTTAGATATTTTTTGACCTATCTTCACGAGGAATTCCCAAATAAACCGAAAAGCAATAAACAAGTCCTATTTCACATGGCGACAGGTTCAGGTAAAACCCTTGTCATGGCAGGCTTGATCATCGATCTATACTCCAAAGGGTATAGAAACTTTCTTTTCTTTGTAAACAGTACAAATATTATCCAGAAGACTATTGAAAACTTCCTTGTTGAATCGTCTTCAAAGTATCTTTTTAATAACAGTATTGTGATAAATAATAAAGTGGTCAATATAGATCAGATTACTTCATTCTCTCAGTCCAAGGAAAATAGCATAAATATTGCTTTTACTACAATCCAAGATTTACACAACCAATTTTCCTTCCCTCGAGAAAACGGACTGACTATCGAAGACATAAAAAGTCAAAAGATTGTCTTGATATCTGACGAAGCTCACCATATAAATGTTGAAACTAAAAGAAAGTCTAAAAAAGCAAACTCTACAAATTCAACGGAGACTGAACTAACTGGAGGAAGTTGGGAATCTACGGTTGACAAGATCTTGAATGCTAATGATGAGAACATTCTTCTTGAATTTACGGCAACAATGGATTTAGAGAACTCGGGTATCTATGAAAAATATACAGACAAGATAGTCTTTGATTATCCTTTACGAGAATTTAGAAAAGACGGATACTCGAAAGAAGTCTCTGTAGAGGTATTTGATAGCAAAATTGCTATTGAAAGGGCTATAAACGCAGTACTTTTGAGTCAATACAGAAAGCGCTTAATGCTTAAATACAAGATTGGTAATAAGCCGGTAATCCTCTTCAAATCAAAAACTATTGAGGAAAGTCGAAATTTCCAGAAAGAATTTGCACAGTACATAAAAGAGCTAAGTAAGTCTGATATCGAAAAAATATTTATGAAAGATAATGAACGATTGACTGGCCTCAAAAATTATTTGGCTGATTCTTTAGTCGACCTAGAAGCTTTCGTCCTAGAATTGAAGGAGGATTTTTCACCAAATAGGCATTTGGTAGTCAATAGCAAAGATGAGAGCGAAGAGAAACAATTAGCGCTTAATTCTTTAGAGGATTTGGATAATGGCTACCGATGTATCTTTGCAGTGGATAAGTTGAACGAAGGATGGGATGTCTTAAACCTCTTCGATATTGTGAGGTTGTACGACACTCGTGACCCAACTGGTAATACCGGTATAGGTTCTCAAAAAGTTGGTTCAACCACTATGAGTGAGGCGCAGTTGATTGGTCGTGGAGCAAGATATTTTCCGTTTACGCTCGATGATGTTCAGAATAGATTTCAACGAAAATTTGATTCAGATATTAAGAACGAACTGAGACTTTGCGAAACCTTGTCTTACCATAGCGCCCATAATCCTAAGTATGTCCAAGAATTGAACTCAGCATTACATGAAATAGGTATCAAGGCTAAAGATTCAATAACCCAGGACCTCTTAATTAAAGAAGAATTTAAAAGGACATACATCTACCAAAATGGATCCATTTATCTAAATGAGCGAAAGAGGAGAACAACCCAGGAATCGCCCTCATTCAGTGATTATGTAAGAGAAACTTTCAAAGTAAGGATTGAATCTGGGCAAAGTAAATCTATTTATGTGTTTGCAGAGGAAAATCAAAACCTTAATTTACCTACGAATTCGTTTGACATTTCTCTTGGGCAAATAGAGAAGGAAATTGTTTATCGAGGTATTTCTACGCAACCAACATTGGCTTTCTCAAATCTAAGCAGCATGTTTCCTATATTAAGAAGTATAAATGAATTTATTGCTTCAGAAGCATATCTTTCAAGCGTAAGAGTTGAAATCAATTCATTTAAAGAGAAATTTGCTGATCTTGATCAATTCGAAAAACTTACAATTGTTGAGGACGTATTAAGTAGAATTTCAGAAATTCTTCAATCTGGAAAGACAGATTATTACGGCTCAAAGGAATTTGTTCCTTTTAAGATCGAGAAAATATTTCTCGACAAAAGAATGAATTTCCATATAGACCCTGATACGGAAGAGCAAATTGGAAAGTCGATGAATGATTCTAACAACAGATATCATCTAGATTTATCAGCCAGAAAATGGTATGGTTATAACGACTGCTTTGGAACTTCGGAAGAAAAATTGTTGATCAAATATGTAGATAAAAAGATTTCCGAGCTTCGGAGCAAGTATTCAGATGTGTTTTTGTTGAGAAATGAGAAATTCTTCAAAATATATGATTTCAAGAATGGCGATGCCACCGAACCCGATTTTGTTTTGCTTTTGACTAATCAAGATCAAACTAAGACTTTACAATATCAAATATTTATAGAGCCTAAAGGTGAGCATTTATTACAAAAAGATAAATGGAAAGAAGACTTGCTTACCTCTTTGAAGGAAGAAGCGAAGTTAGTTCTTCTTACACAGTCAGAAAAGATATATATCTGGGGACTTCCTTTTTATCAGCATAAATCAGAAGTTGCTTTTGATAGTATATTCAAAGAGTTACTAGATATAAATTAGCGATTTGAAGTTTCTGGAAATAGTTCAGTATTGCTAATCAAACCAACTAAATCATCCTCTGGTTTCATTAGAATTAGGTTTGTCTTATAAAATAGCCCGCCTGAACGTGAAACTTCAACATCTTTGAACAATTTTAGTTTTCCTGGCTCGTCGAGTGAATAAGCGATATTAATCAATTTTGAGTTCATGTCTTGTGTGTATTGATTGAATTGGATGTAGTTATTTGTATCTGCCTTGTAAGGTTTCCAAGTCGAAACGCTCTCTTTAGGTCTCTTCAATTCGAGCATGTGAATTTCATTGTTTTTTCTGCAAAAAGAGTCAATATCGTTTTGAAATCCTCTCATATGTTGTCTTGCCCAGATATGAAAAAAATCTGTATACGATCTATTCAGGGGCTTGAGGTTTTTCGATTTTCCGATGATGTTAATGTCAAACGCTGCGAAATAAGAAAGCGTTTGCTCGTCGTTAAGTTTATCTTGAAAGCGTCCATCTTTATAGACACCAAAACTAGGCCTTCCTTGCGGCCAGATTGCTAATGTGAAATTAGTTGGGAGTATTAGTTCGGATTGTAAAGATTTGATCACAAACTGATAATCTATCGAATCATCATATTTGTCGGAGAACTCAAGGATGTAGATCACTAGGAAATCTTTGGTGTTTGCTCTGAAATATCTAAAAGTTTGTCTGACTTCAAGGTTCGGTTGATTGGGAATGTTTACTCGAGTACCGCCTACCCAAAAGCCCTTCGCATAAAGATAATTTGTAAACCAGTCCTGCTTTATTGTTCTTTTCACGGTGATTACGTTAGCAAGGCAAGTGCTTAACAACCATTCCTTGACAAACTATTTCTCTCGGAAAACCAGTGAAAGGGGATAAATAGTTGAAATGAAAGCAAGTAATGAAGAAATAGCGGTTAGCCATTTTAACCAGGCAGTCAAAGATACTTCGAACGAACTCAAAGTATTAAAGGCATTTTGCGGAGAAGGTGAATCTAATCCCAACTATCCAACAGAGTTTTTAGGGGAAATAGTAGAGCCACAAGCTTAGACCATTTATGTATTGGCAACCTATAAGCTCGATCGATATATCCAAGCTGAGATGTATGAGATTAGTGAGTTACTAATTGAAACAGGTAATGAAACTGATCTGATTCGCAAGCCTTAGAGCGATAACTTGATCATCCTTACAAAAACTGTTCCATACCATCTTGTCCCACCCACTCGGCCACTAGCTTATACCTCGTAGAATGAAGGGGTGTTTTATCAACCGGGTCTTTTCCAATCACAGCTTCTTTTAGAGTGACGATTATGTAATGAGATTGATTCATATCTCACTTTTTTGTCTTTTCCCTTACGGCCGAATTCGAGTGATGTTTCGAACGATGATTACCACATGTTTTCAATTTGCAAGGAGATTTCATCGCACAGAGAAGTAGTGAGCAATTAATCTCTTCATTTCCGAGTTTGATTACACTCTATTTTGAATCTGACGGACTCTTTCCCGCGTAACATTTAGCCGATCAGCGATTTCTTGAAGTGTATATTGCCTCTCGGCCTCGATGCCCAATTGCAGTTCAAGAGAGTATCTTTCACGTGAAGAATAAAGTGACTTTACTAAACAAATAATTTCTTCAGAAGGGTAATCCATTTTGGCTTTCCTTGCGTCTGCGTTTCCTCAGATTGCTGATGAAGGATATCGATTTTTTAACTTATGAGGAGAAACTTATGCATTGACTAGTTCTGATGCTTGGTTAGCGACAACAAACCACTTAAGTGGGTAACGAAGGAATGGCGCGAAAATCGCGCGCAATTCCGCATGCGTCACATACTCTTTTTCGCTGATAAAACAGCTTTTCCACAAAGATAAATTCCTCTTTCGTAGCTGGAATAGAGAAAGTCTTCGCCGGAAAAGGCTTAAAGAATGTTTCGATTTAATTGGAGTATTTTTATCAAACCACAGCAATAATGAAGTTTCCAATTGTTGAGGCATCGATAAAGGACCAGACGTTGGAGGAGATGGGAATCAAAGAGGCCATTTCATGGGGTCGGAGTTGTGGAGAGGGTAACGGATACCAACAAGGGCGATGCCGGGCGACCCAAGCCTTTTTGTTACTCAAGGATGCTGGCTTTAGGGGTGAGGCGGGCGTAGGTTTCGCAGGGTCTGGACCCCATCGGGGGGAACAGAGAAAAGGAAGTTCGATGTCGAACGAAGTCAAAGAGAACGGCGTATCGCGACGCACGGTTCTCAAAGGCGCAGCGGTCGGTGGTATCGGTCTTGTTGGCG
>Ga0214917_10007871_pt1 | contig 10642 bp, 9 predicted proteins | sample LL_1208_BB_MetaG_FD_177983 | JGI IMG/M metagenome (GOLD analysis project Ga0214917, IMG submission 177983) | Freshwater microbial communities from Lake Lanier, Atlanta, Georgia, United States - LL_1208_BB | ecosystem: Environmental > Aquatic > Freshwater > Lake | place: USA: Georgia | collected...
GAGATAAATTGTAACCGTTAGGGCGTAGGCATCGCAGCCTTCTTGCTGACCTTAAATTGGGCCTTTAAGGCTGCAAAGTGGGCATCTTTCTCGGCTTGTGACCACCATTGGGCAATTTGCGCTTGTTCTAGCTTGGCCTGTTCAGGGCTAGACGGTGCCCTGTCCACAATACGCAAGACGCGCGCAATCACATAGCCTTGGCCACCTAAGTCCACGCCTACCACCTTGGGCAACCTGGCGGCATCTGAACGCAGTACCGCGTCGCTGACCTTGGGGTCTAGGGCCTGTTGTTGGTCACGCGACACCGTTATGGCAGCGGGCCACTTGGCATCTTGGGGTTGGACTGCCAAAGCTGCAAGTTGCTTTTGGCCTTCTTGTTGGGCCAATTCAGCAGATTTTTCGGCTACCAAGGCAGCCCGCACTGTGGCGCGCACTTCGGCAAGTGGCTGCACTTTAGAAGCCTGGTAATCCAACACGCGGGCCGCCACCAACTGGCTGGGGCCCACTTCTACCGCTTCGGTATTGCGTTTGTTGCGCAGCACGTCTTCTGAAAACAAAGCGGCCAAGAGCTTGGGGTTAGCCAAGGGTCCACGGATGCCCTGTGGCGCTTGGGGTGTGACCCCATTGGCCTTTTGAATGATGAGCTTGAATTTGTCTGCCACCGGCTTGAGGCTGTCTGATTGCTCATAAACCCCGTTGGTAAAGGCTTCGGCGGTTTCGGCAAATTTAGCGCGCGCCATTTGGTTTTTGAGGTCAGTCTCGATAGAGGCACGCAATTCTTCAAAGCTTTTACGTTTGGGCACTTTTAAGTCGGTCACTTTGATGATGTGGTAGCCAAAGTCAGACTCCACCACCTCGCTCAGCTCATCTTTTTTAAGGGTAAAAGCAGCATCTTCAAACGGCTTGGTCATAGTGCCTCGGGCAAAAAAGTTCAAGTCGCCGCCATTTTTGGCAGAGCCTGGGTCTTGCGAGTATTGACGGGCCAATTCTGCAAATGAGACGGGGGTTTTTTTAAGCTGGGCAAGCACATCTTCAGCTTTGGATCGTGCTTTAGCCCGGTCGGCCTCGCTGGCGTCTTTGGGTGATGTGATCAAAATATGGCTGGCGCGGCGCTCTTCGGTACCGCTGAGCCGGTCTACGTTTTGGTCGTAATAGCTCTTAACGTCTGCTTCAGGCAATACGATGGCTTTTTTAACGGCCTCTAAATCAAGCACCACATACTCCACCTGCGCTTGCTCAGGCAAGCTGTAGGCGCTTTGGTGGGCTTGGTAATACGTTTCCAAATCTGAGTCAGTGACGTTCACTTTGTTGGCAAAGTCTTTGGGCTCAAACCTAATCAACTGCACCTCGCGGCGCTGATAAAAAGCTTGCGATATGAGCGCGGCAGAGGCCTTAGATGCAAAACCGGTTTGGCTCAAGCCTGCTTCTACTTGGCGCATGGCCATGTCTTGGCGCATACGGGCCTCAAAGCTCTCAGGCGTCATGCCTTGGCTGCCCAACAACTGCTTATAACGCTCCATATCCATAGAGCCATCCGGTTTACGTAAAGAAGCCACCAACGGGCTTTGTGCCAATTCGCGAGCCAATCGGGTATCTGAAATGACCACATGCGCAGTCCTTACCGAGCTGACCAACACACGGTCCCGAATCATGCGGTCTAGCGTGATTTGACGGGTTTCAGGCGCGTCAAATACTTTGGCATCAATGCCCGGCATAGAAGCCCGAAGGCGATCGGTCTCAGCGCGGTGGGCCGCGTCCCATTCGGCTAGGGTAATGGTCTGACCATCCACCGTGGCCACCACTTGCCCCTTGTCGGTGAATTTGCTGTAACCATCTATGCCAAACAAAACAAAGGAGGGAATGATCAGCGCAAACAACAAAATCATCATCAACTTGCTGTGGTTGCGTACAAAATCAAACATGCATCCATCTCCTAATTACAAGCAATAAAAAAGGCGAACCGGTGTTCGCCTTATCTGTGGTGGGTGATGACGGGCTCGAACCGCCGACCTACGCCTTGTAAGGGCGCCGCTCTACCAACTGAGCTAATCACCCCACCTGAAACGATCAGTTCAAAGCGTCTTTAAGCGCCTTGCCTGGACGGAACTTTGGAACCTTGGCAGACTTGATTTTAATGGCAGCGCCCGTGCGTGGGTTTCGGCCGGTACGCGCAGCACGCTTGGTGACTGCGAAGGTGCCAAAGCCCACCAAAGCCACGGTACCGCCCTTTTTGAGGGTGGTGCGCACAGCACCAATGATGGCTTCAAGTGAGCGTGATGCTGCTGCTTTAGAAATGTCTGCTTGTTTCGCGATGTGTTCGACTAGTTCGGTTTTATTCACAAAATCCCCTTGGATTAATCAAATTTAAGAAATACACAGCATGGTCTTGGCCCATACAAAAATGTGTCCACCTGTATGAATGGAGGGTTGATTCTAGTCGTCAAAACCCCCATTGATATTGGGCTTAACCCGAATTCACAGTTTTTTTTCCTCTCGCATGTGCGCTTGCTGCACTACCAAACTCACGCCTAAGGCGGTGACTGCAATGCCTACTAACGTCAGGGCATGTAAGGGCTCATCAAAAAGCACCCAAGCCAACACTGCGGTGGTAGGGGGTACCAAGAAAAGCAAACTGGTAACCTGAGTGGCCGCCCCCCGCTGAAGCAGCATGTACAGCAATGAACTGCCCCCAATCGTTAGGACCAGGACCGACCAGACCATGGCGCCCCACATCAAATCCCAAGCCATGGGTTCAGACTCCACCAGAGCCAAAGGCAAGGTCACCAGGCCCGCACTGGCCAACTGAATCACGCCTGCAGATCGGACGTCGCAAGGTTGCAGCCAACGTTTTTGATAAAGAGTACCTAGGGTAATGCTCATAAGTGCCAGCAGCCCAAAGCCTAAGGTGTAAAGACTGACCTCGGTGCTGGCCTCCAACTTATGCCCCACCACCATGACCAATCCGGACAAGCCCAGTATCAAGCCCAGCCATTGACGGCGGCTGACCTGAGAACCCTGAGAAGACAACCACCACGCCGTGAGAACGGGCTGCAAGCCCACAATCAAGGCGATCAAGCCTGCCCCCATGCCCGCTTTAACCGCAGTCCATACGCCCCCCAAGTAACCCGCATGCATGAACACGCCGGTCAGTGCCATATGGCACCACTGCGTTTTGGTGGCGGGCCAAGCCACCCGCGCAAGCCAGACCCAAGCGCCCAAGCACAGCACAGAAAAGAGGTAACGGTAGGCCAAAAACTTCATGGGCGGCGCATAAGGCATGCCATAGCGGGCCACAATAAAGCCTGTGCTCCAGATCAACACAAACAACCAAGGCATGGCCCGAACGAACCAGGCCTCACGTGAGAGGATCAAGCTAATCTACCCGTGCACGAATTTCTGGAAGTGCTTTGCGCAAGTAATACACCATGGACCACACCGTTAAAACGGCGGCAATCCAAATCAACACTGTGCCCCAGAGATGGGTATCCACCATGCCGAACAGGGTGCTGTTGTACAAAAGAAAGGGAATGGCCACCATTTGAAAAGTGGTTTTAAGCTTACCCAGCATGTGCACGGCCACACTGCGTGAGGCCCCAATTTGCGCCATCCACTCCCTTAACGCAGAAATGGCAATTTCGCGGCCCACAATGATGAGCGCCACAAACACATCAGCACGGCCCAAATGCACCAACACCAACAAGCTGGCACAGACCAAAAACTTGTCTGCCACAGGGTCTAAAAAAGCTCCAAAAGCTGAAGTTTGATTCAGCTTGCGAGCCAAATACCCGTCTAACCAGTCCGTCAGGGCAAACACCACAAACAACACCGTAGCCACCAGGTTTTTGGTTTCGTCTGACAACGGCAAATAGAACACACCAATGATCAAAGGAATCGCGACAATACGGGTCCAAGTCATCAGGGTGGGAATGGTCATAAACATAGGGTCATTGTGGCACGTAGGCTTAAGCGTTTGACTTTCATCAACCCGGTGCTCTATCACTAGCGAAACGCTTTGATATCAACGCAGCGCTTTGTAAATAGCGTCTGCCAGTTCACGAGAAATGCCGTCTACCGACATCAAATCTTCCACGCTGGCTGAAGTCACACCGCGCAAGCCCCCAAAACGCTGCAGCAGTTTGGCGCGGCGCTTAGGTCCTATGCCTGCCACATCCTCCAGCTTACTGCTGCCCGTGCGCACTTTAGCGCGTTGGGCGCGCATACCGGTGATGGCAAAACGGTGCGCCTCGTCCCTAATTTGAGCCACCAACATGAGTGCAGCGGAGTCTTTGCCCAGATACACTTTGTCACGCCCGTCGGCAAAAACAAGCTCTTCAAGCCCCACCGCGCGGCCTTCGCCTTTCTCCACCCCCACGATCAAGTGCAGGTCCAAACCCAATTGCTCAAACACCGTTTTGGCCATAGACACCTGTCCCTTACCACCGTCCACCAGCACCAAATCTGGCATCTGGCGGTTGGATTTAGGGCCAGGCTCCGAAGATGCGGCGGCCTCTTCCGCCCAGCGGCCATAACGGCGCATCAGCACCTGCTTCATTGCAGCGTAGTCGTCACCTGGAGTGATGCCTTCAATTTTGTAGCGGCGGTATTCAGAGCTTTGCATTTTGTGGTGATGAAACACCACACAAGATGCCTGCGTGGCTTCACCCGTGGTGTGTGAAATGTCAAAGCACTCAATGCGCATATCGTCCAAGCGGTCTTGGGGCAAAGATAAGGCCTCCGCTAAAGCGCGGGTACGCGCCTGTTGCGATCCTTCTTCAGACAACAAACGAGCCAATTGCAAAGCGGCATTGGTTTGCGCCATATCCAACCACACTCGGCGTTGCTCTTTGGGTTGATAAACAGCCCTCACTTTGAAACCAACTTTATGAGGCCCCGACTGCTCAGAGAGGAGTAGCAGTAAGTGCGGGTCTACCTGTTCACTGCACACCAGCGTAGGCACAGGCGGCACCTCGAGATAGTGCTGAGCAATAAAGGCTTCAAGCACTTGTGCGGGGGTGGCATCTTCCACATGCGTGGGAAAGTAAGCCCGGTCGCCCAAGTGCCGCCCGCCGCGTACCATAGCCAAATTGACGCAAGCACGGCCGCCTTGAATTTTGACAGCCAGCACGTCCACATCACGGTCATCGGTACTTTCAATAGACTGCTGATGCAGCACATTAGACAAAGCGGACATTTGGTCGCGTACCCCTGCGGCTCGTTCGAATTCCATTGCCTCTGAGTGCGCCATCATGCGTTGCTCTAGGTCTGAAAGTACCAACTGTTCGCGCCCTTCCAAAAAAGCGCGGGCGTGCTCTAAGTCCTGAGCGTACTCGGCTTCAGATACCAGCCCCACACAAGGCCCTGAGCATCTTTTGATTTGGTACATCAAGCACGGGCGCGTGCGGTGGGAAAACACCGTGTCTTCGCAGGTGCGCAGGCGAAATACTTTTTGCAAAAGTTCTATGGCCTCTTTAACCGACCATGCATTGGGATAGGGGCCATAGTAGTGGTGCTTTTTATCCACAGCGCCACGGTAATACGACAGGCGCGCCCAGCCGTCGGAAGAAATTTTGAGATATGGGTAGCTTTTGTCATCCCGAAACAAAATGTTGTAGCGGGGGTTGAGACTTTTAATGAGGTTATTTTCAAGAATGAGCGCCTCGGCCTCTGAACGCACCACCGTGGTTTCTAAGGCGCAAATCTTGCGCACCATATGCCCAATGCGCGTACCGTCATGCGTTTTTTGGAAATAGCTCGACACCCTTTTTTTTAGATTGTTGGCCTTGCCCACATACAAGACGCCGCCTTGTGCATCTATGTAACGGTACACCCCAGGCAAGCCTGGCAAAGATGCCACTTGCGCCAACAACGCGGAGGAGTGCACTGGATCATCTGCTGAGGGCTCGGGTTCGGAACTCATGAACCGTATTGTGGACAATCATTTGAAGGAACCCGAGCTTTGATCCCACAACGTCCCATTCAACTTTCGCAAACTCTGCCACCCCTACTTTGGGATGTGTTTTGCAAAGTCATTGACAATCATGGCGATTTGGGCGTGTGTTGGCGCCTGTCCAGCCAACTGGCAAGCTTGGGCCACCAAGTGCGCTTGTGGGTGGACCACCCCGAAGCTCTGAGTTGGATGGCACCCAAGGGCCACAGCGGGGTCACGGTTATGCCTTGGCAAGGGGCAGATGACTTCAACTTGGGACTTTTGAATACCCTGACCCGCGCGCACGTTTGGCTGGAAACCTTTGGCTGCGGCCTGCCGGATCACTTTGTAAGCCATGGGCGTCTTTCATCGACGCCAACAACGCATCCCCCCGTCTGGCTCAACCTAGAGTACTTGTCTGCAGAGCCCTACGTAGAACGCTCGCATCTGCTGCCTTCGCCCATCAGCTGTGGTGCAGGACAAGGCTTGACCCGCCGTTTTTTTTACCCGGGCTTCACGCCCCGCACCGGCGGGCTGCTGAAAGAGCCCGATCTGCAAACCAAGCAGAACCGTTTTAACCGAAACCCTTGGCTGGCTCACTGGGGCATAGAGCTCAAGCCACACGAGCGCGTGGTGAGCCTGTTTTGCTACGAACCCGTTGCCTTACCCCAACTGCTTGGAATGTTGTCTAGCCAAGGCCACACAGGCTTGCAAACGCCCACGCGCCTGCTGGTAACTTATGGCCGAGCAACGACGGCGACACGGGCCGCTTTACAAGCACCAGCGCTGCCTAAAAGCATGCGCATTTCGCCTGATTTGCAAATTATTTACCTTCCTGCCCTCTCCCAAACTGACTACGACCACTTGCTTTGGGCCAGCGACATCAACTTTGTGCGGGGGGAAGACTCTTGGGTGCGCGCCTTGTTAGCGGGCAAGCCCATGGTTTGGCAGGCTTACCCACAGGATGACACCGCGCACTTCGCCAAATTGGACGCGTTTTTAGACTGGAGCGACGCGCCGATGGATGTGCGGCACCTCCACCTGGCTTGGAACGACTTGGCAATGGGCACAGCATCCCCACCCTGGCACTTGCTGGATGTTCAGGGCGAAAGCCATCAGCGCTGGCTGGAATGGGTGAGTCAGGTCAAGGGCCGATTGATGGCGACAGAGGATTTGGTGACTCAGCTTTTGCGGGTAGTTCAAGCTGATGTGAAGTTAACGCTTCAACCGTAATCTGGTCAATGTTGATCAAACCTTGGCAAAAGATTTCAGCTGGTAAAAAACGATAAAATCAACTTCTATCTAGGGCCAGACGCTCTGTTTGGCCTTTATCTTTTCGGAAATCTTATGAAAATTGCTCAGGAAATTCGTGCAGGCAACGTGATCATGCACGGCAAGGACCCCATGGTGGTTCTCAAAACAGAATACAGCCGCGGCGGCCGCAATTCAGCCACTGTGCGCATGAAACTCAAAAGCCTGATTGCCAACTTTGGTACCGAAGTGGTGTTCAAGGCCGACGACAAAATGGACCAGATCATTCTGGACAAAAAAGACTGTACTTACTCTTACTTTGCCGACCCTATGTACGTGTGGATGGACACCGATTACAACCAGTATGAGGTGGAGTCTGAAAATATGGGCGATTCGCTCAATTACCTTGAAGAAGGCATGACCGCTGAGGTGGTGTTTTACGAAGGCAAGGCCATTTCTGTAGAGCTCCCTACCAGTGTGGAGCGAGAAATCACTTGGACCGAGCCCGCCGTAAAGGGCGACACCTCGGGCAAGGTGCTCAAGCCCGCCAAAATTGCGACAGGTTTTGAAATTGGCGTGCCTATTTTTGTGAACCAAGGTGACCGCGTGGAAATTGACACCCGCACCAACGAGTACCGCAAACGCGTTTAATTGATCGCTTTTAGTATTGGTCGAAAGTCCTTAAACCTTTTTCAATTTAAGCCCCTGAGGGAAGTTTCCTCTAGGGGCTTTTTCAATGGCCCATGAAAACCACCAACCGCAACCTGAACGAAAAAACCCTTGCAGACGCTTGGGCCGATTTGCAAGCCCATGCAGAATCTGGAGTACCGCTGGATGCCGCTGCTTATCGATTGGCATTTGCTGACCCAGAGTTTTTGCTGCGCCGCGAAACCCGAGGTATTCGATTTCAATTGGAGTTGCTCAAGCCCGATTTGGAGCAACAAGAGCAAGGGGTCAACTACACCATAGTGGTGTTTGGAAGTGCGCGGTTTTTATCCCCTGAAGCCGCACAGGCTCAGATGGATCAGGCCCAAGCCAATTCAGATACCGGCGCACTGATGAAAGCGCGACGTGACTTGCGTAACGCTGCCTATTACCAATCCGCACAAGAATTTGGCCGCATCGTAGCCGAGTACAGCAAAAGGCTGCCCGCACATGAGCAGCTGTTTATTTGTACGGGCGGTGGTCCGGGTGTGATGGAAGCCGCCAACCGGGGCGCCCACGAAGCGGGCGCGCTGAGCGTGGGGCTGAACATTGCCCTACCCCACGAGCAAAACCACAACCCTTACATCTCGCCGACCCTGTCCTTCAAGTTTCATTACTTTGCCCTGCGCAAAATGCATTTCATGATTCGGGCGAAAGCCTTGGTGGCTTTTCCCGGCGGATTTGGCACCTTGGATGAGTTGTTTGAAATTTTGACCCTGATCCAAACCCAAAAGGCCGAGCCTGTACCCGTGGTGCTGTTTGGCCGCGACTACTGGAGCCGTCTGATCAACTTTCCCATGCTGATGGAGGAAGGGTTGATTTCGCCGGAAGACTTAGAACTCTTTACCATGGTGGATACCCCACAAGCTGCCTGGAATACGATACAAAACTTTTACCGCTTGGGCGAAGCCGAACAGTTTTAATTTAGGCGCTTGGCTGGTTGAATTGGGTGGCCAAATTAGGTAGCCGAATGAGGTGGCCGCACCCCCCAAGCAATCCGGCTTCCAGAGCCCACCAGCACCGCTACGGACCAAAACACCACAGACACCCCCACGACGGCGCCCAGAGTGCCGAACAGCATGGGCATGACCACGCTGGAGCCATTGAGTGACATCAAGCGCAAACCCAGCGCCTCGCCATGGCGATGACTGGGCGTGATTTGGTGCAAAGTGCTCATGATCATGGGCTGCACCGTGCCCAAGACCAAGCCCAAGGTGGCAGAACACACACCCATAGCCAAAGCATTGGGCATGAGGGGGTAAATACTGAAAATCAACGCGGTACCCAGCATGGCACAAGACACCACCACCCACTCGCGCAGGTGGGCCACCAGCAAAGGCAGTAACAACCGTACCAATGTGGCTGACACTGCGAACACGCCTAGCAAGGTACCTATGGCCGAGGCGCTTAAGTCGCGCTCATGCCCCAATACCGGCACCACAAAGGTATGCACATCCCAGCACGAAGACAACAACCAATTCACGATCAACAAACGGCGCATCATGGGTTCGCGCAACAAATCAAACACTTTGCGGGGCCCCTGATTAGCAGGCTCGGCTTCATGGGCCGGGTCGGGGGTGTGGCGAATCCAGATCCAAGCAATGAGCGGCAGGGCCGCAAGCATTAAAAAAGCCACCTGAAAACCCACAGCATGCCCGACTTCAAAGCCTAACAAGGGTGCGCTGTAGTCAATCAACAACCCGGCCAGAACTGGACCCAGTACATTGGAAATGGAGGGGCCCAGAGACACCCAGCTGAATACGGTTTTAAGCTCAGTGGGGCTTGTGGCCATACGGCCAGCTTGACGCTGCAACGCAATGGCCGCTGCACCAGTGGCCCCCCCCGTCATCAGGGCAGATAGGCACAGCACCGGAAACACGGGAAACACCACGGCCAAACCAGCACCGATGCTGGCCAGCAACACCGCCCAGCCCACAGGGCGGCGCAAACCGTGTCGGTCGGCATATCGCCCCGCAGGTATGGCCAAAAACACTTGGGTGAGCGCAAAAAACGCCATCAGGAACCCCACAGCCAAGGGTCCGTAACCCTGCTTGAGCGCCAACAAAGGTGCGGCCATGCGCATACCCGCCATAGAGGCCTGAATGCAAATTTGGCCCGATATCAATCGGGCCAACTCCCAACGGTTGTGCTTCATACGGGGTCCGAATCTGCAGGGTCTGCGTAGGTGTCTGACGGCAGCAGCGCTTGCGCCTGTGGTTCGGGCAAGGCCTCGACCTGGCGCAGCGCGCGGCCCATGGCTCGGCTGCGGGTTTCGGCAGAATTGAGGGTGTTGAGGACGGTTTCAGTTTGTGACTTCACCTTGGCCAGCACGCCGCCAAATTTTTCAAATTCGGTTTTAACCGCCCCCAATACCTGCCACACCTCACTGGAGCGTTTTTCTAAAGCCAAGGTTCTAAAGCCCATCTGTAAAGAACCCAACATGGCCAGTAAGGTGGTGGGCCCCGCCAAGGTGATGCGGTGGTCGCGCTGTAAAGATTCCATCAACCCCGGGCGCCGCAGTACCTCGGCATACAAGCCTTCGGTGGGTAAAAACAAAATAGCAAAGTCTGTGGTGTGGGGCGGCGCAATGTATTTGTCAGCAATAGATTTGGCTTCGAGGCGTATGCGGGCCTCCAGCCCTTTGGCAGCAGCATCGGCATCGGCCTTGTCGGCGCGTTGTTGGGCGTCGAGCAGGCGCTCGTAGTCTTCGTTAGGAAACTTGGCGTCAATAGGCAGCCACAGGCAATCCAGAGTGTCGGA
>Ga0214917_10007872_pt1 | contig 10640 bp, 8 predicted proteins | sample LL_1208_BB_MetaG_FD_177983 | JGI IMG/M metagenome (GOLD analysis project Ga0214917, IMG submission 177983) | Freshwater microbial communities from Lake Lanier, Atlanta, Georgia, United States - LL_1208_BB | ecosystem: Environmental > Aquatic > Freshwater > Lake | place: USA: Georgia | collected...
TTAAGTGATGTCATGGCAGCACTTGATTATGAGATTGCTGCCGAGGTTTTAGAGTTAAGCGATATTGAATTTCCAGCAGAGGATGATGCAGATGAACCAGCGGGGGATTTAAATATCTTTGTAGATCTCGGTCTTGATGCCATGGAGCTGCAGATGATCTGCGATGACGATGAGTTATATCCAGAGGAGCAATTAGAGGTAATTGCTAGAAGAATTGGCTTTGGTGATATTTATAGTGAAGTTATTGAGAATCTTTAAGTGCAAACTAAATTAGTAGAAACTCTTTGGAATTTGAGAACACCGAGTGAATAGGAATCTTGTGTGATAACAACCTTGAGAGAAACTCTAAGAAAATTACCTTTTGGGGACGTGTACCGATACCTTAGAGAGTTTTTCATCTACTTGAGAGTCCCAAGTGAAACTCCTTATGGTTTCAAATTTATTGGCACAAAGAAGATGGTTAGAGGCACATTTGAGCCAGATATAACAGCACTTATCATTGAAGAGGTTAAAAGAGGTGCTAGAACATTCATAGATGTTGGTGCACATCATGGATTCTTCACCATACTGGCAAGTCACTATGGATTAGTAACCTATTCATTTGAGCCAGATCCTCTAAATTATAGAGTTTTAAAGCGCAACCTGAGGGTGAGTCATTCGAGAACCTCAAAGATTAATAATATTGGACTTAGCAATTACAACGAAAAAGTAACTTTTTTTGGATTTGCTACCGGTGTTTCTCGTAATAGTAACTGGGCAGGAAGTAATTCAAGACGTAAATTTGTGGTCGAAGTATCTACTCTTGATAAGAGTTTAGCTCTGGAGAATCTTCAAGAACCCATATTGTTAAAAGTTGATGTAGAAGGATATGAATCAGAGGTAATGGAAGGGGCTATTGGATTCTTTGCTATCCATAGAGACATAACTATTATCTGCGAAATCACATTTTCAGAGAAGCAGATTAACGGAGAAAGTCACTCAATTAAAGCTTTGAAAATGTCACAGAGCTTAGTTGCACAGGGGTTTGAGATATTTACAATAACTTTGGACGGCAATTTGCAGCCAACTTCAATAAGTGAATTGGTCAGGTTTAATGAAAGAAATGAATTGGGCGTATCTGCCAATTTTGTGTTTAAACGCAATATAATGGGCTTCAACGCAACTTCAAAAGAGTCAAAATCAGATGAATCATGAACGTGCAATGCGCGTAGCACTGGAGCGCGCAAAATTTGGCGCTACCGCAAGTGGAGATGTCCCCGTTGGCGCAGTAATTCTCAATAAAGCTGGCGAGATAGTTGCTCTTGGAAATAATCAGAGGGAACTCCTTAAAGATCCACTAGGACATGCAGAAATTATTGCTATCAAAGCAGCATCAAGATCAATTGGTAGTTGGAGATTAGATGAGTGCACGCTAGTAGTAACTCTTGAGCCCTGTGTGATGTGTGCTGGAGCAATAATGGCAGCAAGAATTCCGAGGCTAGTTTTTGGCGCTTGGGATGAGAAGGCAGGAGCCTGCGGCTCGGTATGGGATTTGATTCGCGACCCAAGAGCGCTACATAAAGTTGAAGTTATCTCAGGTGTTTTAGAGCAAGAGTGCGCCCAGTTATTAACTCAGTTCTTTGCTCAAAAAAGGTAATTTAAAAACTGATTAGGCCCTCGCGTATAGTCACCTACGGTGGCGTGTCCGAGCGGCCTAAGGAGCGCGCCTCGAAAGCGCGTGTTGGGGAAACCCAACCGTGGGTTCAAATCCCACCGCCACCGCCAGTTATTTAACTCTTAAAAACCTCTTTAAACCCCAAAGAGTTACGAGAATTATTGCTTCTCCAACAATTTTCTTTGACATCTTGCTCACGCCATTTTCACGCTCTCTAAATGTGATTGGAACTTCAATAATCTTTCCGCCAAGTTTATATACAGCCCGTGTCATCTCTATCTGAAATGAGTAACCCTCACTCTTTATCGCCTCTAGATTTAGTTTCTTAAGAATCGATGAGGAGTAGATACGAAACCCAGCAGTTGAATCTCTAACTCCCAGTCCCAACATCGCTCTAACATAGAGATTTGCAGCCCTTGATAGAAGCTCTCGGCTCTTTGACCAATTCTCGGTCTTTCCACCAGGCACCCATCTACTACCTATTACTAAATCTGTATTGGGTTGTAATTCTTTTGCATCGATCATTTTCTTTAAATCTCGCACTCTATGCGAGAGATCAGCATCCATCTCAATTAGCTCTTCATATCCTCGCTCTAAACCCCAAGTAAAGCCCAAGCGATATGCACTCCCAAGGCCTAATTTCATTTTGCGCTCCAATAGATGAAGTGTGGGAAATTCTTGCTCTAGTTCTCTTATCGCATCTGCAGTTTTATCAGGAGATCCGTCATCAACTACTAAGATATTGGACTCTGGAAGGTATTTAAAGATGCGCCTGACTAGCAGAGGAGCACTTACCAACTCGTTATAGGTAGGGACGATTATTAATCTATTTCGCATCAATGCGTCGTCTAAAGGTTATAAATTTCATTATAAAGAAACTAATTGGAGCAATAATCAAAGCCGTTCCAACTTTAGCAAAGGCAGGCTCTAGGCCACTATTAACTAGAGTAACAACTAGTGATGTCCCAAAAAATGCAAAGATGAAAATGGAAACTAAGTAAATCATGGTGGACTGCTTATGCTCCCGATCGCTAGCAAAAGACCAGTGATAGTGAGATAGGTAGTTAAATAGCGTTGCAATCGCTCCAGAGAATAGATTTGATGCAATTACGATATCTGTAAGTGAAAACACAAATAAAAAGAGCCCGGTATCAATGAGAAAAGTAGCGCTTCCTACAATGAACCATCTAGTCCCACTTTTACTAAGTAATCTCTTTATCAAAGCTAAACCCTAATCTCATATGAAGGATTAAGAATAGTCAGTGAGCCATCATGTTCACCGACCATACCCTCTGCAATTAGAGTTGAACCAACTTCAAGTCCTGCTATCTCTCGCCTTCCTAGAAATTGCAGTGTAACTCCGCCGCTTTCATCCCAGATCTCAACTTCTAAAGTTGGTGCGCTATCCATTGCAGCAGGTCTAATAGCAGTTACTTTTCCAGCAACATGAGCTCTCTTGCGCCAAATAATGTTTCCAATCGGCATCATGGATTCTTGATAGTGGCTAACTACCTCAGATGATTGGAGCCAATTACTTTGAGCTCGCATCGGTGTCTCTGCTTTGGCTTTTGGCGCGAGCTTCTCTTCAACTTTTGGTGCAATTTGTGCCTGCCCAGAGATTATTTTGTCGATATCAAAGGGAACAATGGTTGCAACTACTCTAGGAAGTTGTGAGATTGGACGAGCAATCTCTTCTGCAGTTTGATCGTGTAGCAATCGTCCCAGAAAACCCCGATATGCACGCCTAGGAAGAAGAAGTGTTAATTCCACTTCAGGATTCTGTGTGGCACGAATTGCATAATCAACTGCTGAATTTGGCAACCTTCGATCTGGGCAATCTATAAATTCAATTGGGACATCATCTACTCCGTGATTACTCATCCATTCTTTTCGAATTACCTCAGCGCGACGGTCATCTAAAACAAAGTGAACAGCATGTATTGACCTTGGATTTAATGAACGGGCATACCGCACTGTCCCTACCGTAGCTAGATCGACGGAATCTACCAATACGGTGACATCATGTCGAGTCATAGAAAGAGCTCGCTCCTGCTCTTTTCTAACCAGCAAAGCACTTTGCTCTGATTCATATCGCTTTCTTAACCGGAGAAATGCAGTGACAAGAATTGGAGCAACAATTAGTACCACCCATGCACCTTCAGTGAATTTAACTATTGAAAAAATAATTACAATGATCAGCGAAAGTCCACCAGCGATTGCATTGATGGCAAACTTTAATTTCCAGGAACCCTCTCTATTGACGTAGTTATATTTAGCCATTCCAAGACCAGAGAGAGTAAAAGCGGTGAAAACACCTAAGGCATAAAATGCAACTAGGTAAGAGACTGAACCAGCAGTAACAAGCACCAAGATTAAAGCTGCAGATGATAAAACTAAAATCCCATTAGAGAAATTAAGTTTATGTCCACGCTTTGTTAGCCATTTTGGTAGATAGCCATCAGCAGCAGCGTAATTAACTACAATTGGAAATGCGCTAAACGTGGTATTTGCTCCAGCAAAGAGAATTAACATTGTTGCTGCTTGCACGATTATGAAGAAGATTGAGCCAAAAGGGCCATCCCCCAAAATGGTTGAGGCCACCTGGGAAATTACGGTCGGAGTTTCATCTTGATATGGCACTGCCAAAATTCGGTGCGCAAAATAAGAGACGCCAAGTACTAATGAACCCAAAATTAAGCTCATAATTACCAGAGTCTTCTTGGCATTAACCGATTCAGGGCTCTTAAAGATGCCAACTCCATCAGCAATAGCCTCAAGTCCAGTTAGAGAAGAGCCGCCATTTGCAAATGCTCTAAGAAGAATAAATATTGCAGCCGCAGAGAGCAGGCCTTGCTCGCTGCCAATTTCGATAGCTCCTTCAACGCTCGGATCAAGCCTTGGTAGACCGGTGGTCAATTCCCGATAGATTCCAATTGCAAAGACGGTAAACATAGAACCCACGAATAAATAGGTAGGAAGCGCAAATGCCCTTCCTGCTTCCTTAACGCCTCTTAAATTTCCAAAAGAGAGAAGTGCTATCACTGCAAAGCACATATGAATCTTCCAAGGAGCTAGTTCAGGAAATGTTGAAATAATTGCTGCAACCCCTGCAGCAGTTTGAATAGCAAGAGTCACTATGTAATCAAGGATTAGAGCAACTGCCGCAATCTGAGCAACTACTGGTCCAAAGTTATCTCTTGAGACAATATAGGCGCCACCAAAATGGGTATAAACCGAAATTACATTTCGGTATGAGAGCGTAATGATTAAAAGGACTGTCAACACTACAAAAGTCATAGGCATCAGCAATGTAAATGCAGCCAAGCCAAAGGCTGGAAGGAGTGCAATTAAAATTTGCTCAGAGCCATATGCCGAAGATGAAATACAGTCCGAGGATAGAATTCCAAGGGCATAGCGCTTTTTTAATCTTTGATGACTTAATGTGTGGCGATTTAGTGGAGCTCCAAGTAAAAACTTCTTTAAACGGTATGTGAAAGGGTCCCTCAAGTGCGCATGTTCTTGAAGCGCCTTGGGGCTCGGCGCACCATCTGTCCAGGATTTAGCCACGGTAGTTGCCCATTCTACGCCCCCCTTTTCACGCGTATGCTCTGAGCCTATGACGCTAAAAACCGATCTCTATATCGATGGCAAGTGGGTTAAAGGCTCGGGAACTGTTCCAGTTTATGACCCAAGTGATGGCAGCGTAATTGCAGAGATTCAAACCGCTGGTGAAAAAGAGTGTGATGCTGCAGTTGATGCAGCTCATAGAGCATTTCCAGAGTGGGCAAAGACTGCGCCAAGATATAGAGCTGAAATTCTGCGTAAGGCATTTGAAATTATGGTTTCTGAGGCTGATCAATTAGCAGAGCTTGTTTCAAGAGAAAATGGAAAAGTTGTCACAGATGCTAAAGGTGAAATTCTCTATGCAGCAGAGTTCTTCCGTTGGTTTGCCGAGGAGACGGTAAGGGTTGCGGGAGATTTTAGAAAGTCACCAAGTGGCGATAAAAGAATATTAGTAACCCATCAACCAATTGGAGTCTCACTCCTTATTACTCCTTGGAATTTTCCAGCAGGCATGGCCACAAGAAAAATTGGTCCAGCAATAGGCGCAGGATGCACAGTAATTCTAAAACCAGCAATTGAAACACCGCTAACAGCTATGGCAATTATTGATATTTTAGAGCGAGCTGGAGTGCCAAAGGGAGTAGTAAATCTAATTACTCCAACTCCAGCAGGGCCCATGGTTAGTCGAATGCTCCATGACCCAAGAGTTTTGAATCTTTCATTCACCGGATCAACAGAGGTTGGTCGCATCCTTCTTAAAGAAGCCTCAGATCGAGTCATTAGATGCTCAATGGAACTTGGCGGCAATGCACCATTTGTTGTCCTTGATGATGCAAATGTTGATGAGGCAGTTAAAGGTCTAATGTTTGCCAAGATGAGAAATGGCGGTGCTGCCTGCACTGCTGCCAACCGAATCTATGTTCATAAAAATATTGCAAAGGAATTTACAGAAAAGTTTGCTAAAGCCATGTCAGAGCTCAAGATGGCCCCAGGGCGTGAGGCAGGCGCTCAACTTGGAGCAAGTGTTTCAATAAAAGAACGCAATAAGATCGCAGAGTTAGTAGAGCTCTCAGTTAAAGATGGCGCTAAAGTTGAAACTGGCGGGATTATGCCTGATGGCCCTGGTGCTTTTTATCCGCCAACAGTTCTAACGGTTGATAAATCAAATGAGATCCTAAAGTATGAAGTCTTTGGCCCAGTTGCTCCAATTGTCACCTTCCAAAGCGATGAGGAAGCAATCGCGCTTTCAAACGATAGTGACTTTGGATTAATCAGCTATGTCTATTCAATTGATCTTTCAAGAGCGATAAGAATGGCTGAGGCAATTGACTCTGGAATGATTGCTATCAACCGCGGGATGATCTCTGATCCTGCTGCGCCCTTTGGCGGCAATAAACAATCAGGCCTTGGACGCGAGGGCGGCTTTGATGGAATCCATGAGTTCTTGCAGACCAAATATATTGGCGTTGAGATTTAAATAAATGAATTTTACCCAAAAAAAACTTAAAGTTGAGAGTTCTCTTCTACTCTTCACAATCATAGCTCTACCACTGTTATCACTACGAAGAAATCCCGACATACTTCACGATGCTTATTTCTTTTCTCAAGGCAAAGCAATTCTGTCAGGCCTCAAAATGCATGTGGACATATATTCTCCTTACGGACCTTTAGTACCTTGGATTTTTTCTCCCTTCATTAAACTTTTCGGCGAATACATAATCATAGGGAGGATACTAGGACTTGTAACATTATTTTCAACTTGTTTCCTGATGTATAGTCTTTTGAATAAAAAGTTATCTAAGATTACTTCATTACGTTTCGTTGCCCTGTTTGTCTGCTTGAGCCCAGAAAGAACAGAATTGAGCTCGTCTAGATGGATTTACGGAGGGGGAATTTGGCCAACTTCGATTTCGCTTTCACTAACTCTGCTTGCGATTTGGACCATTACACAAATATTTGAGGAGGAAGAGCGCAAATACAAGTCCATTAAGATCCTTGTTTCCTCTGGATTTCTAATCTTTCTTACCCTCGCTAGAATTCAAGGCCTGTTAACATTTCTTCTTTATATTTCAATACTCGTATTTTCATTTTTTTATTGTTGCAAGGCCGTTAGACGCAACTTAAATGCGGCTCTACTAGGGCTTAGCATTTCGAGTTCTGCTCTGACTCTTTACATGCTCGAAAGTAATTCCTTTGAAGCGACTCTTCGAGATGTCATTATCCGACCGTTCTTTTTAGCAGATTCAATGATGTCAGGAAGATGGAGTTCCTGGTTAATCGCATTAGGTTTATCAGTTACCTCAAGCTTAATTTGCATTTTGGTTTTAGGACTGTTAATTGGCCGGTTACAGAAAAAGTTTAATGCCTGGAAATTAGGGATTCTCCTAGCAATACTAGGATTTCCTATATTCTTTTTTTCGGCTTCATATGATTTTCCTGAGGAATATAATGAAAGTTTATTCCTTTGGTCTCTAAAAATAATTTCAGGACTTCCAAATTGGTTTTCTTGGGCTATTTTCTTATTATTTTTCTCCACCGTCTTTGCTGAAGTCAAATTCTCAATTTTCCAAAGTGTTGATTCGGATACAAACAAAAGTTTAGTATCCAAGGATAAAAGATTAGAAAAGATATTTTATACACTCTTTGGATTGACCTTATTGCCCCATTTATTTTGGAACTATTCCTATGTTTATAACATTATGTCAGTACTAGTTTGTTTAGCTTTTTTAATAAATGTTGACTTTGTTGAGAAACAAATGTCCAGATTCGGCTCTAGGACTCTTATTCCTTCCGCAATTTTACTTTTTACTTGCGTTTCTTTGGTTGGCGCGGCACAAAAAGAGGCCCCATATTTTCACTCGACCCTAAAGGGAATGACAGATACGCGATTGTACGCTAACGAAATAGATGAAACACTAGATTTTATTTGGTCCAGTAATCTCGCCTCATCCTCGCAGTACTACTGTGATTATCCTGTGTATAGATTAATTGACCCAGTATCCTATAAAGTTGATATTGGATTTTACTTACAACCACCGTCTAGTCGCGTTGATTACTTGAAAAGAATTAGTTCTCGAACTGATAAAGTATTGGTTTGTGATGAATCGAGTTTCTTTTCTGAGTCAGATTTACTAAATAGTGCTTGGTCTATCGCGAGAGCCAAATTAGTATCTGAACCATCACTATCAGTCCAGGTTCTTCAACGTAACGGCGGAGGATGAGGGATTTGAACCCTCGGTAGGTTTCCCTACACACGCTTTCCAAGCGTGCGCACTCGGCCGCTATGCGAATCCTCCCGAGCTCACCTCGTATTGAAGTAAGAGGAGAACTCTATCGGTGCTTCAAACTATGATTCACCGCAGATCCTCCGTGCGGCATTACCGTGCCGAACTCCCCCAGGGCTGGAAGGCAGCAAGGGTAGGCCCGCTCTAATGGGTGTACGGGGGATCCTTTAAGAAAGGTCAAAATGTCACTGGCGCTTTATCGCAAGTATCGCCCCTCTATTTTTGCTGATGTTATTGGCCAAGAACATGTAACAACACCGCTATCAAATGCACTTGAATCAGGAAAGATTCATCACGCTTATTTATTCTCTGGTCCTCGCGGCTGCGGAAAAACATCAAGTGCCAGAATTATGGCTCGCTCACTGAATTGCGAAAAAGGGCCAACGCCAAATCCTTGTGGCAAATGCCAATCATGTACTGATCTTGTAGCAAATGGTCCAGGATCGATTGATGTTATTGAGCTAGATGCTGCTACTCATGGGCTAGTTGATGATGCAAGAGATTTAAGAGATAAAGCTTTCTTTGCACCCGTTAGTTCAAAGTACAAGATCTATATCATCGATGAGGCCCACCAATTAGGGCCGGGAGCAGCTAACGCGCTATTAAAAGTAGTTGAAGAACCACCACCACATGTTTTATTTATCTTTGCAACAACAGAGCCAGAGAAACTAATTGCAACTATTCGCTCAAGAACACACCACTATCCATTTAGATTGGTTCCTCCTGGAATTTTGGGAGAGCATCTTGAGAAGCTCTGCCAAGCAGAGGGTGTAAAGGTTGAAAAGGGCGTAATTCCGCTAGTAGTTAGAGCCTCTGGTGGATCTGTTAGAGATGCGCTCTCAGTTTTGGGTCAATTACTAGCAGGGGCTGGAAAAGATGGCGTCACCTATGAGATTGCAGTTCAACTACTTGGCTATACCGATGGCGCCCTTCTCGATGATGCTATTGATGCAATCGGCGCCCGCGATACGGCAACCTTATTTAAAACCATAGATCTCTTAGTGGAATCAGGCCATGATCCTAGAAGGTTTGCCTTTGATTTACTTGAGCGCTTAAGAGATCTAGTAATCGTTGAAGCTCTCTCAGATCAAGCATCATCTATTCTTCGAGGATATCCGCAAGATCAATTAGCTCGGATGTCATCCCAAGCTTCAAGAATCGGTAGCGCAACGCTTAATCGCGCTGCAGCTTTAATCGCTGAAGGTTTAACTGCTATGAGAGGGGCTACTCCGCCAAGGTTAATTCTGGAGTTGGTCGCAGGAAAGATCACAATTGCGCAAGGAGATTCAAGTGATACTGGGCTCATTGCAAGAGTTGAAAGATTGGAGAGGCAATCAGGCTTTGAGTTGGTAGGTGCTGCGCCAAAGAGCCTCAATACGGAGCCAAAAGCAGAGGCAAAACCTACTGAGAAATCGGCTCCAAAAGCTCCAGCAAATGCTGAGACCACAATAGATACTCCCGTAAAGGGCGAGAGAGCTCAATCAAATGTTGATATTGCAGCCTTGAGACGGATGTGGCCTGATGTCATTGAGAGCGTTAAGCGAAAGCGCCGCCTCACTTGGTCGCTGATATCAGCAAGCGCTCAGATATTAAGTGTTGATAACGAGCAGATCACTATTGGAATTGTTAATGCTGGAGCAAGGGATTCATTTATAAGATCTGAGAGCGAGGCAATATTAGTTGATGCCTTCGTTGAAGTTACTGGAATCAAGCGAAAAATTGAAGTAGTAGTTGATTCCTCAACTGGAGTAACTAATCAGAGCGCAAGAGTTGATGAAGATCCTGATGATGAGGTTCGCCTCTCTGGAACAGAGCTACTAATGAAGGAGCTAGGAGCAAGAGTTATTGGCGAGAGTGATAAGTGATGTACGAAGGAATTATTCAAGAGCTAATTGATGAGCTAGGAAGGCTTCCTGGTATTGGACCAAAGAGCGCCCAGAGAATTGCTTTTCATATAATTCAATCAGAGCGAGTTGATGTTAATCGCTTAGTTGAAGTTTTAAGGCTGGTTAAAGAGCGAGTTAAGTTCTGCGCTCAATGCTTTAATATTGCAGAGGAAGAGCTATGCAAGATCTGCCGCGATGTTAGGCGAGATGATTCATTAATCTGCATAGTTGAAGAGAGTAAAGATGTAGTCG
>Ga0214917_10007873_pt1 | contig 10640 bp, 7 predicted proteins | sample LL_1208_BB_MetaG_FD_177983 | JGI IMG/M metagenome (GOLD analysis project Ga0214917, IMG submission 177983) | Freshwater microbial communities from Lake Lanier, Atlanta, Georgia, United States - LL_1208_BB | ecosystem: Environmental > Aquatic > Freshwater > Lake | place: USA: Georgia | collected...
TTCCCTTCGGCATCTACTCAACCCTTCCTGTCGCCGATCGCTGCCGCGACCTGTTCGTCGGTAATTTTCTCTTTCGAGAAACTCGTGGTGAACCCGTCGGCCGCCGATCCCGCGACGGCGAAGAAGTCGTTGAGGATACCGTTCACCTGCTCGAGCTGCTCGGGAGTGACGGCGGCGCAGAGCTGTTTCCACACCGCGTCGTTCTCGAGCTCCTTCCTGATCCTGTCTCTCGTGTTCATCGATTACCTCCCCAAAAGACCTCTCACGCTCTCTGCTGCCGCTTTTGTTGCCAACTCTTCGTTTCTGCTTGCGAATTTGCCGTTTTCATTCTTTACAGCGTTCGCAGCAACAGTAAAGACACTGTTGGTGAATTTTAGCGCGTCGAACTGGACGTTGAGGCTCATGTGAATGTGAATGGGCTTGTTTTCGACCTGAATGTTCTTCTTCTGAAGAGTGAAATCACTTGCAATACTATCAATGATGGCGTCGATGTTACCCACCTCGATGTCTGCAAGAAGATCGCTGAGCTCTATGAGCGAATAGATACTTTCGCCCAGTGTATCATAGATGGCGAATCCGTAGGCCTCGTTTATCTTATCCACCCTACTACTGAGTTGTCCCATTTTCCCTGTTATGGCCAATATAGCATCGAAGACTGATTCTGCAGCCGTGAATTTTTTCGAGGAAATCTGTGGAGCAGAGTCTATCGCTGTCATAAGACTTTTGTACTGTTCGCTGTTGATAGAATCCGTCAATTTCGAAAAGATGGCAGAAGAATTGTGCGCTCCGATAATGAGGCTAGTCAGCTTGACGGGATCACCAAACTTGATGAACGTTTCGGTCATTCGACTGACGGTCTCGAATGACTTGTCGACGAGATCGAATTTTTTGCTGAGCGCTCCCAAGTTGCCGATCTTGATGCTGTTTGCAATTTTTACCATGGCAGTGAACGACCTGCTCATGTTCGATTCTGCAAGTGTGGTTATAAATTCTGCCGCAAATTCGAGTGTCTTCTTCACTCCTGCCATTGACGGCTGCGGCCCATTTTCTCTGGATTTAAGCAACGATGTTGCCAAGTCAGTGATCGGACTGATCACGCCTGCCAGGGCACTCATGACTTTCACGACAGTCTCGACTTTTTTGAGTGTTTTTTCTGGGACATCTTTCACTAGATTTATCATTTTCTCCACTATGACTTTTGCGTGTTCGCCGATGCCGGCGATGAAAGTACTGACGGACCCCAGAATGTCTCCAATTCCTCTGACCGCGCCGCTTCTAAAAAGTTCGTTTGCTTTCGGATTCTTCAGCATCTCTCCGGCTATTGAGAGGGGCTCAAACAGGCCCATGATTGCTTCGAGAACATCAGTGACAGCAGATACCTGCGGTCCAAGATTGTCGGCAGGTATGCCCTCGACCGTCTTCAACAGTGACTTGATAATGCCCGGAATTTTTTCCTGGATGGTGTCGAGGAACTCTTCGATGACCTGGAGACCCAACAACAGCGGGCCCGCTGCGAAGAAGCCGACCGCACTCGCAGCCATCATCCCGGCAGTAGTTGTCACGAGAGCTACCAACAGGCTGGCAAAAGCGCTTATTTTTGAAACATCAAAATTAATGCTGTTGATAGAGTCTACGATTCCGCGCATGTATTCGATGAGACCGGGAACTATCTTCGACAGAGCAGAGACAACGCCGTACATTACCGTGAATGCTGGTATTAGCACCGGCAAGCCGACTGCCAACAAGGCTGTACCCATGACAGCGAGAGCGCTGAGCGCCGCTACTGCCCCTGCGGCTGCCACCGCTGCCACCGCCGCAACTGCGAGAAGAGCCGTAAAGACAGTGAATTGCAGTATAAACTCGCTTAAAGATGTCATCTTTTTTGCTGCACCGTCCAGTGTCTCGGCTTCGAACATCGAGTCTACTAGAGCGGCAAACGCACCCATCGCGATGACAAGCACTGCAGCGATACCGAGTGCAGCGGCTGCCGCCGCTGCCGCAGGTCCCAAGGCTGCTGAGCCGGCGGCGATCGCAGCGCCGGCAACGAGCAGGGCGACGGCGCCAGCGAGCACAGTCATCGTCATAATCAGAATCTTCGTGACGTTTTCTATACCACCCTGCGGGATCGTCGCTGCCTCCTTCGCAAGTTGGATCATGCCGTACATGATACCGCCGATGGCCAAGACGATAACGCCCGTTATTGCAGCCGCTTTCAGCAGGCTCGACTTGGGTATTGATTTCAAACTCTCCAGGACGGTTCTCAGCTCTGCAATGAAAACATTCACTCTCGCCATAGCTCCAGGCGGTGGCGTTGCAGCAGTAGCGGTGAGAGCAGACAAAAGCATCGTGCCGAGAGCTTGCATAAAGAGCGTAAAGCCCGTAGTGACAGCGATTTTCAACATACCGAATGCGAGAGCGGACCCAAAATATACGGCAAACACGCTTCCCAGCGCCATGACAATGGTAGGACCATACTTGAAGAGAGCTGTCACAACAAGATTTTTCAGAGAATCTAAGAGCTTGGGCAGTGATTTCTGAAGTGACTCGATGATCGGACTGAAAAATGATTCTGCGAAGTTGCTAGCTGATTTTAGATAATCTTCGGGGTTTGCGATGAATTTGACAAGTTCATCGATTCCCAGCGTGAGATTCTCTATCACAACTTCCAAAAGTCCAGCAAAGATACCAGAAATTGCGTTCTTGAACTCGTCGAATCCCTCGCTGATCATCGAGAGACCCTCGCCTCCCGAGAACATCTCCTTGACATCAAGGAAGAATTTTTTGACAGCTTGCGCAGGATTGCCTTTCAACGTCTTGAAGAGCTTGTCAAAGGCTTCTCTCAAATTCTTGATCAAATTGCCCATGCCGTCTTTTCCGGTGAGCAGCTTGTGCAGACCATCGAACATTTTGCCAACGCCCGGAAATGCGTTGACAAACACCTTACCCACTTCGCGACCGAGGATACGCATTCCTTTCAAGAGAGACGCAAGATCGTAAAGAACCCTCCTCCCCTTTTCTGACCTTGAAATACCTTCGCCGAATCCCGAGAAGAACTCTGACAGGAATGAACCGCTGTGCTGGATCGCTTCCACCACGCGCTTGATATCCTTGCCGAGATCTTGCATAATCTCTTGTTGTGACTTCTGTTTCTTGCCGCTCTTCTCGGCTTCCCGTTGTATTTCCTCGTACGACTTGCCGACGTTCTTGTTCGAGAATGCGAGACGAACGTTGTTCTCGTCCATTCCCGATAGGGTCGCGAGCTGCTTGATCTGTGCCTTGTTCATCGTCTCGGCACTCTGTCCCGCTGCGAGCATCTGATCGCGTAGGTATTCGAACGCCTTCGCTGGGTTCTCTTCCTTCATCAGCTTGATGGGGTCGATGATCGTGCCGAATGACTGGGCAAATTTTGACGCGTTCGTTGCCGCGCTCTCAAAATCGGCAAACTGGTCGAGGACGCCAACGACGTCTTTGAGTTCGAGACCGTATGACCTCACCGTGACTGAGGCTGCAGCCATCGCCTCTTTTGTCACTCTACCAAACTTGCCAGAGTTCGTGGTGAGGTAAGCCATGTCTCGAGCGACGTCCTTCGAAGAGATGCCGAGACCCGCGAATTTCTCGCCCATGTCCTTCGCAATCTTGCTCATCTGCAGGAATTCAGTCCTGAAATTCTTGCCCAGGGCTTTCGACTGCATGATGACGGCTTTCATGTCTTCGTTCGTGAGACCGAGCCCCTTCTTGAAGACAACCAGATCGCCCGCGGCATCTCCGAACTTCTCTCCCAAGAGACCGATTGCGGGACCGAGACTCTTCGAGATGTCCAGCGCCTCCCTGATCGCCGCTGCCGTCCCCTCGGGACCCATGCCGAAGACCTTGGAAATTGAGAGACCCGCTTCGCCGAGTGACTCACCCATTTCCTTGCCACCATCGACAACTTCCTTCGCCAGTCCCTTGCTCGGATCGCCATACTGCTCGCGAACGTCTTCGATCGCTTCGGCGATGGCGCGACTCGCGTTTGCGAGGTCTGCCGCCTTGTTCATCATTACGTCAAAAATCTTGAGAGGTATCGCAAGGATCGCCTTGCCGATATTCAAAATTCCCGTGGCTGCGGAGTCGACAAGACTGATGAAGCCCCTGACACCAGCGACGCCCTTTGAGAAAGAATTCGCGAAGACCTTTCCAACTTCTTTTACAGACTTGAGGAGCTCACCAGTAATTTCGGCTTGAGCTTTCTGTTGTTTTTTAGATTGCTCCGCTGACTTTGCGACCTTGTCGAACTCAGCGGCAACTCCAGCTACTGACGCTGCTTGGGCTTCGGCAGCCTTTGCAGCGTCTGTTAGACCAGACTTTATCTCCTGTACCCTCTCAGCCACCTTGTCGACATCTTCACACTTCATTGCCTTGCAGAAGGCAATCGCAAGCTCGGCCTGGTCGGATATCTGCTTTGTCTGGGCAGTGAGAAGTTTTCCGCGTTCAGCAATCGCTTCGTTTATCTGTTGCTGAATTCTCAGATTGGCTGCCGGATCAGACATGTTTCAAGCGTCCTCGACTTTATCTATACAAAAGCGCGAGGTCTTAGATGTCCCAGTCCTCGCCTGTCACTCTTTTGAACCGCTCGGCAGCGATTTTTCGACGCTCCATCAGCCCTCTCACCGTCTTCGCGTCCAGCTCTTCTCTCAGAGCGCGAAGGAGCGCAGAAGAAGATTCTGCGGCCTCGTAGATCGTCGCAACAACGATCGGCGGGCCAACAATCTCGAGCTCTCGACGAGTGCCGAGGACATACTCCAGAATCGATTTTTTGATTTCAGGCTGCATGTCCCTAAATATCTACCTCACGGGCTAAGTGAAACGTCGAAGTTTGGCAGGAACCGCATCTCTGTGTCTGCCAAGTAGCGATCGTGTGTCGGGAGTATTTTGGTGAAGAGCTCTCGAATTCGACTCACCTTTCTCGCTAGACTTCTTCAGTTCCTCGTTGATCCGCCTGATGAACCACATCCTGTAGGAAATAGGAATGTTGTAGCACTCCCAGTATGAGAACCCCATGTAATACATCAGGAGGAATGAGTGTTCGAGGAAGATCTCTTTATCACCCGGAGTTAGGCCAAAAAAACGTGACCCCCAGCGGGATGCGCACCTCCGACGTCTCCGAACAAGACGGACAGTCCATGTGCGATGTCATATCGATACCGGGCTCGTGCTTGTCGATGTGGTTGCGGAGGTGAAGCGAGTCACGGGCAGGCATGTTGCGGATGAAGGCGTTGATCAGGTTCTTGTCGGTCTTGCCCTCGATGGCAACAATCGAGAACTGGAGACGGGTGGTGACGACGTTGTCTCCCATGCCGCCTGCCTTCTTCTTACGTTCCTGAATAGTGAGAATTTCCTCTTCATCGGCGCCAGTGAGGAACTTGAAGCGCACTTTCTTCTTTGTAGCAGGAAGGGTCGTCTCGAAGAGGTTCGACCCAGGCTCAACGGGATCGAGATCGAGGGACTTGAGTTCGAGCTCCGAGAGGTTGAAAGTCTGCTTCGACTTTGTCCCACAGGCCGGACAGTCGACTTCCACGTTGTAATCGGCGCCGTAGCCCGTCACGCGAAGTGCGACCATCAGGGCGTTGCGATCGCCCGACAGGAGCTGGGATACATCGACCCTCTTGTCGACGAGACACGACTTGATGAGTTCACTGATGACCGTTCCCTTCTTGATGAGGGCACGCGAGGTGAGAATGTCTTCCTCACGAGCAGTCATCGCGCGGACTTCGACCGTCTCACAGTTGTGAAGCGGAGAGTCGGACGAGTATGTGATACCCTTCGAGGGCAGGGGAATCGCCTCTACCGGAATCTCGAATCCGAAATCGTCCTTCATTACGTCTCGAGTCATCACACCTTGTGGTGCTGTCCCGGTGAAGACCTGGTTTCGCTCGTTTCTCTCAGACAAACTTGCCTCCAATTTCCTTACGAGATTATCGGTTGCGCAGCCGTCTTGTAAACCCGTCCCACATCAGTCACGCAATTCGAGAGTGAGAATTTTATTGCTGCATCCCCAAATTTTTACAACGCCGCGGGCTGCAGCATTGTCCCTCTCTGTCAGACCGTCAGCCTTGTTCGCTCTCACCGAGAATCTGTTGAACCGTCGCCTGAAGTCGGTCCACCAGAACCTGGGAGCTGTTGTCTCGATCTCTTGGTAGCCGACAGTCGCGTAAGACTTGCCGAGACCGAGACGCGTGTCGACGTAGGTCATCAGCCCGCTCTTGCCCGCTGAACGAGCGTGATCCCGCGCTGCGGCTGTGAGCCTGCCGAGGGCTCCCGGTATCGATCTACCCGGTAGAGTCGCAAAGCGCGCGACCTCGAACCACCCCTTCCACTTTCCGTGAAACGGCTCCCTCAACGAGAGGGCGGAGACGAGGACTTCACCGTCGTAGAGACCCCAGGCGATGGAGGCCTGTGTGTCTCCATCGATGTGGGACTGATTGAAGAATTCCTGTCGAATGTCCCTTGATAGGATCGCGAGACGACAGGAGCGGGCACCAAGTGATTTCTGAATGTGACCGAGTCTCGACGCGATCATCGACTCTATGATGTGTCTCTTCTCCCTCCATTCGTCCTCGAAGACGTGGAAGATTTCAGCCCCGACTGATCTCGCAGCTCTCGATTTCTTGTCGTGATAATCCTTCTCGAGAAATTTCTCGCTGTGCCAGTAGAGACCGTTGAACTCGATACCGAAATTCTTCGATGGGACCCAGACATCGATCTCTTGCGGAGAGATCACCCTTCGAGTGGAGGTCTCGACTTCTGGGACGAGCGACCTGACAAATTCTTCTATCTCTTTCTGACCCGTAGAGGTCATGTTGTCGCACTTCACGCAGGCACCTGATTCGAGAGAGTAGAGGGATCGCACTTGCTGCGTCCCGCACTCGAGATGCGTGACCGTGAGACCCCAGCCCTTGCGGGAGGAATAACCGTCCGCGTCAATTCTGAATCCGAGACCCTCGACCCGCTGAGCGACCTCCTCGACGCTGAGCCTGCGACCCGCCTCGCGAGCGCGGTATGACTCGGAGACCTTGCGAGCTGCTGCTGCAAGAGAGCGAGAAGTCTCCTTGGTGAGACCCGCATTCCACTGCCTGAGCTCGCCGGAGCTGAACTTTCGAATTTTTGTGATCGCCTGGCGCGCCACGCTCTCAGAAGTCAATTTCGTGTGACCACGCTGCCAGGGAACGATTTCGCCGCTCGAATACTTTGTCGCGAGTGTTTTCGACTTTTTATCGCTCGCTGTCCTGAGAGATTCGCTCGTCTCTTTGGTGAGACCCGAATTCCACACTCTCCACGAGCCCGCTTCACGTGAGAGGGCGCGTGACGCTTTCATGCTCTCGATGACGCTGGGGTCCGAGAAACACGTCGAGACTCTCGCGTTGTGACCCCGCAGGTAGGTCGAAAATCCGTCTTTCCACCCTTTCCAAGGAGCGCTCATCCCACAGCCGCAAGCGCAATCTGGCGCCTGTGGGAGAGAGAATTTCTCTAGATACGCATCGAAAGATTCTAGATGGTGAGCGTCGAGGAGGTGCGCAACGAATCGCGGCTCCTGGCGAGAAGTGAATCCGCAGCGTGGACAAGAAAATACGAACGCCATCGAGCGTAGACTCCATGGCGTAAGTATAACTATTCTGTTGGAACTGTTACTGAAGAATCAGTACTGCAGAACGCAATTGTCCATCTGAATGGTGAGAGCGATGTCGGACGGATCTTCAGTGCCGTAGTCGAGGTCGCCGAAGGTCGCGTTGGTGATCTGCGCGCCCTTGATATCCCAGAGTTCCACGACGGTGCCGATCGGATCGAGCATCTTCAGCTGGATGTCGCGCTTGTAGAAGTCAGCGTAGCCCGCGCGACCAGAGACAGACTCGTAGTGGGTGCGGATCCACTCCATCACCTGCTGCGCGCCCGAGGGGGCGATCGGGTCGTGGAGGGTCACCGACATCGTGCTGAACTTCGCCTTGCCAGCGATGTAGCGGGTCGTGTTGATCCAGTTGATTTCCTGGGACGGAATTTCGATGGTAGGTCGCGAAGCCGTCTTCACGAGGAACGCATCGACTCCCTCGATAGCGAGAACCCACCGGAATTTCCTCTTGGGCTCAAAGCGATTCGGCAGCATGTCTGTGACGGAAAGTGTCTCGGCCATATTTTTGACTCCTTGTTTTTATCTATTCACAAGCCGAAGCTCAGATCTCAACGTTGGGGTTGGAAACCACAAAGTCGAGCGAGATGAACTCGACGGAACGAGTCGGCTGGATGAAGATCTTACCGCGGACGGTGTTGTTCTCCACGTCAGCCTGCGTCGTTGTGGTGGTATCGATCTTCACGCGGTAGCGGTCCACGCCCTGCTGGGCCTGAATCTGCTTCAGGATCGGATCGACGAGGGCCGAGAACCTCGCGAGCGTTGCCGCTCGGTTGGGCTCGAAGAGGATGGAGCTCGCCACGTTTCTCACTTTCCGACGGAGGTCGATGAGGAGGCGGCGGACGTTCACGCGATCGAGTGCGCTCGCCCGTGCGAGCAGCGTCTTCTGGCCGTAGACGACGGGAGTTGTGCTGCTGCCAATCGTCGTGATGGGGTTGATGTCGTTGCTGTAGAGAACATCGAGATTGTCACGGTTGAGTTTCGTCTGCGTCTCGACGACCGTGCTGAGGGCACCGCGAGTGAAACCTGCGGGGGCGAACCACGGGAACGCGAGCGAGTCGTTGAGACCGAAGGCGCCGAGGACCGGGATCGAAGGCGGGCAGACGAGGTTCGTGAGAGTCGTCGGGTCCGTCATCACCACGTCGGGGAAGTACGCCGCGGTGAAGGAATTGTCGAGGCGGCGGTTCTTCAGGCCGTTCGCCGTCAGCGAGACGGAGACGGTGTCGCTCGAGCCCGTGACGACCTCATCGCTGATGTTCCTCTCCTCGATGTCCATGATGTAGATCGCATCGAAACGGGAGGTGACAGCGTCGATGGCGTAGTCGGTGACACCGGGCTCGCGGATGCCGGGGATCGCGAGGATCTGGATGTCCGCGAACGCCTTGTCCTCGAGGATGTCGATCGCCTTCCGGTAGGCAGCAACAGTGGGACCCGTGGGACCGAACTGCGTGGAGGTGAAGTCCATTTCCCGCGCTGCCGCGTTGTTGAGGAGTTTCGCCTTGTCGCTGTTGAAAGCGTTCGTGCCGTCGAAGCCGCCCTGGACGTAGAAGGTGAACTTGAGGAACTTCCTCGTGGTGAAGTCCTCGAAGTCGTCCACCGTCACGAAGCGACCACCGCCGGCAGCGAGAGTCCCATCGCGACGATACTGCGACGACGCCCAGAGGTTCGGGTTCGGATACCCGGTGAGGGACGAGGTGCCAGCGACCTGGACTTTCGTGAGAGTGAACAGGTTCCTGTTGTAGGCGTCTGCCCCGACAGTCGTGAGCGGCTTCGCCCAGACGCTGAAGTAGTCGCTGAAGTACTTCGTGAGGGACGCCGGAGTGTTGTCAGAGTAGGTGTTCTTGTTCGGCTCGGTCTTGTCGTCGTTCACCTCGAACTGCACGCCCCAGTGGAAGTAGGGGCTCGCAGCCGCTGCCGTTCCGGATCCGAGAGCGATGTTCCTGCGGAGGGGCACGGGCAGCATCTTCACGCCGCTGATGCGGGTGAGCGAGCTCGCGATGTTCAGGTAGGGTGCGCCGCGGAAACCCATCGGCAGGGCGCTGGCGGGAACCTCCTGGTTCTCCACGTCGGCCGGAATCTCCACCCTGATGTATGACGAGACGTTCGTGTAGTTGCCCTCGACCACGAGTTTCTGGGCGCCAGCGACGCGATCGAAGTCGTAGTAGGTCTTCGTGTCGCCGATCATCTTTCCGATGTAGCGCTCGGAAGCCGGGTTGATGGTGAGACCCACGTAGGACTCGAGGACCTGCGGGACGTCGTCGGTGTCGCCGAACTCTCTCACGTAGAGATCGAAGGTGCCGTATTCCGAAGTCGGGTCGGTGGAGGGCGCGATGTTCCTGATAGAGATCTTGAACTTCGTGTTCGCGTAGGCGCCGTCGTCGAGAGCGTGGACCTTGAAGAGGTCGACGGGGGCACCGCCGAAGTCCTGGGAGATCACGAAGGGCGAGTAGGCGGTGCGGAAGCGATCCTCGAATCCCTCGAAGTTCGGCACGGTCGTCGAACCGGAGTTCGCGCCGAGGGCGCCCGAGAGGACGAAGGCGACTTCCTGGCGGACGTCAGCGGTGTTGCCGCCCGCGCCGTCGGTGACGACCCCTGTGCCCGTCACGACAGTGTAGGAACGGTAGGCGTCGTAGGTGGTGTAGAGGTAGTGACCCGCCTGTTCGGCCTTCGTCGGATCAGTGTTGAAGATGTCACCGAAGTAGTTTGGCGCCTGGGGATCGAACGACGCAGTGACGATGTTCGGGTAGGTCGCCGTCGCCTTGTGACCGCTCAGCAGGAGAACGAACTCCTGGAGACCGCCAGAGAATTTCACGCTGCCCGTCATGAAACCGTACGCGCTGGCGGGAACGCTCGCCGCCGGCAGGTCGTTTGTCGTCCCGCCGCCAGAAGACGAGAGAACGGGAAGGACGCCCGAGGGAGCGAAGAGGACGCCGCGGAGAATCGGGACTGCCGTGGCGCTCGTCTGGGTACCGGCCTCCGA
>Ga0214917_10007875_pt1 | contig 10633 bp, 9 predicted proteins | sample LL_1208_BB_MetaG_FD_177983 | JGI IMG/M metagenome (GOLD analysis project Ga0214917, IMG submission 177983) | Freshwater microbial communities from Lake Lanier, Atlanta, Georgia, United States - LL_1208_BB | ecosystem: Environmental > Aquatic > Freshwater > Lake | place: USA: Georgia | collected...
CTTGGTCTCGGGCTTGGTCTCGGGCTTGGTCTCGGGCTTGGTCTCGGGCTTGGTCTCGGGCTTGGGTTCGGATTTGGGCTCGGCTGGGGGTTCGGGCTTGACCGGCGGCGCCGGCGGATCCTCGCGCTTCGGCGGCTCGGACACCGGGGCCTTGGCCGGCGCTGCAGGGGGCGCCGCGGGCTTCGAGCAGCCGACGGCGGAGAGCCCACAGGCCAGAAGGGCGGCGAGCGGCAGGACCGAAACTCGGGAGAACAGTTTCATGAGACGGCGACTCCGGCAAGACATGGCGAAGAATGGCGCGAGGGCGACAACGGGATCGACACCGATCCGGCTCACGGATTTCACCGTCGCCCATACCGCGGGCCGAAAGTATACTCCGGGTAGTGTTTTCGGCGGGAGATCGGCTCCCGTCGCAGGCGCGTGAAGGATTTCGTGGAGCGATCTCACATGGCTTCTCGGCTGTCTTCCATCGTCCGTTCGCCGGGCTGCCTGTCGGCCGGCCGCTGCCGCTTTCCACGCGTGGCGCCCCTGCTGCTGGCCGCCTGTGTGGCCTGGCTCGGCGCAGGCCTGGCCCACGCCAAGTGGGGCGGCGGCTGGGGCGGCGGCTACGGCGGCTTCGGTGGCGGCTGGGCGTCGACGGCCCAGCAGGGCGCCGACATGGGGCTGGCCTCCGTGGTCCGCGCCCAGGGGTACGCCAACCTCAAGAACTCGGAAGCGGCCAAGAACTGGGAAGAGGCCAAGACCATGGAGATGCAAAACCGTCTCCGCTGGACCGAGACCTACTTCGAGATGCGGAAGGTCAACCGCGAGAAGCGGGCCGACGAGGCGGGCCCGCCGATCACGCACGAGCAGGCGATCTCCCTGGCGAAGATGAAGGCCCCCTCGCGGCTCCAATCCACCCAACTCGACCCGGTGACAGGCCACATCGAGTATCCGCTGATCCTGACGCAGGACATCTACAAGCAGTATCGGGACCGCCTCGATTCGCTGTTCGCGAACCGCGCGGCATCGGGTGGCAGCATTCGCTACGAGGACTTCCAGGCGATCCAGACCACCGTGTCGCAGTTCGTCGAGGCGCTCCAAAAACACGTCTCGGAGTATGCGGCCGGCGACTACGGCCGGGCCCGCAATTTCCTCGACAGCCTCGCCAACGAGGCCCGCTCACCGGCCGGCTGACGCCACCCGGGCCAAGAGCGGCAGCGTGGCCGCCCGCAGCAGGCACGAGCCGACGAACACGGCCGCGTAGGCGTCGCGGTCTTCGCCCAGCCACCGCAGCAGCAGGCCGCCGCAGGCCGCCCCGGCGACCGTCGCCACCGCCACGCCCAGCGTGTAGACGCTGATCACGCCGCTGCGATCGCGGTCGCCGACCAACTCGAAGAGCAGGAGCGTCACCGCCAGCTCGTAGGCCGCCCAGCAGGTGCCCGCGATGAACTGCACCACGACCAGCCAGCGCACGTCGATGCTCGGCAGCCAGAGCAGCGACAGCGGCACCACCGCCAGGCTCGCCAGCACCAGGAGCCGGCGGGGCCCCAGCCGTGAGCCGAGCCGGCCGATCGCCGGAAGCAGCAACGCCTTGACGAGAAAACCGGCGCCGAAGACGGCGAGGAACTGGCCGTAACTGAACCCCAGGGCCTCGAGCATGTAGGGGACGAAGTAGGGACCTGCAAACTGCAAGCCGAACGTGAAGCAGCAGAGAAACGCGACCAGCGGCCCCGCCTGGCTGGAGGCGAGGTCGTGCAGTCCCGCGGCGATGCGGCCCCGGATGGAAACCGGCCCCGGGGCCCCGTCCCGCTCCCGCCACTGCCGGCGCGGCTCGCGACACCCCCAGAGACAGGCGGCGGAAAACAGCCTGGCGGCGGCCGCCGCCAGGAACAGCGCCTCGAATCCGCTCAGCGCGGCGTCCTGCGCGGCCTCGACGCCCAGCACGAGGCCGCCGGCGACGAACGCCGCGAGCACCGCGGCCTGACCGAGCCGGCTCCGCTGGGCGAAGTAGGCCGTGCGCAATCGCGGCGGCACGAGCGTGGCCGTCCACGATGTCCACGAGGGCGCCGACGCCATGCCTGCCGACCAGTAGACGCTCACCGCCACGAGCAGCTGCCATGCCTCCGCGTGCCCCACGACCGCCCACCAGGCCAAGGGCACGAGACTGGCCGCCTGGATGCCGGCGCACAGCGCGACGAATCGCCGTCGGCCTCCGACCCGGCGGACGGCCAGCGGCGCGGAGAGCTGCACGACGGCGCCGACCAACAGGGGGACGCTCGCCACGAGCCCGGTCACGACCGCCCCCAGGCCGAGCGCCAACGCGAAGGCGCCCAGGTACATCTCCCCGCACCCCACCATCACGCTGTAGCCGATCGCGTCGAGGGTGCCGATGACGAGGTCACGGCGAAGTCCGCTCCGCCACCAGCGAAGCGGGACGGATTGGGGGCGGGAGGTGGGGTGCGACACGAGGAGCCCGGGCCACTGGAGTGCCGGAACAGGTGCTCATGTCTATACTCCCGCGGCCCGGCGGGATAGCCGCCCGGCCGAAGACGCCCGTCGCGAACCGCACACCCGTGGAGACACTCGTCATGAAGGCCCTCGTCACCGGCGGCACCGGCTTTGTGGGCCGCCGCCTGCTGCCGCTGCTCGACCGCCCGATCGTCCTCTCGCGAGACGTCGAGCGGGCGCAGCGGTCAGTGGGCCGATTCGCGGGCCGGGTGCTCGGCTGGGATCCCCTCGACGGGCCGCCGCCGGCCGAAGCTTTCGACGGGGTCGACGTGGTCTTCCACCTGGCGGGCGAGTCGGTGGCCGAAGGCCGCTGGACGGCGGCCCAGAAAGGCAGGATCCGCGACAGCCGCGTCCTCGGGACAAGGCATCTCGTCGCCGGAATGGCCAAGGCCGAGCCCCGCCCCCGCGTGCTCGCGAGCGCGTCGGCCGTCGGCTACTACGGCGACCGGGGGGAAGAGGAGCTCACCGAGACCTCCCGGCCGGCATCCGACTTCCTCGCGGACGTCTGCGTGGAATGGGAACGGGAGGCGCTGGCCGCCGAGAAACTCGGCGTCCGAGTCGTGACGCTTCGCACCGGGATCGTGCTCGGCGAGGGCGGGGCACTGGCCAAGATGCTCACCCCCTTCAAGCTCGGCGCGGGCGGGCCGCTCGGCAACGGCCGGCAATGGATGCCCTGGATCCACGTCGCCGACATGGCGCGGCTCTATCTCCACGCCGCCGCCACCGAGGGCATCCGCGGCCCGATGAACGCCGTCGCCCCCAACCCCGTCCGCAATTCCGAGTTCACCAAGGCCCTGGGGCGGGCCCTCCATCGGCCGGCCTTCATGCCCGCGCCCTACCTCGGCCTGCGGCTCGTGTTCGGAGAGTTCGCCAAGGTGCTGTTCGCCTCGCAGCGGGTGATCCCCAAGGTGGCCCTCGACACGGGCTTCTCGTTCGAGTTCCCCGAGATCGCCGGGGCGCTGACGGAGATTCTCACTCCGGCCGCGGCTTGAGCCGGTGACACGCGCGGCCGCGTCAGCCACGGCAGGCGCGGCGGCGGGCTTCCTCCACGCGGGCCACGGCTTCGGCGACGGAGCCGGCGACAGCCGTCAGGTGGCCCATCTTCCGGCCCAGCCGCGGCTCCCGCTTGCCGTAGAGATGCAGCCGCACGCCGGGCACGGCCAGGGCCGCCGCCCAATCGGGCTCCCGCGGAACCCGCCCCGGATCGGCTCCCCAGCAGTCACCGAGCAGGTTCGCCATCGCCGCCGGCGCGACCGGCCGCGTCGCGCCGAGCGGCAGTCCGCAGACGGCCCGTACCTGCTGCTCGAACTGGCTCGTCTCGCAGGCCTCGATCGTGAGGTGGCCGGAGTTGTGGGTCCGCGGGGCGATCTCGTTGACGAGCACCCGGCCGTCTCTCGTGACGAAGAACTCGACGCAGGCCACGCCGACCACGCCGAGCGCGGCGAGGATCCGTCCGGCCGTGTCGGTGGCCGTGGCCAAAACCGAGTCCGGCAGGCCGGCGGGCGCGGTCGACACGTCGAGGATGTGGTGGGCATGCGCGTTCCGCGTCGGGGCGAAAGCCGCGACCGTGCCGTCGAGACCGCGGGCGGCCACGACCGAGATCTCGCACTCGAAGTCGATCCAGCTCTCGAGGACGAGCGCGTGAGGCCCGTCGAGGCCGCCGCCAAGCGCCGCCCAGGCCGGTTCGACATCGGCGGCCGCGGCGAGTTTCAGCTGGCCTTTGCCGTCGTAGCCGAAGGCCGCGGTCTTGAGCACGGCAGGCAGACCCAGCGCGGCGACCGCCGCCCCCAGTTCGTCGCGCGACCGCACCACGCGGTGCGGCGCACAGGGGAAGCCGCGGGCCACCAGGAACGCCTTCTCGCGGACGCGGTCCTGGGTCGTGTGCAGGATCCGCGGCTCGGGCCGCACGGCCGTGACTTCGGCCAGCGCCTCGCCGGCGGCCGCCGGCACGTTCTCGAACTCGAAGGTGACCACGGCGAGCCCGCGGCCCACCTCCGCCAGAAACGCCGGGTCGTCGTAGGCCCCCACGTGCACACGGTCGCAGACGCGGGCGGCCGGGCAGTCGGCGACGTCGCTGATCGCCTCGACGCGATAGCCCATCCGCTTGGCGGCGGCCGCGAACATGCTGCCGAGCTGGCCGCCGCCGAGGATCCCGAGCGTCGCGCCGGGCAGGATCGGGTCGCGCTCGGCACACGGGCTTCCGGCCGCCGACATCGTCACCGCTCCGAGGTACGTTCCGACCAGGCGGTGCTCTCGCCGTTCAGCTCCTCCCGGAGCACGCGGGCCGTCTGCTCGGCACGGTAGGCGACCAGTTTCTCGCGCAGGGCGGGATCCTCGAGCGCGAGGATCGAGATGGCCAGGAGGGCCGCATTGGCGGCGCCGGCCGGCCCGATCGCGAGCGTCCCGACGGGCACGCCCGCCGGCATCTGCACGATCGAGAGCAACGAATCCACGCCCCGGAGCATCGCCGACTCCACCGGCACACCGAGCACGGGCAGGTGGGTCTGGGCGGCCAGCATCCCCGGCAGGTGGGCCGCGCCGCCGGCCCCCGCGATGATCACCTTGAGCCCGCGGTCGGCGGCCGTCTGGGCGTACGTCGTGAGCTTGTCGGGCGTGCGGTGGGCCGAAACGACCTCGCAGGCATGCGCGACGCCAAACTGCCCGAGCAGGTCGGCGGCCCGCTGGAGCGTGGTCCAATCGGACCGGCTGCCCATCACCACGCCCACGAGCGGAGAGGCGGCGGCGGGCGGCATGGGTCGGGTCCGGGAGGAGGGGCGGCAACCGCGGGCCGATCCCGTCTCGATTCGCGGCCCGCCGGGTGCCATCTTGCTTGTGGCCCCGCGGCGTTGCAAGGTGAGGCCATGGCCCGCCCGCTTCCCGAGATCGTCCGCATCGAATGGCCGCCCGGCCACGACGCGCCGCCGCCCGCGACCGACGCCGCCCTCGACCGGGCGGCCGACGTGCTGCGCCGGGGCGGGCTCGTCGCGATCCCCACCGAGACGGTCTACGGACTCGCCGCCGACGCCCTCGACGAAGCGGCCGTCGACGGCATCTTCCGGGCCAAGGGCCGCCCCGCCACCAACCCGCTGATCGTGCATGTGGCCGACGTGGCGATGGCCCGCTCGCTCGCCGCGCCCTGGCCGGAGATGGCCGAGCGGATCGCCGCGGCACTCTGGCCCGGCCCGGTGACGGTGGTCGTGCCGAAGGGGCCTTCGGTCCCCGACGTCGTGACGGCCGGAGGATCGACGGTGGCCCTGCGCTGCCCGGCCCATCCGCTCGCGCGACGGCTGATCGAGCGGTCAGGCATCCCGCTGGCCGCGCCGAGCGCCAACCGATCCGAGCAGGTCTCGCCGACGACGGCCCACCACGTGCTCGAGAGCCTGGGGTCGAAGGTGGGCCTGATCCTCGACGGCGGGCCGTGCGAGCGGGGCATCGAATCGACCGTGATCGACTGCACGGTCACGCCGCCACGGATTCTCCGCCCGGGCCCGCTCACGCGGTCCGACCTCGAGGCGGCGGTGGGCGGCCCCGTGGTCTGGCCCGCCGCAGACGAGGCCGCGACGGGACCGGCACGCTCGCCCGGCAGTCGCGCCAGGCACTACTGTCCGAAGACGGCCCTGGAGCTCCCCGCCGATCCGGCGGCCCGCGTGCAGGCCCACCTGGCGGCCGGCCGGCGGGTGGGCTGGCTCGTGCTCGTGGCCGACGAGCGGGCCCGGACGCTGGCCGGCTCGCGGGACCTCGTGGCCGTGCCGATGCCGACCGACCCGGCGGCGTATGCGCGGCAGCTCTATGCCACGCTCCACGCGCTCGACCAGCGTCAGCTCGACCGGATCGTGGCCGACCCGCCCCCGGCCGACGAAGCCTGGCGGGCCGTCGCCGACCGCCTTTCCCGCGCCGCCGAGCCGGGTGCGGGCTCATAGTCTTGGACCCCGCGGAGGTGCGGCCGGGGCCGAAGGCCCGCGGGCCGCAAAGGCTGCAGGGGGCAGGGATGCCCCTGCAGCCGTCGTAAAAAACCCTGCCTACGCCACCACGTTCCGCGGCCGGCCCTCGAGAAACGCCGTGAGGTTGGCGGCCGCCGCCGCGATCAGTCGGACCCGGGCCTTGCGGGTGGCCCAGGCGACATGTGGCGTGATCACGCAGTTGGGCGCCGCGAGCAGCGGGCTGCCGGCGCGGGGTGGCTCCTGCGTGAGGACGTCGAGGCCCGCGCCGGTGATCCGGCCGGCCACCAGCGCGTCAGCGAGGGCCTGCTCGTCGACCAGTCCGCCGCGGGCCGTGTTCAGGAGATACGCCGAGGGCTTCATCGTGGCGAGCCGCGCGGCGTTCACGAACTGCCGGGTCTCGGGCGTGAGCGGACAGTGGAGGCTGACGACGTCGGCGGTGCGAAACACATCGTCGAGCGACAGAAACTCGACGCCTTCGTCGCGGGTGCCGGCCGACCGGCTGCGGCTCACGGCCACCACCCGCATGCCGAGGGCCCGGGCGATGCCCGCCACGCGGCAGCCGATCGCGCCGTAGCCCACGATGCCGAGCGTGAGGCCCTCGAGCTCCACGAGTTCGCCGTCCCAGTAGCAGAAGTCGTCGCAGGCCTGCCAGCGGCCCGTCCGGGCACTCGTCGACAAGTCCCCGGTCTGGTTCGTGAGTTCGAGCAACAGGGCGAAGACCGCCTGGGCCACGCCTGGCGTGCTGTAGCCGGGCACGTTCGTGACGGTGACCCCGGCGGCGGCCGCGGCCGCGAGATCGACCACATTCACGCCGGTCGCCAGCACACCCACGTACTTCAAGGCCGGCAGGGCCGCGACGGTGGCGGCGGTGAGCGGCGTCTTGTTGGTGAGCACGGCCTCGGCGCCGGCGGCGCGGGCGACGATCTCCTCGTCGGGCGTGCGGTCGTGCACGGTCAGATCACCCAAGGCCGCGACCGGGGCCCAGTCGAGGTCACCGGGGTTGGTGGTGAAAGCGTCGAGAATCACGATCCGCATGCGGTGTCTCCGGGGTGGGCACACTGTAGCGTTTCCAGAACGCGAGCCGCCGATCAGCAGGAGGCCAGCGGCCTGCTGCTCCCGCTTGACCGAGAGATCGCGAGGGGTTGCCCGTGCCATGGAGCCGGCCTTGCTGGCCGAGCGGAGGCAGGATGCCGAAGCGAGGCCAGCATGGAGCGAGCGGACGGCAGGATGCCGGTAGCGAGCGTCCGGCGAGATGGCATGGGCAACCCCGAGCCTGCACGCGAGAGGCCGCAGCGAGCGTCCGGGCGACAGGGACCAGCAAACCCGAGCCTGCACCACTGACGTCGCTACCCCCCGCCCCCCCGCCCTACTGCGGCGCGAGCGAGCGGCCGCGCCAGGCAGTCTTGAGGCCGAGGGTCTTGCGAATCAGGGCCACCCACTGAATCGCGAGAAAGACGGCCACACCCAGAGGATGAACCAGCGCACTCGTGATGCTTTGCCGAAACCGCACCGCGTCGAGCACCCGCGGGAGATACGCGAGCGCCGCGGCGGCCAGCGTGACGGCCGCCGTGCCGGTCGGCCAGCCGACGAAGCCCGTCGCCAGGCCCCAGCCGGCGAACAGCGGCGGCAACACGGCGCCGCCCCCGAGCAGGATCGTGAACGGCACGATCGTGGCCGCCGAGCCGACGCCCTCGGTGGCGTTCTTCGAGAGCCCGCGCCAGACGTCGAGGCTGCGGGAATACATCCGGCAGGAGGCGATCTCGGTGGCGTCGAAGATGTCGGTGACTCTTTCCGCGCGGCGGTAGGCCCGCGGCAGCTTGACGCCGTCGTGGAGCGAGGCGCGGATCGCGGCGTGGCCGCCGGCCCGCTCGTAGTCGGCCCGCCGGGTCACGAACAGCTGCCCGCAGCCGGCCGCGAGGCTCGGCGTGTTGACCTGCCGGGCCCGGGCCAGCGGCAGGTATCCCAGGAGCACGAAATGGATCAGCGGCAACAGCAGCCATTCGAGGAACGACCCGGTCTCCTGCAACGGGAAACCGCTGGCGAGCGCCGCCCCGCCGGCCTCCAGGAACGCGACCGACCGCGCGACCGCGTCACGGGCCGGCACGACGTCGACGTCGAGAAACAGCCACGTGTCATGCCGCGCCGCCCCCGCGAGCTGCCAACAGGCGTGCTGCTTGCCACACCAGCCGGCCGGCAGCGGCCCGCCGCGGACGAGCCGCACCCGCGGATCCCGGTCGGCGACCGCCGCGACGATCTCCGCCGTCCGGTCGTCACTCGAATCGTCGAGCACGACCAGCTCGAGCTCCACCCCCTCGCTCGCCAACACGTCGGCCATCAGCCGGCCGATCGCCCGCTCCTCGTTGCGGGCCGGCACCAGCACCGACACCGGAGGCAGCGGCCCGCCCGTGGGCGGCTCCGGCGGTGAGCGGAACAGCCGCAGGTTGGCGATCGTGAGCAGCGCCGGGAGCGCGGCCAGGACGAGCCCGGCCCAGGCGAACCCGAGTACGACGAGCGGGCTCACGCGTCGCCCCCGATCTCGCCGCCGTGCGACGGGTCGAACCGCCGGCCCCGCAGCCAGGCCCCGAGACGGCGGATCGTGTCGTAGGCCGGCCCCACGCCCGACCGGCCCGCGAGCAGCGGCCGGAAGGCGGCCGGATCGCGGGCGATCGCGGCGGCTGCCAGCCGATCCTGGGTCGCCGCCAGCTCCGCCGCGATCACGTTCGTCCACTCTTCGGCCGACCGGCCTGGATGGTCGGCGATCCGCAGCGGCTGGCCGAAGGCCGCCAGCGCCTCCGGAGACCGCTCACTCCAAAAGGGATATTCGACCGCGAAGGGGACGACGACGCCCCGCTCCCCGCCGGCCACCGCATGGCCCACGCCGGGACGGATCACGACCGGCCGGGCCCGCGGGTCGGTGAACTCGCCCTGGGCCGTGATCCAGAAGATCACGTCACTCCGCCCGAGCGCGGCTCGCACCATCCGCAGAAAGCGGGCCGAACCCCGCCAGGTGCCGGGCTCGATCCCGATGAAGCCGATCCGCTCGAGGAACTTGTATTTGCCCAGGGCCGCCGCGTCGATCGGGCCGTAGCTCATGCGCCCGGGGAGCAGCGCGGCCCCCAGGAACAGGAACACCAGCGGATCCCACCAGCCCGGATGATTCGCGGCGATCAGCACGGGCTCGCCCTCGAGGTCGGGAAACCCCGGCCCGCCGTCGGGCCCGGCGAGGAGCCGGACGGCGTGGAAATGTCGCCGCAGGTAGCGGCGGACATACCACATGAACCAGCCGTTGAGCCGATGCGAGAACGGCGGCAGCTCATGCTCGTGTCGCGCGTCGCCGCGTGTCATGGCTCACACGGCCACGGCGGCGGCGGAGCGGGCCCGCGGCACGAGCTGGTCGGTATCGACGCAATCGGCGGCGATCCAGCCCGACATCAGCGCCATCGGCATGCCCGGGCCGGGATGGGCCGAGCCGCCGGCCAGGTACAGGCCCTCGACGTCGGGCGAGCGGTTGGCCGGCTTGAACGCCCCGAGAAACTTGCCGTGGCTGGCCAGCCCGTAGATCGCCCCGTCGAGCACGTGGTAGCGGTCGTTGATGTCCTGCGGGGTGAGCGCCCGCTCGACCACGATGTGTCGCTCGAGATCCTTCATGCCCGCGGTCTCGACGAGCTTGCGGATGATCCGGTTGCGGTAGGCGGGCATCATCTTCGACCAGTCGTGGTGGGGCCGCAGGTAGGGCGTGTGGACGAGCACGTAGAGCGCTTCGCCGCCGGGCGGGGCCACCTCCGGCTCGGTCACCGCCGGGGCGCAGACGTAGCAGGTGGGATCGGGGGCCGGCTCGCCGCGCCGATAGATCGCGTCGAACTCGGCGTGCGGATCCTCCGAAAACACGAAGTTGTGGTGGATCAGCTGCTCGTACCGCTTGTCGAGGCCGAGGTAGAGCACCACGCCGGAGCAGGCCGGCTCGTAGCCGCGGCGGCCGAGGAACCGGCGGGCCGGCGGGCCATCGACGAGCTCGCGATGAGTGCGGACGGTGTCGGAGTTGCTGACCACGGCGGCGGCGGGAATCGTCTCGCCGTCGGCCGTCTCCACGCCCCGCACGCGGCCTCCCTCCACGAGGATCTGGCGGATCGGCGTGCTGGTGCGGATGTCGACACCGAGATCGACCGCGAGGCTGGCCAGGGCCCGCGGCACGGCCCCCGTGC
>Ga0214917_10007876_pt1 | contig 10631 bp, 5 predicted proteins | sample LL_1208_BB_MetaG_FD_177983 | JGI IMG/M metagenome (GOLD analysis project Ga0214917, IMG submission 177983) | Freshwater microbial communities from Lake Lanier, Atlanta, Georgia, United States - LL_1208_BB | ecosystem: Environmental > Aquatic > Freshwater > Lake | place: USA: Georgia | collected...
GCCGCCATTACTCCGATGCCCCCAAGCTGCGCTGGCGATTGTTATCTCGAAGGAACGTCTCCGAACTACGCTCAAGCTCTAGCCATAGGGACGGAACGGATTGGCCCCAGCAGCTCGATTCTGACTCTCCAATACGCCACTGGATCCTCTGGATATAAACTCTGGAAAGAAAAGAATGGAAGCGGCAGAATCCTGAACGCCTCGGGGCTTATCTCGGGCGGTTGGCAACAAACTCTCGCAAGAACTGGAACCGCTTTCTCGGGGACCAGCTTCACCAATACGACCTATATTTCGCAAATCGGCGGAAGAGTTTGTCCCACCAACGTATTTTTAGATCACAACAACATGACGGCGACCAGCCGTTGTGTGTACTACGACACAGGGAATGCAAGCCAAACTCTGTCTGCCGCAGGAACGGGGCTGACTGAGGCCCAAGATTGGTTACAGTGGTGGGATCGAGCAGCCACGGGTCGAGGCACTTCATCTTCCTATTTTGAAGGGAACATTAAGACCTGCGCTGATAAAGGCATGCGTTTGCCCACTATGTTTGAAACGTCCATGACCAAGCCCACTGGAACTACCTTGCAATACCTACCGACGGGTGACGGGATCACCCCTGTCTGGGGCGGGGACAATAGCAATGGTGTTCCAAGTTCGAGTGATACATTCACTGCTTCTGCTCTGAATTATGTTGTCGCGCCTGATGGGGCAGCGATTTATTACAAATGGAATGGGGTTTATAATGGCCTTGCACATTTTGGGAATCCCTACGCTATCATCTGCATCCTCCCCAACAGCGATTTAACTCCGGGGGCTCCCACTGCTGTTACTGGCACCATTGGAAATGCGCAAGTTTCTCTCTCGTGGACTGCGCCGACCAGTATTGGCGGGAGCAATATCACGGACTACGTTATTCAGTACTCTTCCAATAGTGGCGCTACATGGACCACTTTCCCCGACACCACTTCGACAGCCACTACTGCCACCGTCACTGGGCTGACAAATGGTACGGCTTACCTTTTCCGAATTGCAGCTGTAAATAGTTCCGGCCAAGGCATTTACAGCGCAAGCTCTTCTTCAGTGACTCCACGGACTGTGCCGGGAGCCCCCACTTCTCTCACCGCAACCTCCGGCAACACTCAAGTTTCGCTCTCATGGACTGCGCCGTCGAGTAATGGCGGTAGCAATATCACCGACTATGTCGTTGAGTATTCTTCCAACGGAGGGTCTTCGTGGTTCACTTTCAACGATGGCACCTCGATAGTCACTACTGCGAACGTGACGGGACTTAGCAATGGGACAGCATACATCTTCCGAGTCACAGCCAAAAATGCTGCGGGAACTGGCAACCCCAGTCTCCCCTCGGCAAGCACAACGCCTCTGCCTTCTGCTTGCGCAGGAGACTGCTACGCGGAAGGGACTTCTCCCAACTACGCCCAAGCCCTTGCGATTGGAACAGAAAGATTGGGCCCCAGCAGTACAGTGCTCACTCTCCAATACGCAAATGGCAGCAGTGGCTATAGAATTTGGAAAGAGAAAAATGGAAGCCGGATCCTCAATGCTTCAGGTCTGATTTCGAAAGGTTGGCAGCAAACCCTCACTCGAGTTGGGACTGCTTTCTCAGGAACGAGCCTCACCAACACAACTCACATTTCTTCCATTGCGGGGAGAGTCTGTCCGACCAATGTTTTCTTGAACTACGACAACATGACTGCAACCAGCAGGTGTGTGTACTACGACACCAACGCCACTTCGCAATCCTTGAGCCAAGACTGGGTCACAGGAGCAGTAGAAGGCGTTGATTACATCGCAAATGCTCTGAGCGCTAGCGGCGGAGCCGGTACCGTTCGGTCGTTCTACGAAGGAAACATTAAAACCTGTGCGGATAAGGGAATGCGATTGCCCACGATGTATGAGACCACGATGGATCCCCCCGCAAGTAATATTCCTACTGGAGATGGAATTACCCCGACTTGGGCAGGCGGCACCAACGGGATTCCTAGCAATGGCTGGTCTTGGACTTCTTCCAACACAATGTACAGTGAGTATTATTTCTGGCTCTGGAACGGTGTGAGTTCGGCGAACATGGGTTACAACGCCAACTTTGGCTACACGGTTCGCTGTATCCTCCCCAACAGCGATTTGGCTCCTGGCGCCCCCACAGGCGTGAGCGGAAGCGCTGGGAATACTCAAGTCACAGTCACGTGGACAGCTCCGACAGATATCGGGGGAAGTTCAATTACGGATTATGTGATCCAATACTCTTCCAATAGTGGCACTTCATGGACTACTTTTAGTGATACCATTTCAACAGCCACTACTGCCACCGTCAATGGACTCACGACGGGCACGGCCTATGTTTTCCGAGTAGCAGCAGTGAACTCTGGGGGCACTGGCCTTTACAGTGCCAAATCCTCCAGCGTGACTCCGACACCGCCACCCGATCCGAGTGGTTTCACAGCGACTGTAAATCACAGCAGCCAAATCACTTTGAGTTGGATCAATAACGGCAGTGGATCTCTCACTTTCCAAGTCGCTTATCAAACAGGATTGACTGCTCCTGCAAATTGTTCGAGCGGCACTGTCATTGCTTATACAACGATTAGCTCAAACACTTCTTATGCTGTCACAGGCCTCACCACTCAAGACTACGCTTTTAGGGTGTGCGCGAGAGACAGTTCGGGAGGGCTTTCCGCGGGAGTCACCACAACGGGAACAACCGGCTGGAAAATGGAAGCTTATTTGAAAGCGCCGAATCCCGATTCATCCGACTATTTTGGCAGCGCTCTTTCATTATCTGGCGAGACGATCGTGGTGGGGGCTTATTCGGAAGATAATGGTGTCACCACGATTACTAATGGCGCTTTCACTTCGGCCGACGCTTCGACAAGTACTGATAGTGGCGCCGCTTATGTCTTTAAACGCAGCGGAACCAATTGGACCAACGAAGCCTACTTAAAGGCACCTAACAATAGCGCTGGAGACATTTTCGGCTATTCCACTTCGATTTCTGGAGACACGATCGTGGTGGGTGCCAACAATGAAGATAACGGGGTCACAACGATTTCCAGCGGAACTTTTTCTGCTGCGGATGCTTCGACGAGCACAAACAGCGGTGCTGCTTATGTGTTTAAGCGCAGTGGGAGCACTTGGACCAATGAAGCTTATTTAAAGGCCACTAACAATAGCCCGGCAGACTACATTGGCTACACCACTTCGATTTCCGGAGATACGATCGTGGTGGGAACCTACTTGGAAGACAATAGCGTCACCACGATTACAAATGGCACTTTCACTTCTGCGGATACCGCGACAAGCACTGACAGCGGTGCTGCTTATGTGTTTAAGCGCAGTGGAACCACTTGGACTAATGAAGCTTATTTAAAAGCACCCAATAATAACCCTGCCGACTACTTTGCCAATTCAGTTTCAATTTCCGGCGACACGATAGTGGTGGGTGCCAACAGTGAAGACAACGGGGCTACAACGATTTCCAACGGTACTTTCACTGCTGCTGACGCTTCGACCAGCACTGACAGCGGTGCTGTTTATGTTTTTAGACGCATTGGAAGCACCTGGGCCAACGAAGCCTATTTAAAAGCCCCCAATAATTCGACCACCGATCGTTTTGGTAGTGCCGTTTCAATTTCCAATAATACGATTTTAGTTGGAGCCTACGCAGAAGATAATAGTGTCACCACGATCACGAATGGTACTTTTACATCTGCTGATGCTGCCACAAGCACGGACAGCGGCGCTGCCTACGTCTTTAAACGCAGCGGAACCACTTGGACTAATGAAGCTTATTTGAAATCACCAAACAATAGTCCTGGAGACAGTTTCGGTATCTCTGTTTCGATTTCGGGAGACACCCTCGTGGTTGGGTCTTTTAACGAGGACAACGGCGTCACTACTATCCTGAACGGCACCTTCACGTCCGCAGACGCTATCACAAGCACGGACAGCGGCGCTGCCTACGTCTTTAAACGCAGCGGAACCGCTTGGGCCCATGAGGCCTACTTAAAGGCATCCAACAACACAACTACTGACCGTTTTGGCGCTGCTGTTTCGATTTCCGGAGATACGATAGTGGTGGGCGCATTCAATGAGGATAATGGTGTGACCACCATTACGAATGGCTCTTTCACTGCTGCTGATGCCTCGATAAAGGCCGATAGCGGGGCTGTTTACGTCTTCCGCAGAGCTGCTACCACTGGACTCACTCCTGTTATTACTTCCGTAACGCCTTCTACTTTCTCCACGATTGGAGGAGGAACGGTTTCGATCTTTGGAAGCGGATTCCAAAGTGGGGCTACTGTGACAGTCGGCGGGGTGGCCTGCACCAATGTCATTTGGCAGAGCTACAATGAAATTCTCTGTACTTTACCGGCAGGCAGCAGCGGCAGCGCAACAGTTGTCGTTAACAATTCCGGAGGAGCCAGTGGCTCGAGCAGTTCAAGCTTCAGTTACGTTGCTCCGAATGATCCCACAGGGTTTACGGCAACTGCCGCGAACAGCACCACTATTAATTTGAGCTGGGCAAGTGGCGGCGGAACTACAGCGACTTATCAAGCAGCGTATCAAACAGGCAGTACGGCTCCCGCAAATTGCTCGAGCGGAACGGTGATTGGCTATGCAACCATTGGGGCAAGCACTTCTATTGCAGTTACTAGCCTCAGCCTCGCCACACAAGACTATGCGTTTAGAGTTTGTGCAAGAGATAGTTCAGGGGGGTTCTCTTCTGGTACAACGACCACGGGTTCGACGGGATGGTATCAAGAGGCGTACCTCAAAGCTCCGAATGCGGATGTTTACGACTCATTTGGCGGGGACGGCGCGATATCCATTTCGGGCAATACAGTTGTTGTGGGGGCTGCTTACGAGGATAGTAATCAAACGACGATCACTAATGGAACAACTGCCAGTGCTGATAATAGTAAGTCTGGCAGTGGTGCTGCCTACGTCTTTAAAAGGACGGGAACGGCTTGGGCCCAAGAAGCCTATCTCAAGGCGCCCAATGCCGACGCGTCTGATTACTTTAGCTATTCGTTCTCCATATCTGGCGATACCATCATAGTGGGAGCACCCTTCGAAGATAGCAGTCAGACGACAATTACGAACGGCACGACAGCCAGCACAGATAATAACAAAGCAGATAGTGGCGCTGCCTACGTTTTTAAAAGAACGGGAACGGCTTGGACGCAAGAAGCCTATCTCAAGGCGCCCAATGCCGACGCGTCTGATAATTTTGGCAATAACCCGATCTCGATTTCTGGTGACACGATCGTGATCGGGGTAATTGGCGAAGACAGTAATCAGACAACAATTACGGCTGGAACGACCGCAAGTGCTGATAATAGCAAGGTCAATAGTGGGGCAGCTTACGTCTTTAAGAGAATGGGAACGACTTGGGCCCAAGAAGCGTACCTCAAAGCTCCGAATGCGGATGCGTCTGATTTGTTTGGTTCTAGTATTTCGATTTCTGCAGACACTGTCGTTGTTGGCGCTAGCAAAGAGTCTAGCAATCAAACGACAATTACAAACGGCACAACTGCTAGTGCTGATAACAGTAAGAGCAATAGTGGTGCCGCTTACGTCTTTAAAAGAACGGGCAGCACATGGGCGCAGGAAGCTTACTTAAAGGCCCCAAATGCCGACGCCTCGGATAGCTTTGGCAATACTTCCTCTATCTCGGGAGACACGATCGTTGTGGGAGCATTCGGCGACTCCAGTAACCAAACAGCAATTACAAATGGGACTACGGCCAGCGCGGATAATAGCGCAGCTTTCAGTGGGGCTGCTTACGTCTTTAAAAGAACGGGAACGACTTGGGCCCAAGAAGCGTACCTCAAAGCTCCGAATGGGGATTCCTCAGATATTTTCGGTTTTCCGGTCTCAATCTCTGGAGACACGATCGTGGTGGGAGCCTATGGAGAGGACAGTAATCAAACAACTATCACGAATGGTGCCACTGCTAGTTCAGACAATAGCAAGAGCAGTAGTGGTGCAGTTTACGTGTTTAAGCGCCTAGGGAGCTTATGGGTGCAAGAAGCTTACTTAAAAGCTCCGAACGCAGATGCGAGCGATTATTTTGGCTATTCGGTCGCGATTTCTGGAGACACAATTACGGTCGGAGCAAAGGGGGAAGATAGCAATCAGGCAACAATTACGAATGACACAACGGCAAGTAGCGATAATACCAATACCGATAGCGGCGCTGTCTACGTCTTCCGCCGTACCTTCACTTCAGCGACTCCCACAGTGACTTCTGTCACCCCGACTTCCGGAGCTGCAGCAGGAAACAATATTATTATTTTCGGAACCAACTTCAGACTCGGCGCCACTGCAACAGTAGGGACTGCGGCTTGTACTTCGGTCACTATTCAAGGCCCGAATGAAATCATTTGTACTCTAGGTACCAAACCCTCTACCGGTGCACTCACTATCACTGTCACCAACCCCAACGCCACATCCGGCTCCCTCTCCAGCGCCTACACCTACCCGTAAAAAGGTACGGCTTTACTTTTGCGGGCGCTTTTTCACCCGCTCTGTCAAAGACCCTGATGCTCTGATGCCTTTTTTTGGCGTTCACTTCTGGAATACAGATTTCCCTCCCGCTAAATTCACCCCAACCATTCTGGCACTCCCTTGCAATTGTTACTCGCAACTTGTAAGGCGTCCTAACGGAGCGTGTGCGGGATGTGGAAAAATTCTTTTTTATTGTTTGTCGTGGGAGCTCTGGCTCTTATCGGCTGCCAAAAGAACACAACGAGTGGCTTTAGCACCAAAGTTGGAATTGTTCTGGACAGCACTGTCCCGGAAGATCAACGCAACTTGATTGATCAAGATCTCTATAACTTGTCCCAGCTAAACCTTTCGGTTACCTCTTCTGATCTCCAAGTCCTAAATATCAACTCATTCTCCGGATCAGAGATGGTGAGCTGGTTCAAAACCAGAGTGAGTTATATCGTGGGCGAAAGCTTTGATTATTCCGAGCAGGCCTACATAGTAGGCACCGTTTCGTATCGCCCGCAAATTTATGCCAGCACTTTGCTGGATAATGATTTTCTAGCCCAGAACAGCTTAGTCACTATTATGGTGAATATTGGGAGCGCTCTCTACCGCTACGGAAAAAACAATTCGCGCGTGCTGACTTTGGATGTCGGGGGACAGACTCTCTACATCAAAAGCCCCCGAATCGGTGTGATTCAAATTGGGGAAGGTCTTTTTACTTCTTGGTCGGTCCGCAACACGGCTCGCGACACCCTCGCCAATAGCTTGATCCGGCTTTCTGTTTTCTTTCACGAAGCCCGCCACAGCGACGGCAATGGCGACAATGTCACTTTTCCCCATGCGCTTTGTCCCGATTGGCACGATTACTCCGGAAACTACTCTTGCGACAACAGCGCAAACGGCCCTTACGTGGTCGATTCCATCATGCTGAAGAATTTGAGAAATGCTTGCACCAACTGCTCCAACACCGAGATCCAGACTTTCAAAGCTTTCCAAGCAGATGCGGAAAGCAGACTTCTTCCCAATTCGACTTTTAAAGACGTCAGGCCTGAGCAAATCCCTTGAAAAAGAAACGAAGACAACTGCATTTTTTCTTTTGGTTCTTTGTGGTGATCGGTTTTGGATCGCTTCTGGGAATCTACTTGGCGGAGCGATTTCAGACTACCAAAGCAAAAGTCGCCACGCCTGCGCCTGAACCCGTTCAAGTAGTCGAGCAAAAAGATGCTCACCCCGAAGAAGTGAGGCCCCTGCCTGATATTTCCTCAGAAGAATTGGCATTCAGAGAAAGGGCTTTGCGAGTTTTGGAGGATTTTCCCAAAAAATCTGTTTTAAAGGAAAAGGATCGGGAACTACACAAACCCCCTAAAGAATTGATTGACGCCAGTGGCGAGCTGGGGGCAATCGAAGATTTGCTGGATAAAAACCCTGAGCTCACGAAAGAGGGCCTCCGATTTTACCGTCGGTGTGCTCTCAAGGAAGACCTGCTCACCTCATTGAGAGCTTTGTGTCTTCACAATCTTAAAACCAGAGCCAAAAAGAGCGGTTTCGATAAAAAAATCCGGTGGAGTGATTTTCCAGATCACCTTCACAGAATCTCTGACAAATTATAAGCGGAAGCGAAGCGCCGCCAACAAGTGGATGACTCGATTAAAAACTGAATCCTGAACAGTGATTAAATTAATATCGGTAAGCCCCCAACCATAGCGAGCCCCAATTCCAAGCTCCAAGTCTTCAGCCAGTGCCAAATCCAATTGGGCCCCCACGTAAATTCCGTACTCAATCCGTTTTGTTCCGGAAGTTGTATCAATCGAAATTCCATTGAGCGTATTCGAAGCCGAGTGCAAGTAAGCTGCCCAAGGTCCCGCCATCAAAGAAGGTGCGACATTGTTCCAAGGGAATTTAACTTTTAAAAACAAAGGGACTTCAAAGTATTTGAGGCTTACGTCGTCGCCGGGAGCAGAGCCCATGACTTTCCAACCTTTGTTTAGATAGTTCAGTTCTGTTTGAACAAACCACTGATCCATTAAGCGGTATTCAACCAAGGCCCCGCCTGAATAAGCGACTTTTTCGAGCCGGCCTCTTTCTGAGTTATTGGTTCTTAATTGCCCAAACTGGATCCCAAAAAACCAGGGCGAAGTTTGATCCGCGGGTTTTGATTCTTTGGCGACCGGGCTTTCAGTTTCAGGAGCAACGGGAGCCGGGGGAGCAGTCGGCACTGGCGCTTCGGCCGGTGTTTCGGCCGGTGTTTCTTCAACAGCGGCTTCCTCCGCAAAACCATTAAGAGCCGCCAAAAGCACCCAAAGCACGATATGTGATTTCATAAATCCCCGTTTTTTAAAGATTCAAAGAGATGTGCCCAGGGACGGAATCGAACCGCCGACACGAGGATTTTCAATCCTCTGCTCTACCGACTGAGCTACCTGGGCATGCCGGATACGTTCAAAAAGAGTAAAGAACGTAACTGCTCGGTCGGAGGCGGTCAAGAGAGCTTGTGAGGATTGTTTTTAATCCACTCCAATAAAGCTTGGACGGCCTGTGCCCGGTGACTGACCAAAGCCTTTTCTGCGGGATTGGCCTCCCCCAGGGACTTTCCCAGTTGCTTGGAGTAAAAAATGGGATCGTAGCCAAATCCCCCATGACCTTTGGGAGCCCCATCAATCTGGCCTTCGCAAAGCCCCTCAAAATAAACGGGCTCTTGGTTGGGCAGGATTAAACAAAGAACGCACCGAAAACGGGCAGACCAAGCCTTTTGCGGGTAGGGGGCGAGGAGTTGATACAATTTCTGAAATCTTTCTTCCCAAGAAATGTTTTCCCCGCCAAATCGGGCACTCCAGAGTCCGGGAGCCCCGTTCAAAACATCAATTTCAAGTCCCGAGTCGTCCGAAAGAACCGGACATTTGTATACTTCTTGGAAAGCTTTTGCTTTTTTGAAAGCGTTTTCGGCGTACGTCGCCCCGTTTTCATCCACTTGAGGGGCTCGCTCATCCGCCATGACCGTTTTTAGGGTTCCGCAGAGGAGGCTTTCAAACTCTTTCAGTTTGCCGCGATTTTGAGTGGCAATAAGAAGCGGGGTCACTTCATCAGGACCTGTTTTTGGATTTCAAACAGTTCTTGAATCCCTTTTTCAGCAAGAGATAAAAGGCTGTGGAGCCTTTCTCGGTCGAAAGGTTCACTTTCGGCTGTTCCCTGAACTTCTACAAATTTTCCTTCAGAAGTCATCACGACGTTCATGTCCACTTCAGCATCTTTGTCTTCCGGATAATCCAAATCCAAAACAGGAACCCCTTTCACCATTCCGACTGATACTGCGGCAACAGATTTTCTGGAAACTTGACTCAAAGAGGGTATTTTTTCAGACATCTTTTTAAGCGCCAACATCAAAGCCACATAGCTTCCTGTGATTGCTGCCGTTCTCGTACCGCCATCGGCGTCTATCACATCACAATCAACTAGGATGGACCGCTCCCCCAACAAAGAAAGATCCACAGCAGCTCTTAAAGAGCGGCCAATGAGCCTTTGGATTTCCATCGTACGGCCCCCGATTTTGTTTCTTTCTCTCTGGATCCTTTGGCCGGAGCTGGCAGGCAACATCGAGTACTCGGCTGTCAGCCAACCTTTCCCTTGGTTCCTCAACCAATTGGGTACAGATTCTTCAATCATTGCCGAACAAACCACTCGCGTTCCACCCATTTCGATGAGGCAAGATCCCGGAGGGTGCGAAAGATAATGGGGAATAATTTTTATGGGCCGCAATTGATCCGCATTGCGCCCGCTATGTCGTGCTGCCATTTTTTTATCCTAACTTTCGAGTTCTTAATCCAAATTCGATAATGCCGGAGCTTATAGCACTAGCCAGGCGTTTTAGGTAGGCCTCTTTGGTAAGAAGGCGGGATTCTTCAGGGTGGGTCACGTAACCCACTTCAACCAAAATTGCGGGCATGTTGGTTCCGTGAAGCACTGTAAAGGGTCCCTGACGAACCCCTCGACCATTGGAAAGAAAGCTTTTTGAAAAAGTGGAAAACATTTCCTCGGCAAACTTCGAGCTTTCATTGGTGTGAAAAGTCGTCCTCACATCAGACAGGATTGAAAGTACATCATTTTTTCCTGTGGGTAATTTC